>Ga0310343_10000962_pt1 | contig 14403 bp, 10 predicted proteins | sample HC15DNA2025_MG_FD_203519 | JGI IMG/M metagenome (GOLD analysis project Ga0310343, IMG submission 203519) | Marine microbial communities from station ALOHA, North Pacific Subtropical Gyre - HC15-DNA-20-25_MG | ecosystem: Environmental > Aquatic > Marine > Oceanic | place: Pacific Ocean: North... | reverse complement strand
ATGAGAAAGAACGGCAAGCCTACACGTAAGGCACTTGCTATGCGACGATGGAAATGCTAATGGCATACAAAAAGAAAACCAAAAAGAGCAGCAAGTGTGGCTGCAAACACGGAGGCAAAAAACGCTAATGGCTAAGAGAGGCTTGTACGCAAACATACACGCTAAGAGAAAGAGAATCGCTGCTGGCTCTGGCGAAAAGATGAGGAAACCCGGATCAAAGGGTGCTCCAACAGCAGCAAACTTTAGACGGGCTGCAAAGACCGCTAAACCTTATAAGAGAAAGAAAAAATGATTACCACCGATACGGATGGTAGAGAAAACATCTACCCAAACGAACCACCCATACAACTATTACCACAACGAAAACTAATGTCACCAGAAGCAGAAAGATTTAATGGCTGGGCAGCAATGCTCGGATTCGTAGCAGCTGTAGGAGCTTATGCTACAACAGGACAAATTATACCCGGTATATTCTAATGGCAGCTATCTCTGTAACAAGAGGTACTAGCACTAGCAACTGGGAAAGATTTTGCCAATGGGTTACAAGCACAGAGAACCGCCTATATGTAGGTTGGTTTGGTGTACTTATGATCCCTTGCTTATTAGCAGCAACAACTTGTTTTATACTCGCCTTCATCGCAGCACCGCCTGTAGACATAGACGGCATACGTGAGCCTGTTTCTGGCTCGTTAATATACGGAAACAATATTATATCAGGAGCAGTCGTCCCCTCCTCTAACGCAATCGGACTACATTTTTATCCAATTTGGGAAGCCGGAACCATGGACGAATGGTTATACAACGGCGGCCCATACCAACTCGTTGTCTTCCACTTCTTAATCGGAGTAGCAGCTTATGCTGGTAGACAGTGGGAACTATCATACAGACTTGGCATGAGACCATGGATCTTTGTTGCATATACTGCACCACTATCCGCAGCTCTTGCAGTCTTTCTTGTCTACCCATTCGGTCAGGGTTCATTCTCTGACGGCATGCCCCTAGGTATCAGTGGAACATTCAACTTCATGTTTGTCTTCCAAGCGGAGCACAACATCCTTATGCACCCCTTTCATATGCTCGGAGTTGCGGGCGTGTTTGGTGGTTCTTTGTTTAGTGCTATGCACGGAAGCCTTGTTACTTCCTCAATCCTTCGGGAGACCACGGAAGAGGTTTCACAAAACTATGGTTACAAGTTTGGTCAAGACGAGGAAACATATAACATTGTAGCTGCACATGGCTACTTTGGTAGACTTATTTTCCAATATGCCTCTTTTAATAATTCTCGTAGCTTACATTTCTTTTTGGCTACTTGGCCCGTGGTTGGCATATGGCTCACCTCGATGGGCATCTGCACCATGGCTTTCAACCTTAATGGTTTTAACTTTAACCAGTCCGTCGTTGACGCAAACGGCAAGATCGTTCCAACATGGGCTGATGTATTAAACAGAGCTAACCTTGGCTTTGAAGTAATGCACGAGCGTAATGCTCACAACTTCCCACTCGACTTAGCATCAGCTGAGTCTACAAACGTAGCATTAACTGCACCAGTGGTAGGTTAATGGTCGAACTATCCACTCAAACACCAGCTAATTATACAGGGATCTTTGTTTATAAAGATTCAATAGAACCAGACTTTTGCAATCAACTTATTAAACTTTACAAAGATCATAAAAATACACCTTTGTTACTTAAACAGGATTATGCTGTAGGTCGTAATGTAAAGTGTGATTATATTGAAACTAGGTTTTTTCCTGATATAGATAGTAAATTGATAAAAGTTATTCATAAAATAGTAGTCAGAGCTATACAAGATAATCCTTATTTATATTGCACCTCAGATAGTGGTTATGACTTAAGAGAAATACATGGAGCAACTAGACTTCATATTGATAGTATTATTGACCCAGATAAAGTTGGTAAAGCAAGAACAATAAGTATTATCATAGCTCTTAACAGTGATTACGAAGGTGGAGTGTTTAACTTTCCTCTTCAAAATTACAAAGTAAAGTTAAAGCAGGGTGATGCAATAATTTTCCCTGCTACTTATACACATCCGCATGAAGTATCTAGTCCACAGAATGGGACTTTAAGATATACTATTAACACGTGGATGTTTGGCTAACTCCGACGTCCGTTCATCGCTTTGCGACGCATGCAATCTAGTCATGGAACGGGGGCTAGGTATCGGAGGAGACTATGACAGTAACTTACGTTTACCGTGGTGTTGTTTATACTAAAATTGTAAAGTAATGGCACATCAAAGCTCGGTTATGAGAGCAGCAGTCACAAGGTTAACACCTGAGACATACCCTGCTCCAGAACCAGAAAACAAAACTGAAGAAAAAAAAGAAGATGCTCAACTAGAGATTCCTTCTTACTAAACAGCCGGGGAGCACCTCAGAGTCGGACTCCCCTGCCATTGGCATTTGCCCGGTACGCCGGATACCTCATGCCGTCTAGACGGTGGGATAGACCACAAAAAAATCTCGAGAAAAATTAGTACTAAGCAATATCAATCTTAACTAATCCATATCAATGGCTCAACAGAATAGCACGTTGACCACGAGTTTAACTCGCCCGGGTCAACTGAATAGTGCAAACGACGCACGTGCACTATATTTAAAGTTGTTCAGTGGAGAGATGTTCAAAGGCTTCCAGCATAACGCAATCGCTAGAGACCTTGTAATGAAGAGAACACTTACAAACGGTAAGTCACTTCAGTTCGTCTACACTGGACACACAAAAGCCGAGTACCATGTACCCGGAAACAGCATCTTAGGTAACTCCGATGGAGCACCTCCAGTAGCTGAGAAGACCATCACTATTGATGACCTTCTAATCTCTAGTGCTTTCGTCTATGAACTTGACGAGACACTTGCTCACTACGAATTACGTGGTGAAATTTCCAAGAAGATTGGATATGCTCTTGCACAGAAATATGATAGACTAATCTTTAGAGCTATCGCTAAAGGTGCTAGACAAGCTTCTCCAATTTCTAAAACAAACTTCGTCGAGCCCGGCGGAACACAAATCAGAGTTGGTACAAACAACCAAGCATCTGACGCATACGTTCCAGCTTCTCTAATCAACGCTTTCTATGATGCAGCTGCTGCACTAGACGAGAAAGGAGTAAGCTCTGAAGGACGTGTTGCTGTGTTGAACCCAAGACAATATTACGAATTAATACAAGGTGTTGGTTCTAACGGTCTTATCAACAGAGATACACAAGGTACTGCACTACAGTCAGGACAAGGTATCATTGAAATTGCAGGCATCAAGATCTACAAGTCAATGAACATTCCATTCTTCGGCTCATACGGTACTAAGTACGGTTCTGCATCTGCAACAAACCCCGGTGTAACAAGCCCCGGAAACGTAGGATCATTCGTTGGTGAAACAGCTGAAGACGGTAGAGCTTCTGTAACTGGTATCAACAACAACTACGGTAATGCTACAGACTTCGCTAACAGCTGCGGACTAATCTTCCAGAAGGAAGCCGCTGGTGTTGTAGAGTCAATCGGACCACAAGTTCAGATCACATCTGGAGATGTATCCGTAGTATACCAAGGTGATGTAATCCTAGGTAGACTCGCAATGGGAGCAGACTTCTTAAACCCTGCTGCTTGCGTTGAGTTAATCGCTGGTGCTGCTACTGGATCTACAGGTAACGCTGCATTCGGTACATCATATCCAGCTAACGCTTAATTTTTATTTTTTATACGGGAGCTTCGGCTCCCCTTTTTTATTATGCCTTTTCCAACCACAAACGCAGCCCAAGAGTTGCCAGCTATTAATCAAATACTTACATCCTGTGGTCAGGCTCCTGTAACTACACTAGACCAAACCAACCCGGAAGTTGCGATTGCCTATGCTACCCTGTTACAGGTGTCACGAGAGGTACAATCTGAAGGATGGACTTTCAACAAGGAGTACCACTACGAATTTAACAAAGATGTTAATAATGAAATACTTATACCTAACAATGTAATACAAATTAAACTTACAGAAAACGCACAGAACTCACCCTACCATGCTGTACGTAGAAGTGGTAAATTATATGACAGACAGAACCACACATACAAATGGACATATAGTCCTATTGAATGTGACGTAATCTGGGAATTTGATTTTATAGATTTACCAGAACCAGTACAAAACTACATCAAAGCCAGAGCAGCTACTATTGTGTCTGGTAGAATTGTTGGTGACGACGATCAGTACACGCGTCTACAACAACAAGAAGTACAACAACGAGCTTTAGCTACGGAGTATGAAACTAGCCAAGGGCAGTTTACTATGTTTGGTCATCCGCAAGACTCCCAAAACTTCTACCAAAGCTATCAACCATTTCACGCTTTACAACGATAATGCCAGCAGTTACTCAGCGAGTTGACGATTATCTTGGTGGAGTATCTAGACAATCTGATGATAAGAAACTTCCCGGTCAAGTCGAGGAGTGTATCAACGGCTATCCTGATCCAACCTTTGGTCTTACAAAAAGACCGGGGTTTCAGCATATAGGAAATCTAGGTACTGGCACTACATATGACAACTCTAAGTGGTTCTTTATATCTAGAACCGATAATGAAAAATATATAGGATGCATTACACCAGCGTCAGGAGGCTCTACAGGAGCCATTGCTATATGGAACGCTGTAACCTTTGCCTCAGCTACTGTTACGTATGGTACAGGGGCACAGGCGTACCTTACAGGAGCACGTACAGATTATGACGTACTGACAATACAAGATAAGTCTATAATTACAAACAAAACTACAACAGTAAATACCTTAGCTGCTCCTACATTTAATGCTAACAGACAAGGTACAATCAGAATTACAGGTACATCTATTAACACTACATATAATGTAACTGTAGCTGGTCAACCTATTTCAGCATACACATCAGGTAGCACTACAACATACGATCAAGTTTTAACAGAGCTAAAAAGTCGTATAGATGGTTTAGGTATTTCTAACTTAACAGTTACTAAACTTAAAGATAATCTACGTCTAGTACGTACTGGTGCTACGTTTACATTAACTGGTTCAGCTGGACCATTTGCTAACCAGTTAAATGTATTTCAAGATCAGGTTGCTACATTAGATGAGTTACCCGGTGAATCAGTGCATAATCATGTTGTTAAAGTTGTTAACAGTGGTGCACTTACATCAGCTTATTTTTTAAGATATGTAGCTAATGATGGTACATCAGGACCGGGTTACTACGAAGAAGCTGTATCTCCAGCTGTATCTACAGGATTAGATGCTGCTACAATGCCGCATGAGTTAGTAAATACAAGTGTAAATAATTTTACATTTCAACGTGTAACATATGATGCACGTGCTGTAGGTGATGATGAAACTAATACACACCCATCATTTGTAGGTAACAAAATAACTCAGTCATTCTTTCATAACAACAGACTCGGTTTTTTATCTGGCGACACAGTATCTATGAGTCAGTCAGCTAAGTTTTTTAATTTCTATCATACATCTGCACAAACTATTACAGACTCAGATCCTATTGATCTTAGTGCTAGTACAGTTAAGCCGGTTGCACTTCATAGTGTACTACCATCTACTCAAGGTCTAGTACTATTTAGTGCTAACCAACAGTTTCTAATGGGAGCTGCTGATGGTATACTAACACCAGCTAAAACAGTGATACGTACCATAGCTAACTATGAGATGGATACGATTATTGACCCTGTTGATACTGGTACTACAATTAACTTTATCAGTAAGACACCTAGTTATACTCGTGTCTTTGCTATGGTTACACGTGGAGAAAACGAAAACCCACAGGTAGCTGACATCGGTAGAGTTGTAAACGAATGGATACCATCCTCAGTCGATACATTAATCTCAAGTGCTCAAAACCAGTTTATTGCATTCTCAGGACAAAGTACAAGATACATATATTTCTTTAGACAGTATGCAGAAGGTAAAGATATAAAACTACAAACATGGTTTAACTGGCTTGCACCCGGTAATGTACAAACTATAGCAACAGATTCTGATGAATTTTTTGCTGTAACAAAACAGGGCGGACAGTTTACACTTAGTAAAGCTAGCTTGAGTCAGAGTCCTGACGACGCTATTATTGTTAACAACGATGGTCAAAAACTAAATCCATGTATAGATTTATATGCTACAGCTAGTGCTGTTGAGTTTGATACAGCTGGTAACTTTAGTAAATGTTTTATACCTTACAACGATGCTACAAACCTAACACCTGTAATAGTAATTAAAGGTACTACAGCTACAGGTCAGTTTATTGAATCTGGATTTACTATATCTCCAGAACGTGTAGTAGAATCTAGTGGTGCTAGAAGTGGTCAAACATATTTTAAAGTACCATTTAAAAACTTGACAAGTGTAGCAAGTGATGTTATTGTAGGATATAAGTTTGACTTTGATGTTATATTGCCTAAGACATATTACAAAATAGATCAAGAAATGAAGCGTAGTGACTTTACTGCTAATCTTACAATAGCTCGTATGAAGTTTGCTGTAGGTTTATCAGGAGTTATGGGTTTTAAATTAAGATCAAAAGGTATACGTCAAGGTAAAAAAGAATATACAGGTGATGGATCTACTACAGTATTTCCTTGGATTAATGAAGATATAAATTATATAGACGATGACCAGATCAAAGTTAAATTAAATAATGTGGTAACTACAGCATTTACAGTTGACAGAACTGGTGCACTACCTAAAATTACATTTAGCTCTGCACCCGGTGACGGTGTTGCTATACTTATATACATTGATGAGTGGTATAATCTAAATCCAGTTATTATGGCTGATGATTATTTAGCTAATGATATCGCTATATCAGATCATACTATATTTACATTACCTATACACCAAAAAACAGATAACTTTACATTACGGTTATTTAACGATTCGCCGTTCCCTGTCTCTCTAAACTCTATGATGTGGGAAGGAATATACTCACCTAGATTTTACAGGAGGACATAATGCCATTAGGAATAATAGCCCCAATAGTCGGGCTTGGCTTACAAGTTATAGGTGGCAGAAAGCAAGATAGAGCAGCTAGAAATGCTGCTGAAGCACAAAATGCTGCAACCGAAGCTCAGTATCAATACGACCTAGAAGCATGGGACATGGCAAAGCAGTCAGCGATTGCTAAACGTGACTATGCTGTACAAGAAATAGAAGAGAGAGCTAGACAAGAAGGTCTAATCGCAGCACATAAAGATGCAGCAAACTTACGTACTTATAATTACAATTTACAGATACGTGACAGAGAGCAAGATCTAAACAATCGTATGTACCAGAAGTCTGAAGATATATTTTATAATCAGCTTGGTATTAATGCAGATAATGAAAGATCTGCTCGTATGGACGAGAGACGTCAGCTACGGGAAATAGAAACAGAAAACAGATATCAGAAGAATGATGCGTACCTAGAAGCTATAGAAGCTGAAGGTGCTATCAGAGCACGAGGTCAAACAGGTAGGTCAGTAGATAAAGCAAAAAGCGTAGCAGCATTAAAAGCATCTACAGCTTTATCTTTACTTGACTTATCTCTTGACAATGCTACAGCAGCATCACGAAGTGCATTACAATCTATAGGTACACAACGTACGGTACAAGATCTTAACGCATACGCAGCTAAGATGTTAGACCCCGGCGTACTACCAGAACCTATTGCACCATTACCAACACCACAAGCTACATTCTTATACCCAAGAGTATTTGAAGATTATGACTTTGGACCTGAGCCTATAAGAGGAGCTATGGTATCACCATCAGCTGCATCTGCACAGGTATGGGGTACAACAATTAGTAGTATAGCTGGTACAGTTGGCGGTATGTTTGCAAACAACACAAAATCCATTACAAATATTTATAACAACAGCTAATGGCAACAAAGAAATACTTAACCAAGTACGCTCGGGGAAGTAAAGCAATACCTAAACTTGACGACGGCTTACGAGCCATGCAGATTCAATCGCAAACACAGACTCAAGCTTTAGAAAAACGAAAGAACGAACAGAAACTATTTGATGCAGCTTACGGTACAGGTCTTGATAGAGCTGCTAAAGCAGCAGAAGCTAACAGAAAACTTGTACGGCAAATAGAAGTAGAAACACCTGAGAAGTTACGAGAGGCAGCACTCAAGCGTAACAATGATACACAACAAAAAAATTTTAAGGTTAAGATAAAAGAACAGCAAGAGCTAGCAAAAATGTGGGGGAGGCTATCCCCTACGCTTGCTGCTAATGTAGAAAAAGCAATCGGAAATGCTATAGATTACTTTCAGACAGAAGCTGGTATAGCTGAGTATGAAGATGAATTAGAAAAAGGTATAGTTGGCAGCACAAACCAAGTCTATAAAAAATTATTAAGTAAAACTGATTTCTTAGATTTCTCTAACAGGAAATATGAAGATATGATGGATTACTTAAAAACTGGGGATATTGATGCTAAACAAAGATTTGATTATTTAACACATGTAAATCAGTCTAATAATCCTGTTAATAAAGAAATAGTTTATATGAATCACGTCAAAACTTTTGACGGTCAAGAACGTGATTTTAGAAAATTTCTTGAACAACGAGGTATACCTCTAAATAAAAAAACTGTTGTAGGTTTATATCAGTTTCGTGCTCACGAATTTATGAAGCAAAACGGTATTAACCCTAAGTCTGAGTTAGGTCTAAAACTACAAAATTTATACAGACAAAAAGGTTTTGCAGCTGAACACCAGTTAACACTTGGAGAAGATTACGAACGTAACACACAAGTTATAAATGGTTTTAGTGAACGTATTAAAGCTATAAGTGGTGAGAAGTTTACACGTGCAGATTTTAGCAGTGATGCTGAATACGAAAATGTAAAGAAAGCATTTTACAATAGAAAGAACGCATTGTTTGTTGATGCTATAACTAGCGTTAATGCTAGACCTATACAGAAACGAGACGGTACATACTCTAACCCTATTGTACCTAACACTCGAGCTAACATCGTAGGATGGGCAAAGAGTGAAATGGATAACTACAATGACTTTCAGACATATCTAGAGCATGTTATGGGTGTCACACCTGAGAGTCCTGACGGATATCTTATACCCGGTGCTGACAAAGATTTACCTAAGAATCATATACTTGCTAAGTTTCCATATCTAAAACAAGAACTAGCTGATGACTTTGCTGAAAGATTTAGAAAAAAAGAAAAAGATCAAGAAACACTCAACAAAGCTAGATTACAAACTGATGCACTTAAGTATCAGCAGAGAATGAATGAGGGATACTACAAAGAAAATCCTGACGCATTTTTTGCAGACTGGGAAGCATCTAACGGTAATCAATATGCTAGAGAATTATTTGCTGGTAGTCTAGGATTTAAGAGTCAGTATATTAATGCTGAAACATTAAGTTCTACAATCGTACAGGCATATAAAAATGGTGACATGCGATTAGTATATCACGCATGGGCTGCACTACCTGACGAACAGCAGAAGATAGGATTTATTTATGATGATCTTAATGGTCTTGCACAGGCAGTAGGTGTACAGTTTGAAGACTTAGATGACCACATCAAAAAGATTACAGATGCTACAATAGACGAAGTAGAGAAGGACGGAGTTTTAGATAAAGCTGCTGGTCCATCAGCGTCTACTATGGCTGACTACATGAGATCTGAGTTACTGTCACGCTATGCAGCTGACCGTAATGGTACACCACAAGAAAGATACTCACGTGCTAAAGAGTCTATAGATAAACAGTTAGGATATGTTAACGGTGTTCTTGTCAACTTTGACAAAGATGGATTTCGTGGATCTGGTTTATTTAAACAAAAGCAAGGTAAATCTGGTGCAACTAATAGAATTATATTTACACGATTTGCTGGAGAAAACTTTGGTAACATATCTAGCTTTGAGATTGATGCTACACTAGGTGATACAAAAGGACAGTCACGAGTAAATGGACTGGTAGATCTAGTTGCAGCTGATATGGGATCTAATAGTCCTACAATTAACAACACACACTTATATAATTTACTTAAGACAGGTAAGACAAACAATGCTCTGTTAAATAAGTTGATGGATGAGAGTGTACTACAAGGTGTACAGAAAGAAGACTTTGTTAATACATTAAAAAACACAGTAGATGCAGATGCTAGAACAAAGAAAGCAGTCATGCAATGGGGTGCTGACAAATGGTGTGATGAGATACTAGGAGTCAGAGCAGCTGGATTATCAAACGATCAAAAAGCTCTACAAGTATGTGTAGACGCAATCGAAGCACAGTTTGATATGCCTGCATGGGAGTTTCTACTTAATGCTAAAAATAGAGAACAGCTACAGAACTAATGGAAGAAGAAACATACGTTCCCGGCGAACTGGTCGAAGAGGAACAAGAAGCCAAATCAGCACAGCCTGTATACCCTGCTCCTTTTGGGTATAAGTTTGGTAATAGCTCTGTAGACTTATCTATAGAGGATAATCATACTACCATGAAAGATGAGTACGAAGCATGGTGGAATCAAAAAGGAGACGAAAGAGACAAAGCACAGGAAGAGTTTAATCAGAAATATTTTGGTATGTCTACTGATGAAGTCAGACAAAACAAACGTAATCAAGCACTAGAAGCTAACAACCCACTTAAAAGATTAGATAATACATTTCAAGGTTTATCTGCACCGGGTCTAGGACTAGCTGATTTCGTACTGGATGCAGCTGGTACAATTATACCCGGCTTTAACAAGATAGACGAGAAGTACGATCAAGTTACAATGCTTGACAATCCTATGCACCAAGGCATCAGACGTGTATCTTCTATAGTATTACCTTCTATCATAGGTGGTAACGCAATACAGAATCAGCTTAATACTAGATTAGCTGGTGGTGCATTATTTAGTAAGCCTTGGTTTACAAAGCTATCAGCTACTATGGGTGCTCATGGATTAGGAGATGCTACTATATTAGGTCTAAGTGATGTCGGTGAAGATGACACTTTGACTGATACATTAGTACAGATGTTTCCTGATACGTTTGGACCAAAGGGTAGATTACCTTTACCACAGTTATTTCAGACTACTACAAGTGACAGTCCCGGTGTAAGAAAAGGTAAGAACATGTTAGAGTCTGCACCATTTAGTATATTTGGTAGTGTACTTGGAGCATTTCTTGACATCAAAGGTGGTCACAAGACCATGGACTGGATGATACCACTAGATGATACTGCACAAGCTTACAAGCAGCTTAACATTAACATGGGTGGTGATCCTGACAAACTGATACGTATTGCTGAAATAGATGAATTATTATCACTAGGTAATAAGAATCTAAGTCGAGGTATGGAACAACAACTTATCAATGAAAAGTTAGCATTAGAGGAATCTTTAGCTAACATTGATAATATGGATGACTACTACCGTAGATACGAATACTTAGAAGATGTAGAAACACAGGCAGCTATCGAAAGAAAAACTGCTAACAACTACGAACAGTTAGAACTTAACATAAACGGATTAGATCCTGACTTAAATGCTGATGTACTTGATGATGCAGCTAAAGCAAAGCAAAGTGTGCCTCCCGGTAACGTAGCACGTAACATAGCAGATACTACAGCTATCAAAGCTGGTACATCTAAGGGAGATCCAGCACCTATTATTACAGACTCTATGAGACGTAAAGGTCTGATGGTAGGGTCTACAAGTCGTGACTCTGTGATGGGTGTATCGGAAGCTGCTAGAGACGCTGGTAGATTTGATGCTGTTGTAGACGGTGTAAGATTTAGTGCTAAAGAAATGAACGCAGCAGCATGGGGTATATATCAAGATATTATAGACCCTGCAAAAACTGTTGATGACATTAGAGAACTATTTTTAGAAAATAGAGATGTTAAAAATCTAATGTTAGGCAAGTTTCAAGTAGATGTTATAAATGAAGATCAGGCAAGAGCAGCAGCGTTTGCTATGCGTGATCTTGTTGACAGATTTTTAGGTAGAGAAGTTACAGCATCATCTGGTAGAGTGATGGATACTCTAGGTAGAGAAGCTGCTACTATTGCACAGTCAATTACAGACATGGCTCCATACATAGATGATAACAGAGCTATGGATATTGTTATTGATAAGCTACTATTTTTAATGGATGAGTATGCACTGAATAAATATCTATCTGGTTGGTCACTACGTAACAAGAACTGGTTTGACCAGATGCCACCACGTACAATGCAAGAAGGTATAGATACATTGTTATCTGAGTTTCAGACAGCAGAAAACTCTATACATGCTAAGAACCTAAAGTTTACAAAGGAGTTAAAACGATTAAGAGAAGTTAATCCTGATGCACTACGTCCACTGATTGACGCATATGCACATACTAAAGGTGATGTAGATAGTCTTGCTAAACTATACAAATGGGCAGCAGAACAGATTACACCACTTGGATTACTGAAGAGTCCTGACCCTAAGAACATGAACTTGTTTGCTAAGGGTGCATGGGGTGTGAGATATAACAACATGCTATCTGGTATATCAGCATTTAGAGCTGGTGTAGGTAATGGCTCACAACTTATACTGAGACCTATTACAGCTGTACTCGGTCACGCTATTAGGGGTGACATGGACAATGTAATGAAAACTATTTATTACAATGGTGCTGTATGGGAAACTAACAGACGTGCATTAACTGACGCATTTGAAATGATGAAGAAAGTTAATCAAGATCCTACTGCTATGTTAAGTGCATTTCGTAAAGATTATGTATTTAAAACAGACAAGGCTTGGGACATCATGGAAGATGTTGCAAAGTTATATGAGAAAGATGGTAACTGGGGTAGAGCATATCAGCTTAAGACAGCAGCTGCATTAACTCAGATGTCTAAGATGAAAGGTCTACGCTATGGTATGACAGCTATGGTATTTCCTGACGTATTTACTAACACACACAACGCACATTACTATTCACGTGTCAAAGCGTATGAAGATGTGTTTAGTGAGTTTGGTTATGCAGACTGGGAGAAAATATTTGAAGCTGAGAAAATACATTACAATAACTTCTTTGATGAGAATGGACTGGTTAAAGATCAGGTACTACGATCATTTTCTGGTGAGATACAACTTAACCTAGATGATGGCGTAGCTAGCTATCTTACAGAAGCTACTACAGCATATCCTATACTAAAGGAGCTATTAGCGTTTCCACGTACTGCATCTAACTTTGTAAAAGCTGCATTGTCTTGGACACCTATTACTCTTATACCGGGTATTAATAAGTATGCTAAAACTATATATGCTAAATCAGCAGATGATATAGCAGCAGCACTTATGGAGCATGGTATAGACGCAAGTAGAGAACCATTTGCAGATGCTATCTTTAAACAGATACAAGCTGAATATGTAGGTAGAATGGCGTTTAGTAGTATACTTACATCTACATTATGGGGCTATGCGATGGGTGGTAACATCAGAGGTAACGGTCACTACAACGCATCTAAACGTAACAAAGAAAGAGACGAAATGGGTTATGTACCTAAGACTATACGTATCGGTAACAACTGGTATAGTTTTAAAGGTCTGATTGGTATAGAACACATGCTTACATTAATAGGAGATCTTGCATACTACGCATCTGACATGGATGAGCATATGCTAGAAAACTTTATGTCTAAAGCTACATGGACTATTGGTGCTACATTCTTAAATGAATCACCATTGACTATGATAGAACCTTTGTTTGACGCACTAAATGGTAACGAACGTGCATGGGCACAGCTAGGAGCTGGTCAGACATCTTGGATACCAGCGAGTGGAACATTAGGTGTACTTGCTAAAGCTATAGATTCTGCACAGAAAGACTTAGCTGGTGAAGTACAGTCATTTGTAGCTAACAGACTACCCGGATTTAGAAACATGCTACCAGATCAAATAGATATATGGACTGGTAATGCACTCAACGACATTGACAACCCAGTACTACGTGCACTTAATGCACTCAGTCCTATTAAAGTTAGTGGTACAAACGAACCATGGCGTGTATTCTTACGTGACATACGTTATGATGGTCTTAGTATGTTGAAGATGGATAGCACTGGATCATATGAATGGAAGCCAGAAGACAGAGAACAGATAAATAAATACATAGGTGAACAAAACTTATCTAAACAAGTTGAACGCTTAATGAACAACAAAAGGTATAAGAAAGAGATTGATGCTCTACGTAAGTTTAGAAGATCTAGAGTCAGAAGAGCTGACGATAGAATTAAACTTAGAACTGAATTACTACCTATACACCAAGAGCTAAACATGATAATACGTGAAGCTCAAAAACTTGCAGAGGCTAGATACCTTAGCGAGAATCCTAATATTGAACAGTCTATTATCAACGCTCAACTTGCAAGAGAAGAAATGAAAGTTGGTA
>Ga0310343_10000961_pt1 | contig 14409 bp, 18 predicted proteins | sample HC15DNA2025_MG_FD_203519 | JGI IMG/M metagenome (GOLD analysis project Ga0310343, IMG submission 203519) | Marine microbial communities from station ALOHA, North Pacific Subtropical Gyre - HC15-DNA-20-25_MG | ecosystem: Environmental > Aquatic > Marine > Oceanic | place: Pacific Ocean: North... | reverse complement strand
TATCAATTAATATAAATGTAAATAAAAATCAATTAATAATAGTTAATGTATTCTTTTTACTGATTTGTTTAATTTTCTTTACAAATAAAAACTTAAGATAATAAACTTACGGTAAGCGCAGCAAGTATAGCCGCAGTTATTTGAGGTATTATTCGTGTAATTATATCAGAAGAACTTGCTGTTCCTGCTAAAATATTTAACGTAGTGTATGCAGGATTAAAATGTATATCTAGATACACAGCTAGTCCTATTATAATACCGACTATTAAAAAATCATAATTACCAAATAATCGTCCAGCATAAAATAAACTAAGAAGAATTAAATAAGTCCCTATTAACTCAAAAAGCATTGTAATTTATTAATTACAATATATTTTTATTTAGCACTTCCATTTCTTATTACAGTTTGTACACGTTACATATGTAGTCATCGGTTCATCAGCTGAACGAGTTTGCATCTGATAGTATACAGTTTTCTTAGATTTACATACATTACATGTAAACATTCCGTCTCCAACTTCTTCCTGTTTGGTAATATGTTTTTTAAGTGTATTAATTCTAAGTTCAGACCACATTTCAGGATTCATATTTTCATGTGTAAATGTTGCGATAGAATATGGATCTACATCACCAGTAAGTATTCTATCTTTAAATGCTTCAGAATTGGGAGTGTAGCTAATATTTGCTAATATTTTTCTAGCTATTTTTGCATAAATACTGGTGAATATATTATTACTCCATTTAAGAGGAGTATTTTTTTCTTTGCACGTTTTAACACTTTGATTAAATATACCCTTTTCTATATTTAAAATAATTACATCATCAGATTTAAGACCAAGATACTCTGATGCCTTTTTGATAAACGTTTCGCGACGATAAGCCATTTATATTATTTTATAAGAATGTACTATATTTAATTAAAATGTGTAATTTTTTAAATTAAAAAAAATAATTGTACATTATTAAAATAATGGATAGTGATAAAAAAGACAACGAAGGTGGAAGAAGTAATCTTGGAATAATTATAGGGCTCGGGTCAGTCTTAGTAATTATATTACTTTTATTAGTACTTAATAATGAAAGCTGGGCTCCTGGAACTTCACAGATGGATCTTAAGTCCAACAATTTTGGATTTAGTCTAGAAGACGCTTTTGATATTATGAAATAATTACAAAAAAATAAAGTATTTAAAAAAATGAATAAATACACAGGTGTAAAACAATGATCAAGCGACTGTTTCTTAACGAGGCTTTCTCTCAGGCACTGAAGTCTGATATGAACTTTAATCATGGCGCTATTGTAATCTACCGTGGAAGAATAATCGGAAAGGGTTACAACTATTATCTTAATTCTAATTGTAAGGAGAGAGCTTCAATTCACGCAGAAGTTAGTGCAATTAATGATGCAATGAAAAAACTTCCAGTAAATGAACTAAAGAAGTGTGAGCTCGTTATAATTAGAGTTAATAATGCAGGTGAATGTATGAACTCAAAGCCTTGTTGTAATTGTGAAAAGTACATCAATAAGTTTTGTTTAAAGAGAGTTTATCATTCTTAATTAATTTATTTATAATCAGTAAAATGAGTAATGAAATTATATTTATAGATTCTGATAACATGTATTATTTTCATTGTCCCCATTGTAATATTATGTGTCAGGTTCATAAAGATGACATTCGTTGTACTATATTTAGACACGCAGTGTATAAGAAAGATAGTTCTTTTGTAAATCCACACGCTACTAAAGAAGAATGTGACATGTGGATACAAAAAGGAGAAGTTTATGGCTGTGGAAAACCATTTATATTTAATGGAAAAAAAGTTGAAGTTTGTGGATACATTTAAAGAAACCGTCTATTATTAATTATAACAATGAATCGAGTAGAACAATTAAAGAAGATTCAATCTGATTGCTGTGATATTTTTGAAAAGAAGAATAAAGACTACGGAGACGCATTTGCTCAACATGGGGTAGTAGGAGTTATGGTAAGAATCTCTGATAAGATGACTCGATTTACTAATATTTCAAAAAATGCTATAAATATTTCAGTCTCAGATGAAACACTCAAAGATACACTTATGGATCTTCATAACTATGCAGCAATGGCACTAATGCTTATAGAAGAAAATGAAATATCTATGGTCTAAAAATTACATTAAAATATATAATGTAGACTCAATTTAAAAGAATAAATTGATACTACATTATATTATGAATACAGAAAGAACTGAAAATCTCAGAAAGTTCCACAACTGGATCAAGCTTCAATTAATATTAAAATCAAATAATAAAAATAATTTGCTTGACGTTGCATGTGGACGAGGCGGAGATCTTATTAAATGGAGTAAAGCGAAAATTAAATACGTAACAGCATTTGATTCTGATGCACGCTCTTTGTATGAGAAGAATGAGTTTGATGGAGCAATTAAAAGATACTCTAGTATGAAAAGTATTCCTAATATGCCAAAGGTATTCTTTTGGAATATTTCTGCAATTGATCCAAAAGTTTTAGACATGGTTAATTCAAAAGACAATGGTAGAATGTATGACATTGTTTCCTGTCAATTTTCTATGCATTATTTTGTTAAAGAAATCGACATCGTTCTTAATATGATTTCTAAAAAATTAAATACAGGGGGACATTTCATAGGAACTGCTACAGACGGAGATCTTATAAAAACTTTTGGGAATATAGACAATGACATTTTAAAGGTAAATATCATTTCCGAAGAAATGTATACATTTGAGTTATTTTCAGGAAACACTGATCGTGAGACATACTTTCAAATTAACGGGACGTCTACAGAGTATTTTTTACATAAAAGTGTATTAATAGATAAATGTAAGGAATACAATCTAGAACTAGTAAGTATTTTAAACTTTAGCGAATGGACAATGAAGTATTCGGGTCCAGAAATGTCTCAAAATGAACAAATTGCTAGTTTTCTTAACTTCTCATTCAGATTTGTTAAGATATAATTATGATTCTCGTTTGTTCTGCTTCTTAAGGTTCTCCTTCTTAATGTACTGTTTGTAATTGTATATTTCTCTCCAAGATGGTCCAATTCCTGGACATGTTGTAGAGCCAAATGTATTAGATATTTTAATAAAACTTTCATTTGTATACATTCTAAACTTCTCTGCTTCTTTAATTATTTCTATATACCTTATCCGACAATTGTCTTCATTTTGAATCGTAATTATTTCTTCGATGTAACCAAGAAGAACTGTCTCAATGAGTCTCCATACGTTAGCGTATGAATTGTGCTTTTTATTCTTCTTATCAAGCTGTTGTACAGATTTCTTCCACTGATCCCGGGTAATGTCATTAAGAAGATACTTAATTCGCAGATTCTTAAGCTCTCGTTCAATAGATTCATCAATGTCAATATTTTGGATTTTCCATTGAGTATGCCTGTAAAACATATACATATTGTGATAAAAAGTAATAGTGTCTTTTGATTTTGGAAATAAGTTGCTAATTATAGTATAAATGGTACGATCATCAAACCGTTGTCCACAAACTACCTGTACAGGCATTGCATGTGGGTTTCTATGTATTTCTTGACCAGTTTCGCGCATCCACCTAAAATATTCTGGATTATGGTTGTATCCAGTCATTTGAGCACCTGTTCTCCAAGAAAATTGAATATGACACTTGATGCACCACATCTGGTCACATCCATCTATCTTGGAGATCATTTCTCCGCAACCGGGACAAGGCTTCGCTTCACGCTTAATAGCCTGAATTGTAGCCTTTGTTTCTTCGTTGCATTCGTGATCTTCTTCTTTTACTTCCATACAGTGTCTGCAAACCTTAGTTTCACAGAGATTACAGAAGTAACGATTATCAAGAAAGCCATTGCATCCAGATGTATTACACTTGTGTGTAAAGTTTTCGACTTTAGTATCTTCTTGAGAAGTACCATTTCTAAGTCGAAAAATCTCTAGATTATAAGCTTTGATGATATCATGTTGATCATGAAGCATCTTCTTAATCCTGTTGAGTTCAGAATTAGCTTCAGACAGTTTTGACAAGGTGTCACGGATTCTTTTTTCAACCATAGCTGCTTTTTGAGTATCTGGTAAAAGAGAAATCTGTCTTTCAACAAAGATATTTTCTGAATGAAGCTTAAGATCTTTGTTTACAAACTTCTGAGTTAAGTTTTCATTTAAAAAGTCGCGATCCCATGGATTTTTACAAAACATGCACATAGGATCATTAGGATTTATTAGTATGAATGTTTGACAACAACTTCTGCACGCAGAAGAATTATCAGTACACCCTTTGCATACAACTTCAAACCTATTTGACTTATTAAACTTCTCGCAGCAAATAGAACAGTCCATGATATTCTAGTTTAGTATTTTCCAAGTTCTTAAGTCAATTAATTTTCTGTAATAATCATATGGAGACGGTGGGGCTCGAACCCACGGCCCTAGGCTCATAAGACCTATGCTCTAACCAACTGAGCTACGCCTCCATATGATTATTTTATAATGTAATGTAATGTAATGTAATGTAATTTGGATTATTGTCCACCACGAAGTCTTAGTACTAGATGCAATGTAGATTCTTTTTGAATATTATAATCTGATAAGTTTCTACCATCTTCTAACTGTTTACCAGCAAAAATAAGTCGCTGCTGATCCGGAGGAATACCTTCTTTATCCTGTACCTTTGCCTTTACATTTTCAATAGAATCAGATGGCTCTACTTCAAGTGTAATTGTTTTACCAGTAAGCGTTTTAACAAATATCTGCATTACTTTGGTAATTATATATATTTTTTTTTCTTTATATTAATTTACGAAATATAAGAATCACAATTTCCATTACGATTATCAGCGTAATTATGTTCTACAGTGTCTTCAGTCTTAGATATTTCAATATTATCTTCTACAAACTCATCAATAAGCTGAGTATATTTTTCATGAAGATCATTGTACTTTTCTGACAAGGCAATGTAGTCATCTTTCTTTTGAAGATACTTATGTTCAAGTTCTTCAACGCGGTCTGTATTATTTCGATTTGTTTCAAATAGATGACTGTACTGATTGTACAAAAAATCATAAGACTTTTTAAGCTTATCAAACTGACCGCTAAAAGAATTACACATATTTACAGACTGTGTATAAAAATTATACAATTTATTGTAATCCTTGGTATTTTTACCAATTTCACTCTTAAGCTCTTTGAATGACTTTCCATTACAACGATTCTTGTACCTGTATTCCCGATCAGACAATATGTGATACTTTACCATTTGATAATTAATTATAAATGCAGTCTTTAAATTATTTAAACGTTATAAATGAAATAATTATAATAATTATAAATTGTAAATTAATAAATGGCGCCGGATCCCGAACTTACTGCAAAAGTAATGAATCTTCGTTGGAAAAAGGGACTTTCTCTTAAAGAAGCCTGGGCACAAGTTAAAAAGCCTAAGAAGAAGAAAACTGAGAAGCCTAAGAAAAAGACAACTGAGAAGCCTAAGAAAAAGACAACTGAGAAGCCTAAGAAAGAAAAGTCTAAGAAAAAGACATCTGAGAAGCCTAAGAAAAAGAAAACTGAGAAGCCTCCAAAAGCTTAATTAGTATAAAAAATAAATAAATATTAAATTATTATGAAAGGTCGTAGAATATCCTTAGACAACACAACGTTAGTATCAGAGTATAAGAAAAAATTAACAGTTCAACCCTTTATGCCTGGAAATCCAACTGCAGTGTACTACAAGTTGTACAAATTAACTAATAAATGGCTTTATGTCCCAAATTATTTTTCAGAAAATGGAGAACTTATAGAAAATGAAGTCACTGAATGTTCATTTGAAATGAATATTAAACCAAGAGAATATCAAATTAATGTTATAAACGAAATAGTTTCAGAACTTAAAACAAATAAAAGTTGCATAGCATGTTTATACACTGGATGGGGAAAAACATTTGCAAGTCTTTACATAGCGCACACATTGGGTGTTAAAACTCTTATAATCGTAAATAAAGAATCTTTACTTAAACAGTGGGAAGAACAGATAATTCACTTTTTTGGAATTAAGCCTGGTATAATTCAAGGAAAAACTATAAATAAAGAACCAAATATTTGTATTGGTATGATTCAGAGTATTTCGATGAAAGATTATCCATCTGATACATTTTCTGATTTTAGTTTTACAGTTTATGATGAAACACATCATTACTGTTCAAAAGTTTTCTCAGAAGTATTTTATAAAATAGGCTCGAGGTATAATTTAGGACTTACTGCTACTATTAAAAGAGCTGATCGTTTAGATTATACACTTAATTGGTTTCTTGGAAAAATTATAGTTAATGTACAACTTTTACTCATAGAACCTTTAATTAAAGTTTACAATTATTATGAATACAATGAAGACACAATAAAGTTTTTACCAAATGGTAAAGTAGCATGTCCTTCATCAATTACTAATATAACACAAATAATGAAAAGAAATGATTTAATTTTAGATCTTATCAAAGAATGTTATGCATGTGATAGAAATATCCTTATTTTAACTGAAAGAAAAAGTCATTGTGATTACATTTACACTTATTTATGTAGCTCTTATAATATAGGAAAATACTATGGAGGAATGAAAATAGAAGATCTTAAAAAATCAAATGAATGTAAAATAATAGTAGCTACATATCAAATGGCTTCAGAAGGATACAACAATCCAAAATTAGATACTCTTATACTTGCCTCACCTAAGGTAAATGTTGAACAATCAGTTGGGAGAATACTTAGACAACAGAATAAAAACCCAGCTCTTGTTATAGACATTTGTGATAATTTAAGTGTTTTTAATAACTGGAATAGAAGAAGACAGGCATTTTATAGATCTAAAAAGTTTAAAATTGAAATTGAAAATGAAAATGAATATATTGAAAATGAACATGTTAATTTAACCGAGTGTTTAATAAATGACTAAGGTGGAATTACTGGTCCGGGCATAATTGGCAAAGGAGGAGGTAATGGCGTTGGTGGTGGAGGCGGCGGAGGTGGTGGAGGTGGTGGAGGTGGTGGAGGTGGTGGAGGTGGACCAGGAGGTCCGGGTGGACCAGGAGGTCCCGGAATTGGTCTTCTATGATGCCGTCTATGATTCCACCACCACGGTGGACGATAGTAATGAGGATAAAAAGGAACAACTACTGCACCTTGTCTATCATAAGGACTTAATGTTGAACCTACACTCGGAGGACTCGGAGGACTCGGTGAAGACATTGTATTAAATGGAAATATTTTAGTATATCCTGCTATAATTAAATAAATGATTACCCCTATTAAAATTGCAACTAACATTTATAATGTATAAATATTTTATAATTTTATTTAATTAATCATATTTATACAAAATTATTTAACCAATAACACGATTTTGGATTCTATTAACATTGTATACCTGATTTGGCATAAAATCGCCTGGAGAAGCATTTCCAATTGGGTCATTTAGTGGAGCATTGCCATACATCTTAAGTCTATCAGCGGGAGTTACCTTCTGTTGATTAGGGAAGAACATCTTATCTAAACGAGAATCGAGTTCTGTATTTGCAGCACCGGGTACTCCAACAAGTACATTCGCCCAATCTCTATTTCTTACTAATCTCTTTGTTTTAAATGCACCTACATTCTGCGGGAATACACCCATGGGGTCAGCCCATGTATTGTAAATATTTTTGTCACCATATGGATCTGCAATAGGTTCAACTGGTACTGGTTCCTGTTGCGCAGGGTGACCATGTTCTGCAGCTTCATCCTCCTTGTATTCTCCACCCATGTGTACACGCTTTTCGTCAGTTCCATATTTAAACTCTACTGGAGGTTTTCCATATAGACCTGGTCTTGGCATCTCAAAATTAAACCAAACTGGTGGTTCACCAGCTCCTTCAAGACCAGCTGCAGAAACTGCTACTTGATTCTGCCCAATGTTATTATGCCATGTAGTTGTATCCGCACTTGTTCCAAGTCCTACAAAGGGGTTATCTTTTCTAATAGATTCTATAGAAAGATCACCGTTCATAAATAGATAAATTAATACTGCAGCTACAACCAAAGCTCCAATAATCATCATTTTGGTACCAGTAAGGAAAGCCATTTATTCTTTTATTAAAGATAAATATATTTTTTTTTCAAAAATAAATTAATTACCACGGAATATCTTCTCCGTTTATTATTTTTTTTCTAATTTCTTTTGTTAAAATAAACGGATCATCTCCGGAATCTAAACGCATTTTAATATATTTATTATACATTGGATGTCCACCATCATGAACTCGTCGATGTGTAAATAAAATATCTTTTCCTTTATTTGTAGGCATAAATATAAGATTATATCCAGAATGAATATCATAATTAAATAGACATTCATGATTTTTCCATTCTTGGGGTATTATATGATGTACTTGCACAAGTTCTTGTAAATTAAATCTGTATTTATAATGTATAAAATTACTACGCAATAATGCTGTAAATAATAATAATTTCATTTATTTAAAATAAAATATTTAATATTAATAAATAAAACAAATGGGTGCATCACAAAGTTCAAATGTAACAAACGTAGCCACAAATATTGCAAATACTATACAAAACTCAACTAGTATAAACTTAACACAGCAAAATGCCCAGCAAAATGTTATTGCTATAAACCCTGGTTGTAATATCAATGCAAAAAGTCTTTCATTAAAGATCCAAGCTACTACTAAACTAAGACAAGACCAAGTATCTAATGTTAGTGGACAAAGCTCTTTAAAAAATAATATAGCACAATCTGCTATTCAATCTGCTACATCAAAAGTTGGTTCCTTGGGTATTGGGTATGCAAGTGCTTCAAATGCTGTAAATATGTTATGTAATGCTACAAATACAGTGGTAAATACTGTTGATACTAAACAGAATCAAATGAGTACTCAAACAAATAGTATTACATGCTCTGATAGTAATATAAATATTAGAGGAGCTGTTAATATGACAATTTCCTCTGCATCTGATATGACTCAAAAGTTAGCTTTATCAAATAGTAATGTAACAGATATTTCCAACACTGTTTCTCAAAGTGTTAAACAAACAGCATCTGCTACTGTAGAAGGTATCGCTGGAGCATTAATTGCAATTGCTATACTTATTGTAGCTATAGGTTGGTCATTTGGAGAAGTAGCTACATCTGCAACAAGTTTTTTGAAACCTTTAATTACTATAGGAGTAGCAATACTTATAGCATTTATAATATTTTTAGCATGGTTTAATAGTTGGGGACCATTTTTCAGTAAATTGACACCTTGTTCTACTGCTACACAGATAGGTAATGGAACTCCTATAACACCAGATGGTACTACATATTCCAGTCCACAATTATGCGGCCCATGTCTTATAACAGATAAAAAACCTCAACCATTAAATATAAATACCGCTCCCATCAAATATACATTCCCTTTATTTAATCAATCAGATATAAATGGTCTTACTGGCTGGAAAAGTTCATCAATTGGATTAAGTGGAGCATCCGGAGTTTGCCTTTTTGATATAGCATGTATTTCTGGTAGTAATGAAATGATTTCTGGTAAAGCTGGGTCATATAATAATGCAGGATATACAATAAGTAGTTTAATTTCAACAAATAAATCATTATCTAGTTTTAATACTAAATTAAACTCATTTAAACAAATAGGTATAAAAAATCCAATTCTTAATGAATTAGTTAATTTAATTCAAACAAATCCAATACCTCCATTACTAACAGATCCTAGTAATAATATTAAAGGATTAGCATCAGCAGTGTCAACTTCTATGAAATTTATTAATATACCGATTCAGTATCAGATTTTAAAAGGTGGAAATATTTCTAGTTTTGCAAGTCTACAGGGATTATGTACACCTGGGCATTTTATGTGGGATCCTGCAAATGTTATACCACAGTGGACAATATGGGGTGCAAATACAGATGGATCATCAAAAAATTGTTATACATCAGGTGGATCTTATAGTCGTAATTTTGAAGGAGCAACAGTACCATTAGGTTCTAATAATCAATACGATTATGGTCTTGCAAATAGTAATAAATCAGCGTTTTTAGCATGGATGTTAAAGTTATCTCAAGAACTTCAAGCTAGTCCAATAGTGTCAAAACAAAGTGGGTGGACACAGGAAAACTCAGAAAATGTAGTATCCGGTTTCGTTAGAACTATGTTAACATATGTATTAAATGATTGGTTAGAAAATAAAAACTCTCTTCCATTAGAAAGTTCTTCATACATATTTCCATGGGAAATAATATCAGTAACACCTCCTGCAAAACAAGGTGTAGCTACTTCTTTTTTAACTGAACCTACTGCAACAACATTTCCAAAAATTGTTGGTTCTGATTTTGATTTCAGTCAGTATTTAATGTTATATATACCAGATACTTCAGTTAAATATAATTTACTAGGTTCTATTAATCCTAATACGTCTGGTGTAATAAGTATGGTACAAGGTGTTTGTCAAAATAAAACTTATGAATTACAACATTTTATGAGTACTGTAGGTAACTGGATAATACTTTTTATAATATTAGTAGCATTAGTTGTAATATGGAGAGCTTAATTTAATTAAAAAAAATATTTGATAATAATAAATAATGTATAAAAAAAGATCTCATTTATTATCATCTACACCAGCACAAAGTACTAATTATACAAAAAATGTACCTAATATTTCTCTAGAAAATGATGTACCCTCTAGTTTTGGTTTTAAAGTAAATACATATTTTACTGGTCCAATAGTATACCTTGAAAACACTGTTGAATCTGTAGCATTATATGGAGGAAATGCATGGGGTAGAAATAGTGGTGGACACGGATGGGATCAATCTATGTGGCCAGGACAATTTGCAAGACAAGGTAATACAGGTCCAGGGTGGTTTTCTGGCTGTAAATCAGAACAAAGTGGTATAGGAGCAGGTAAATATTCAGTACACTGTAATCCAAGTTGTAATTCTATTGAAAAACAGCCTCAGTGTAAATACAGTTCTACAAATGCAATAACAACAGACCCCGATCTTTCAAAAAAAATAAATACGTGTTGTGTTCCATACTTTGACATTAATGAAAATGTAATAAAGAAAGGAAAAGAAGTAATATTTAATTCTTATTATGGATTTTGTTTTTCTGGTTATGGAGATAATTGGGACTTTTGTACTAACAAACAAATATGGATTTCTGCAATTCCTGACTATCTTAGTACAACTAAATTAGGTTCAACCGGATATGCAGACCCATTAGATACTATAAATGGAAAAACTATGATTGCACAATCTACAAATACAAAAGACATTAGCTTTTTTAACGGTACTGGAGTAGCTGGTGGAAATGCGGGTGATTGGTGTACTGGTAATTACTGTCCAGTTCCAAGTAATAATAACAACCCAATGTATGTTAATCCTCCTCAAATTGGAACATTAGTATTTCCTAAAGTAATTAATACTTCTACAATAAATTGGACTGTCCCAAGTTTAGGAGTAACAGTTGATGCCAAACACGGCTGCCCAACAAACTGTCCAGTTCCTAATGGAATTATAAGATGGGGACAAAAATTAATTTCAGGTAATACTCCTCCAAGTGGTCCAGATAATCCCAGTGATTGGACTATAGCTTTACCATCAGATGATTTGGGAAATATCGTCTGGATGCCAAATGTTAACCAAAGACAAATTAGTTATTATCCTTTAATAAAAGATCCATCATCAAAAGATCCAAATGCATTTATACCTATACTAGGTGTAAACTATAATTTTAATTCTTTAATGGCAAATAGTACCGGTGGATCATCAACAGATTTGGCTATGTGGATGGGAAGTGTAGCAAGATCAACTTCACTGTTAATGAGTTCAAGACAATATGTTGCATATGGTTGTATAATACATGGTGCAGTATGTGCTATTTATAATGACTGGTACTCAAATGATCCAGCCAGTGGTCTTACTATATTTAATCCTGTTAGTGATTTTATAAAATTATATTTCGGGTATAATTATATCTCACAAAATATTAATCAAAGTCTTAAAACTCAATTAGTTGGAAATGGTTATGTAAAGCCGGCATTTCAAACAGCTTCAACTGTATGGAATAATGTAGTAGGAAATGCTATAGATACTGTTACACAGACATTTATACCAGATACAACATTAATAAGTAATTTAATAAAAGCTCCTGAAATTAAACTTGTAAGTGGTAATTATCAAATAACTTTTTCACAAAGTATCTGGCAATTTCTAGATTATGCTGAAAACACCACTGTAATTAATTATTTTAAAAAAAATAATCCTAATAATTATTCACAATTAGTTTCTTTATTAGATTCTTATATTAATGAACAAGTAGTAAAATTTTTTGGATCAAATCAAGGAGGAGAAAATCTTTCATTCAATGGAATAAAAGTGTATGAAGATAAAATACAAAAACTAAAAGTTAAACTTATAAGTTCACAAATGAGTGATATAAGGATGTCTTTTAATTGCTGGAACATGGTAAATGGTGTACAAGTATCATCTCCTATTTTAGCATATGATTTCTTTACTAACAGTCAGATTCAAAATAATCCTGATTTATATCATGTTGTTAGTATAAACTATACTGCAATAATTACACAATTATCTCCTATGGCTGTTTTGTATTATTCATTTACAAATAGAGGTGAAAGTGGACCCAATTTAGAACTTACAGATCCGATGTGTAGTTATAATATGTCAATTCCTACAATAGTTCCAGCAATTACGTGTTTAAATGCATTTGTCACAACTGAACCAGCGAGAACCCGTTTGCTTGATGTCTGTAATGGTGGTCCACGTGGAAAGAATGGGTTTAATTATAAGCCTCCTTTAACTAAAGTAATATCTCCAACAAGTCTTCCATGGAGCGGATCATTTCAAGCGGTTACAATACAGGATACTATTACTGGTAGTGGAAATATATCAAATTATCTATTTTCTTTGAGTAAAGGAGCTTATTATTGTAATTGTGTACAAACGCGCCTTAGAACCAGTGCAGAATCTGGAGACCCAACTGGTGGGATGTGTTTTTCAGCAATGTGTACAGACCCATCTGTTATGAACAAATTGCAGCTGAAAAACAAAATATGTGCAAATTATTGTAAACCAATGTGTGAACTTTTACAAGGTCATAAAATTACAAATAGAGATAGTTTTGACCCACTTAGATTTTATAATGTATGCGGACATTCTTGTAATAATTGGAGATTTAATCCAGATGGATTTAATCAAGATGTTCTATATTCATCATTTGTATTAGTTCCATTAATTATATTAGCAGTTTGGTTAATGGACTCCCAACCAATTTCAAATGACAAAGTTATTAAAACTGTTTTTATATCTATCGGAATTATAGGTTTATTTTATTCTACTGGACGTTTACTAAATGGACAATTTGTATGTGGTCCCGCGCCTCCAGATAATCAATATGGAGCAACACCTGGTTCTTGTTATTTAAATTGGCCATTTGGGGGCAAACCTCCTCCGTGGTATAACATTAAAATACCAAATAGTTTATGTAAAAACTGGTGGGAAGTTCCATGTGATTGTGCCTGGTGCGATCCAACAAAAGCTGATTGTCCTGGATGTGGTAAAGAATGTATTTGTATCGATCAACAATGTACAAATCTTGACGCTTCAAAAAATACTACATTAACTGGTAAAAGACCAAAGTTTAACTTAGTATACCTTATTGCAGCTATAGTTTTTTCAATATGTGGTACATACATTTTTAATAAGCTGTCAAAGTTTTCTAGAATAATGAATGATATTATATCTGTATTAATTATAGTAGTACCTTTAGTAGTTTGGTTTATTCTTTTTAATGGAACAGCTCCATATACATATATGAAGGCAACATGTTCATAATAAATTATTTTCTTTATGTATTTTAAATGGAAATCTCTAATTTAATTAAAAAGTTAAGAAGTAAAGAATACTACAATAAATTATTAGATATTTTAGTTTTAAATGGCCTGTTAGACATTATAGAACTTGAAGTATCTGATGGAAAAATAGACTATATCCCATTAGTAATAAATCTTCTAAAGTTTCTAAAAGCCAATAAAAAACATTACGTCAATTTTAGTAGCGACACGTTCGAAAAAATATTAATACTTTCAGCAGATGAGATATTAACTAAAAAGTTTAAATTAGAATTAAGTGAACAAGAAATAAGTAATGTACTTGAACTAATAAGAGACTCTTATTTAATTAGAACATCTTTGAATAAAGTTAAAGACATTTTAATTAAAATGTATTATAAATTAAAGTGTAAATGTAAAAATTGTACTAATTCAGATCATGACATTGTCATTACTAAGTCTTCGGGGCTAGACAGTATTTAATTTGTCCTAGATTTGCAA
>Ga0310343_10000960_pt1 | contig 14410 bp, 13 predicted proteins | sample HC15DNA2025_MG_FD_203519 | JGI IMG/M metagenome (GOLD analysis project Ga0310343, IMG submission 203519) | Marine microbial communities from station ALOHA, North Pacific Subtropical Gyre - HC15-DNA-20-25_MG | ecosystem: Environmental > Aquatic > Marine > Oceanic | place: Pacific Ocean: North... | reverse complement strand
ATTTTCGCTAGGTGTTTCATAAGAGCCTAAACTCTCTAGGGATTTTATGCGCAAATCTTTCTCATAGACTGTATTTTCTAAATTTAAAATATCTTTTTTTAGCTTTGCTATTTCTTTATTTTCTAGCTCTTGATACCGCTCTAAAAGTCGGGTAATAAATCTCTCAGGTGTCTCCAAGATATTGGAAAGTAATCTTTGTGCTTTGTAATTTAAATCAAATATTTGTGACAGATACAACAAAATTGAGAATAAAAATAGACTAAATATTAAGGATCTAATTTTATTTTTGTTCGAAATTCTTTCTGCTGACATTACTCTTCAGCAAATAAATCAAAATCTTTATCCATTAATCCTAGAGCTATCCCACCACCTCGAGCAACACAAGTTAAAGGGTCTTCAGAAACTCTAGTTGGTATTCCTGTTGACTGTTCAATTAGAGTATCAAGACAATGTAATAAAGCACCACCTCCAGTAAGCACAATACCATCTTGAGAAATATCTGCTGCTAGCTCTGGCGGTGAAAGTTCCAAAGCTGATCTTATAGAGCGAACAATCGCAGCAGTTTGATTCTCGAGAGCACCGAAACCATCTTCTTTTTTAAAGACGACAAGCTCTGGTATTCCTTCTGCAAGATTTCTTCCTCTAAATTCATATGGGTCAAATTCTTTTTTACAATTTAGAGTAGCGCAACCAACTTGAAGCTTTATTAACTCCGCTGTTGATTCTCCAATTACAACTCCAAATTTTCTTCTTACGTAAGTTTGAATTGCTTCATCAAACTTATCTCCTCCTACTTTTAATGATTCTGAATATACAATTCCATTAAGAGACAAAATTGCTACTTCTGAAGTTCCTCCTCCAACATCTACAACCATACTTCCTCTTGCTTTTTCTATACCAACTCCTGCTCCAAGTGCTGCAGCTATAGGCTCTTCAATTAATTTAACGACACTTGCTCCTGCTGATAGTGCTGACTCTCTAATTGCTCTTTTTTCAACTTGTGTTGCTTTTGAAGGAACGCAAATTAATACACGTGGGCTTGGAGATAAAATAGAATTATTTGATACTTTTTTAATGAAATGTTGGAGCATTTTTTCAGTTACATTAAAGTCAGCTATAACTCCATCTCGTAATGGTCTTATGGCTTCCATTTTTCCTGGAGTTCTTCCAAGCATTTTCTTTGCATCATGGCCAACTGCAACAACTGTTTTCTGGCCATTTTTTTCTTGTATCGCAACCACAGATGGCTCATCAAGGACTATGCCATGTTCTTTTGTGTAGATTAAAGTGTTTGCTGTCCCCAAATCGATAGATATATCATTTGAGAAAAGACCACGTAAAAATTTAAACATTCTTAATATATCTTTATAATATTCAGAATCTTATAGAATAAGGCTTTTAATGGACAAAATCGAGCTAAAAAATCTATTATTTCTTGCAAGAATAGGCATTGAAGATAAAGAACACCCAAAAATCTTAGAGAAACTCAAAAATACCTTTGATTTAATTGATGAAATGAATGAGTTGAACCTTGATAACATTGAGCCATTAAATAACCCATTAGAACTTAATAATGTATCTAGAGAGGATTCTGATAATGATAGAAATTCTAAGAAGGATTTTTTAGAAGGCTCTCCAGAATCAGATGAAGATTATTTCATCGTACCAAAAATTATAGAATGAATTTTAAACTACAAAGAGAAAGCTTTAGATCAAAAAAAATATCTGCTAAAGAAGCAACTCAGGAAGCAATAGTTAAAGCTAAAAAAGATAAACTGAATATCTTTATTAATCATTTTGAGAATGAGGCATTGCTCAAAGCAGAGCATATTGACAATAATTTTGATGAGTTTAAAGACATGCCGCTATCAGGTATTCCTATTGCTCATAAAGATATATTTTGCACTAAAAATATAACAACTACCTGTGGATCAAAGATGTTAGAAAATTTTGTTCCACCATATGAGTCTACAGTGACAGAAAACTGTAATGCTGCTGGATCGATAATGATTGCAAAAACAAATATGGATGAATTTGCTATGGGATCATCTAATGAAACAAGTTTCTTTGGTCCTGTATCAAACCCATGGAAAGAAAATCTAGTTCCAGGAGGAAGTTCAGGTGGTTCTGCTGCATGCGTTGCTGCAAATATTACTTCTATTTCTACAGGCACTGATACAGGAGGCTCTATTAGGCAGCCAGCTGCACTTTGTGGAATAACTGGAATGAAGCCTACCTATGGTCTAGTTTCTAGATGGGGAATGATTGCTTTCTGTTCAAGCATGGACCAAGCCGGACCATTTTCAAGAGATGCTTTTGGCTGTGCTGCATTACTTGATGCTATGGCATCATATGACACAAAAGACTCTACATGCACAAAAAGAAAGAAAGTTTGTTTTGAGAAATCCTTAAATAAAAATTTTGGTAACCTAAAAATTGGTGTAATTAAAAATATTGATAACTTGGGTGTCAGTAAAGATATTTTAAATGCTTATGAGAATTCAAAAATAGTTCTTCAAGGCCTTGGACATCAATTAAGTGAAATAGATTTCTCTGAATTATCTTCAGGCATATGCTCTTATTATGTTATTGCTCCAGCTGAATGCTCATCGAATCTTTCAAGATTCGATGGTATTAAATTTGGCCATAGATCCCAGACACAAAAAGATATTTCTGATCTATATATGCAAACTAGATCAGAAGGTTTTGGAGATGAAGTTAAAAAAAGAATTTTAATAGGAACACATGTTTTATCTGCTGGATTCTATGATGCTTATTATTTAAAAGCACAAAAAGTTAGAAGAATGATGAAAAATAAGTTTGAAGAGGTATTTAAAGAAGTTGATCTAATCTTTATGCCTACCACTTTAGATCAAGCTTTTAAAAAAAATAGAGAATCTTCTGATCCAAATAGAATGTATAAAGAAGATTTACTAACTATACCTGCGAACTTGGCAGGATTACCTGCAATTTCATTTCCTAATGGTTTGAAAAATAATCTTCCAATAGGGGGCCAATTAATAGGAAATTATTTTGGAGAGGATCTTTTGCTTAATACTACAAATAAAATTCAGGAGGTGACCGATTGGCACAAAATGACACCTTAGTAAAAGGATGGCAACCTGTAATTGGACTTGAAGTACATGTCCAAATATTGACTAATACAAAATTGTTTTCTCCAGCAAAGAATAAATTTGGAGAAGATGCAAATACATTGGTAGATCTAATAGATATGGGATTACCAGGAGTTTTACCAGTATTAAATGAAGGGGCAATGAAACAAGGTATTAAATTTGGTTTAGCTACATCGGCTAAAATAGCAAAAACAATGATCTTTGACAGGAAAAATTATTTTTATCCTGACTTACCAAAAGGCTATCAAATAACACAATTACATTTTCCTATTGTAAGAGATGGTGTAGTTGATATTGGTAATAAAAAAATAAGAATTCATCAAGCTCACCTTGAAGAAGATGCAGGCAAATCGATACATGATCAGTATGATGCAAATTCTGTAATAGATCTAAATAGATCAGGAGTGCCTTTATTAGAAATTGTCTCTGAACCTGATATAAGATCAGCATCAGAAGCAGTAGATTATCTAAAAAAAATTCACCAAATAATTACTTATTTAGACATATCGGATGGAAATATGTCTCAAGGATCGATGAGGTGCGATGCAAATGTATCGATAATGCGTCCTGATGCAAAAGAATTCGGCACTAGGGCAGAGATTAAAAATATTAATTCATTTAAGTTTGTTGAAAAAGCAATTAATTATGAGATTAAGAGACAAATTAAAGTCTTAGAAGGTGGAAAAACTATAGAACAAGAAACACGCTTATATGACTCAACAAAAGATGAAACAAGATCAATGAGAACAAAAGAATTTGCAAATGATTACAGATATTTTCCATGTCCTGATTTAGTTCCTACCAATATATCTGAAGATCTAATTGAAGAGGTTAAAAATAGTATGGATGAATTGCCAGAAGAAAAGGAAGGAAGATTTAAAAAAGAATATAAATTGGATGATTATGAAGCCAAGGTTCTATGTTCAGAGAAATCAACTGCTAATTTCTTTGAGGAAGTTTGCAAAACAACCGATCCAGCACTATCAGCAAAATGGATTATTGGGGAAGTTAATGCTCTGATAAATAAACATGATATAACTTTAGATGATTCTAAAATAACTTCAGACAATTTCTCTAGCTTGATAACAAAAATTAAAGATGGAACGATCTCAGGCAAGATTGCAAAAGAAGTCCTAGAAGAAATTTGGAATACAGGGAAGAATCCTAAAAAAATTATAAAATCAAAGGGCTTAGAACAAATATCTGATGAAGGAGAGCTTGAATCAATAGCTCAATCAGTACTAGATAAGAACTCTAGCCAAGTTGAAGCCTATAAATCCGGAAAGGATAAATTATTTGGATATTTTGTTGGGCAAGTTATGAAAGAAACTCAAGGAAAAGCAAATCCTGCTTCAATAAATGAAATATTAAAGCGTTTGTTGAATTCTTAATCTATAAGGAGTAAATCTTTGGCAACTATTATTTCTCCATCATAAAATAATTGAACTTCTTTTTTGATATCCTCAGGCTGTGAGCCCCAAAAAAGAATATGAGAGAGTACAAGTTTTTTAGGTTCAATTTTGGATGCTATTCTTCCTAATTCTTCTGGACTTGTATGATGTGCTGCATGATATATTTGCCAATCAGGAGTTTTTTCTTCAAAACCTGCTTGCGAATATACCTCATGTACAAGGATATCTGCATCTTTAGCTTTAAGTAAAAGTTTTTCAGACGGGGCAGTATCTCCTGAAAAAACTATTTTTTTATGTAATGTTTGAAAAACAAACCCATAAGATTCTTCAAGATCACCATGACTATTTTTGAATGCTTCAACCCTTACAAAATTATCTTCATATACATATCCATCAAAGATTTGATTAAAGTCATACTTATAGCCGGTACTATTTTGCGGCTGAGTACCATTGATTCTGTAATTAATATCGAATTCAAAAGCTTCTATTAAATTCTTTGCCATATTGTCTAATGCTTTTGGACCATGAAGAACTAACTTGTGTTCTCTGCCCATTATCCAAGGTGTAATAATTAGATCTGATAATCCTAGATTATGATCCGAATGCATATGTGTAAGGAATGCATGTTTTAAATCTTCAGTATCAATTTCTAAATCGCCTCCCCAAGTCTTTGTTAGAGCAGCTACACGCCTTACTACTCCTGAACCAAAATCTATTAAATAAGGTTTGTCTTCTACAAGAAGAAGATATGAGGATCCTGCTCTTTCAGGATTAGGGTTGGGGGTGCCTGTCCCTAAAATATAGAGTTTTGTGCTTGCAGTTAGATCAAGCACGAGAAAAAAGAAAAATAAAAATCTAATCATTAATATTGTAAATTGCTATCCTATCTGATTTATATGAGCCAAGAAAGATTTGATTCTGATGTGGATATGCAACTGACAAACCTCCAAAAGCAACATTATTAAATTCAAACTCTTCTAAAACATTTAAATTAGCATCAGTTTTGATAACAGAAAATGGTGTTGCACATTGAATTTGTTCTGGCTCCATACAAGTAAGTCCTCCTAAATCAGTATTTTGAACTGCAATCCAAAGCTCTTTATCTTTCACAATTATATTGTCAGAACCTCCTCCTAAATATGGTCTAAATTTAAGATCTTTTCTATTACCGTTTTTTTCAATTGCACTGACTTTTCCATTCATTCTAAAACTCACATAAATAGTTTCATCAATCATTTCAATACCATTTGGCCAAGCTCCATGAGAACCCTCAAGAATAGTAAAACCTGATTCCATATTCCAGCCATAAACATACCCAGTATCCCAACGAAAAGTATTATAAAGTTCTAATTTAGAAAAATCCCAATCTTTGTCATACTGATGAGTAGCGAAGAATGATCCCCTGCCATCTGAGATAACAACATCATTAAAATAAGTTGTTTTTTTAGGACCCTCTACACAACCAATCCAAAATAACTCTCTTTCATTAGAGTCTGAAAATATTACTTGGTCATTAAAAAAAATAAAAAATTCAATCCTATCAACTACTTCATGATTTACTACTGCTAATAGATGAGCTTCATCAAGAAAAGGGCTAAAAGAAGAATCCGATACCATAATATCTTTATATACATCGATACCATGAGGATATAGATATTCATATGGTTCACAGTTTTCTTCACCAATCCCAAGATTATTATTGGGTTCGAACCTGATTAAATAATCTTCTATCTCTTTAGTATCGAGATCTAATCTAGAAAGTAGTCCAGTTTTAATTTCTCCTTCATTTAACTCTGCTAAACCGGCAAACTGCGAAACTATTACAGCATTCTCATGAGGAATTTTTGCAAAGTCTTCTGGATTCTGTAGGCCGCAAATAAGCTCAAGAGTACCCAAAGATTCACACTTATCTCTATTTTCATACTCTGGTATGAATAATTTAAGCATGGGTCTTAATAATAGTAAGGTCAGTACAATTGTAATGACTATTATTATTAAAACTATTGAAAACTTCTTAAACAAAAACCATTGCTAGATTCTCTGCCACAAATCCTGGCTTATCAGAACCTTCTACTTCAAGTTCAATTTTAGTTTTCATTAACCAGCGGCCATTACCTTTATCAGTAACTTCTAAAAGTGTGGAGTTATATCTGCAATTAGAATCAACTGGAACCGGATTAATAAAGCGAATTTTATCATAGCCATAATTCATAGCCATTTTTGTTCCTTCTACTGCAATTGCTGTTTCATAACCCTTGCCAATTGACAGTGATAACATTAAAGCTCCATGAGCAATTGTGCTGCCAAATATTGGTGCTGCTTTTTCTGGATCAACATGTATAAATTGTGGATCCTCAGTAACATCAGCAAAAGCATTTATTCTTTCTTGATCAACTTTGAACCAAGCTGTGCTATTTACTTTTCCTATAAGTGTATGTAATTCGTCTGCTTTAATTGATTCCATTCTTCCTCCTTATTTCATCAAATGGTCTTTATATTGTTCTCTGAGTTTAATTTTTAATACCTTTCCAGTTGCTCCAAGAGGCAATTCATCTACAAAAACTATATCATCAGGTTTCCACCATTTTGCAATTTTATCCTCTAGAAACGAATAGATTGATTCTTTATCTTTTTTATCATTTGCTGGCACTACTAAAAGGAGAGGTCTTTCGTCCCATTTTGGATGTGCTACCCCAATTACGCTCGCTTGCATAATGTCTGGGTGGCTTTGAGCAGCATTTTCTAAATCAACAGAACTTATCCATTCTCCACCAGATTTAATAACGTCTTTAGCTCTATCAACAATAGTCATATAACCATCTTCATCTATACTTGAAATATCTCCAGTGTCGAACCAACCATCAGCATCAATAGCATCCTCTTCATGTTTATAATATCTTTTATTAACCCATGGCCCTCTTACCAATAACTTTCCAAATGCCTCTCCATCTTCAGGCAATCGCTCCCCATCATCATCTACGATCTTAAGCTCAATTCCATATATAGGTTTTCCTTGTTTTGTTTGTAATTTATATCTTTCTTCTGCAGGCATTTTATCCATTGCAGGAGTTCTAAGTGTTGCAGTAGCTAAAGGACTTGTTTCTGTCATGCCCCATCCTTGAACAACGTTCACATCATGTTTTTCATCAAACTCTTTAATCATTGCATAAGGTACAGCTGAACCTCCAATAATTGTCTGTTTTACCGTATCGAGTTTAATATTATTTTCTGCACAATAACCTAACAAGCCAAGCCAAATTGTGGGAACCCCAAAAGCAAGAGTTACATTTTCTTTTTCAATTAACTCAACTAGTGCAGCTCCATCCATTCCCATTCCTGGTAGAACTAGCTTTATTCCATTCATTGCACCGATATATGGTAGGCCCCAACCCATAACATGGAACATTGGAACTACCATTAATATTGAATCATCTGCACTTAGACCCATTCCATTTGCAGAAGAACCAGCCCAAGTATGAAGAAGAGTTGATCTGTGAGAATAAAGCACGCCCTTAGGATTTCCTGTTGTTCCAGATGTATAGCAAAGACCGCATGGCGCATCTTCTCCTAATTCTGGCCATTCGTAAGCTTCATCTCCATCTTTTATAAACTCTTCATAAGATATTGCATTTTTTAATTTTGTCTCTGGCATTTCTTCTTCTGAACAAAGAAGTACATATTGTTCAACAGTTGAACAATTATCTTGTATGGCTTCTAGTAAGGGTGCAAACACTGTTTCAACAAAAATAATCCTATTTTCAGCATGATTTATTATGTAGACGATTTGTTCTGGATGAAGTCTAAAATTTATTGTATGCATTACTGCGCCCATACCAGAAATACCAAAGTACATCTCCATGTTTCTGTATGTATTTAATGCCAATGATCCAATATTTTGACCATGCTTAATTCCGTACTTTTCAAGTGAAGATCCTAACTTTTTAGCTCTCTTTGCTACCTCTCCGTAATTTGACTTAGTGATTGTCCCAGATATGTTTCTTGTTACTATTTCCACATCTGGAAAAATTCTTTCTGCATAGCTTATTAAGCTACCAACATTTTTACTCCATTTTTGCATATTGCTCATTATTACTCCCCTTTTCTAAGACTATTAAGATAAGGATACCATTCATTCTTTAATGGGTGAAACCAAGAGAACGTAATATCATGCAATTTCTTTATTTCTTCTTCTGAAAGCCTTATTTTTTGTTCTGGATCAAAGATTTTAATCATATCAATTAGATTATTATCTACACCATGTTTTCTTAAAATATCTTTAAATTCTATTCCAGAATTTGATGTAAACGCGCCAAAAATATCTATTAGAATAAGATCTGTTCTGGGCTTACCAGTTAAATTAACAAGATAATTATTTTTATTCTCAAAAAAACTGCGATCTATATGGTTACAAAAAGTTAGATTCATTCTTGTTGGACATGAGTCGACTGTAAAATAATTATCCCAAATACAGATATTGCTTGAATCAAAAGATTCTAATACTTTTTCACAATCCTTATTTATATTTCTAGAAATTACTTTTTTACCAGTCCAAAAGAATTTTTCATCTTTTGGGAAAATACTACAGAATTCATTGAAATAGTCTTCATGATTCTGATCTTTTGTTATCAATTCAGAACAATAAACAGTAGGGCAAAAATTTAAATAGATATCATTAAATTTTGTTTTAGTTTGTTTGAAAAGCTCCAATTGCTCTGATAATGAAAATTCTTGTTCTATATCATCAAATAATAATGAAAAACTACTAACTCCAAGATTCATGAATAATTCAATCTTTTTAGCTAAATCTACTGTATGCTTTTTATTTATAGGAGCTAAACCAACCCCTATCGTCACATTAGATTCATTAGATAAATCAACAAAATCCTTGAATGAATTTTGCCATTCTGGTGTAGGCTCTAAATCTAAATGATTGCGTAAAAAAGGATCTTCTTTTGGAGCATATAAATAATAATTAAGATTATTTTCACTTAATAATTTAATAATAGAATTCCTATCATCAAAATCTAAGCTTTCTCCATAAAAACCTTCAACAATGCCTAAATTTTTCATAACTTATTTAGTCTACAAGAAGTATTGGGTAAAATTTTATTTTTTTTAATGGTTAAGTCCTTAGAAGATACTCTAAAGATAGTCTCAGCATCATTAAATTTATTGAGAAGATGTTTTAAAGTGATTAAAGATTGTATTGATGCTATCAATAATACAGTAGGTCCCAGAACTCCAGATTCTGCACAATCATTAGCATCAACATCGCCATCTTCTGGAAAAAAACAGTTATAACAACAATGATGTTCTGATTTATTTGTGAAAAGTGCTATCTGACCATCTGAACCAGAAACAGAAGCACTACAAAACGAAATATTATTATTTACACATGCTTCATTAAGGGAATACTTAGTACGAAAATTATCTGAGCAATCAAGCACCATCTCTGATTTATATTTCTCAAAATAAATTTCCCAAGATTTTTCTTTAAATACAGTAATCTTGCAATGAGAATTTAACTTTTCAATATGATCTTGAAGTACATCTACTTTATGCCTACCCACATCTTTTTCCTGAAAGAAAACTTGTCTATGTAAATTTCTAATTTCCACTTTGTCTGGATCGACTAAATTAATCTTGCCAATTCCAGATGCCGCTAAATAAACACTTACTGGAGAGCCAAGACCTCCACAACCAATTATTGTAATTTCTTTTTTTAAAAGCTCTTCTTGATCTTGGACTGAAAAATCTTCAAGAATAATCTGCGAATAAAATCTAGAAACTAGTGAATTATTTATATCCATATACAAACCTATTAATATCTTTTAGATCATTTAAAGTACCTACATTCTTATAGCCTATTTTTTTCATATAAGAACTTAATTCAGATGATTGTCCTATTCCGTGTTCTAAAATTAGCGCGCCATTAATTTTAAGATAATTGATTGCTTCAGAAATAATTTTTTTAAGATCTTCCAAGCCAGTTCCTCCAGAAAATAAAGCCACTTTTGGCTCAAAAAGAGTGCTAGCTTCTAGCTTTGTACCCTCAGGAATATAAGGTGGATTTGAGATAATAAGATCAAACTTCCCTTCAATATCTGAAAACCAATTAGATTTAATGAAATTAACCTTATTTTTTGATTGATTATTATTTTTTTTTGAAACTTTAAGTGCTTTTTCGCATATGTCAGATCCAAAAATAGCTGCACTTTCAAATATTTTTGATATTTCAATTGCTATACAACCCGAACCTGTACCAAGATCAAGTACACTTTCTAAGTTTGAGAAATTATTCTTAATATAGTCAACCAATATTTCAGTTTCTGGTCTTGGAATCAAAACATCTTTATTTACAAAGTAAGTTCCTTCATAAAAATTCCATTCGCCAATGATGTATTGAATTGGTCTTTTATTTTTAATTTCTTGGATAACTCCATCCAAACTAAAATCTTTATCTAGAAGCCCTAGAATAAGAAACTTTAAACCTTCGTCGTATTCATTTCTATACACTGAATCCCAGGCTAGTTTTATTTTTTTAGTTGAAGACTTATTTATTTTCAATTTCTAGAAGTTTCTCTGCATTACTTTGTGCTTTTAATGAACTTAACATTTCATCGATATCACCATCAATAAAACTGTCTATGTTATAAAGAGTTAACTTTAATCTGTGATCAGTAATTCTTCCTTGGGGAAAATTGTATGTTCTAATTTTTTCACTTCTGTCTCCAGTGCCAACTAAAGATTTTCTTTCGCTTGCTTTCTCTTGTTCTATTTTTTGTTTTTCGATGTCATAAATCTTAGAAGATAAGAGTCCTAAAGCTTTTGCTTTATTTTTATGTTGGCTCCTATCATCTTGACACTCAACCACTATACCTGATGGCAAGTGAGTCAATCTAACTGCTGAATCTGTTTTATTTACGTGTTGTCCGCCTGCGCCTGAAGCTCTATACGTGTCCACTCTTATTTCTGACATATCTAGATCCTTCTCTTTGACATCATCAATTTCAGGCAATACTGCCACCGTAGCAGTCGATGTATGTATTCTGCCTTGAGATTCTGTTAGAGGAACTCTTTGAACTCTATGAACTCCAGATTCAAATTTTAGATTTCCATATGTATCAGTTCCAATTACTTTTATTACTATTTCTTTAAATCCGCCTGTTCCTGAAGGTATTTCTTTTATTTTTTCAACTTTCCACTTATTTCTTTCTGCAAATCTCCCGTACATTCTATAAAGATCTCCTACAAAAATTGCTGCTTCATCACCTCCTGCTCCAGCACGCAGCTCAACAAAAGAATTTCTTTCGTCGTCTTTATCTTTTGGTAATAGTTGAATCATTATCTCTGCTTCAATTTTTTCAAGTTCTTTCTCATTTTGATCTTTCTCTTCTAAAGCAAGACTTTTCATTTCTTCATCTTTTATAAGAGTGTTTAAGTCTTTTATTGACGCTTCAAGCTCTTGATACCTATTCCAGTTCTCAACTACATCTTTTATTTCAGAGTATTCTTTATTGAGTTTAGTTAGTTGATTAATATCTGAAGTAAGCTTGGGATCAGATAATTTTGCACTTAAATCATCGGCTTTTTTTTGAATACTATCTAGAGAATCTCTTATGGCTTGCTTCATGATTGTCTATTTTTATTATCCTTAGCTGAACTATCTAAAATCTTTGATATTTGAAAGGCATTTTTAGACGAAATTTCATTTGCAAGATCATCTATTATATTTTCTATGTCATCGCCCTTTAATATCCTATCTTTAGCCTTACTAACAGCTTCATCTTTGGTTTCAGACAAATTTTCTCTGAATTCTTTTTGTTTAATGTTTATGCTCTTTTTGTTTTTAATTCTTCTAAATTCAGTTTCAGAATTTTTCTCAATCATTCCCTCAGCTTGAGCTACAGAATCTTTTCTTCCTATTATATTTTCTTCTACCATCATGCTAATTTGATCTAACGTTAAAAGCTTCAGATTTTCTATATTATTTATTTCACTATTTAAATTTCTTGGAATAGCTAAATCAAAAATTAGCCTTTCTTCTGAATCATGAAAATTATCTAATGTAAAAAATGCTTTCTCTGACGGAGCAGCAACAACAATAGTCTTAAAATGATTAATATTTTCATTTAATTCATTAAGTGGTTTACTTTTAATTCCTTCAATTTCTACCTGTGATCGATTAAAAAGAGTTACATCATAATTATTCACTAAAAGCCTCTTTAATAAGGGCCTGCCCACGTCTCCAGCACCAATAATAAGAACAGGGGAATTTCCTTCCTTTAAGATTATATTTTCAACTAATGATGCTATTGAAATAGGATTCTTTGATAAATTTGTGGTTGAACGAATTTCCTTAGTGATATTTATAGATTTGGAGAAAATTGCATCTAGGTTTGAATTTAAATAGCCAAAAGAACGAGAATTTTCATATGCTTTTTTAACTTGGCCAAAAATATCTGGTTCGCCAACAATCATCGAATCAATGCCTGTCATGACACGAAGCAGATGAGCAAATGCATCACTATCTGAAAAAAGATATTGATCATTTTTTCTTACTTCTAGGCCTTTGCCAAGAATATGCTCTAAATGTGCATCAAATTTCTTTATTTCTATCCTTGGACAAAATGAATAAAATTCTGTTCTATTGCATGTCGATAGGAAAATACCATTGTCAAAAGCTGTCAAAGTTTTAAGTTTTGCTAAAATTTCATCAATCTTGTCTTTATTAAACGCAAATTTTTCTCTAACCTCTAAAGAGGTAGATTTATGACTTATGCCCCAGCAATGAAATTCCATAATTATTATTTTAAATCTTATTTAAAGCTAATTTCTCTAATTCTGATTTTAACTAGCTGTGCAAGTTTAAATACATCTAATAAAAGTTACAATCTAGAAGGAAAATTATCTTATATATCTGAAGAACAATCTTCAATATTTAGAGTAAAAATAGCATCAAATATTAAAAAATCTTCAATTGAAGTATATGACACACTAGGAATCAATCTTTTATATGGCATATTTAGCGAAGGCAATTCATGGAGAAGCTCTAATAAAGAATATGCTCAGTTTCAAAAAGAACTCCCTTCTCCATCTGAATTCTACATTTTGTTAGCAAATGAATGCGATTCTAATCAAGGTTGTAATATCCAAATAGCCAAGGAAGATAGTAATTCAAGAATTAATTTGATTTTAAATGGAATATAGATATAGATCTTACGCAAAAATAAATAGCTATTTGAATGTGATGTCAAAACTCGATAATGGCTATCATGAGATCCTTACTCATTTTCAGATTATTGACCTATATGATGAAGTTTCATTTAAAGAAAGTGATTTTCTTCAAATAGATTCAAATGAAAAAACAATAAAAGATAATAATTCCATAACTAAAGCTATTAAATGGTTTAATGAAAAATATGGAATAAATCAACAATTTGAAGTAAAGATTAAGAAATCAATCCCAATTGGGGCAGGATTGGGTGGTGGCAGTTCAAATGCAGCAATTACTCTACGATTTCTTGCAAAATTTCATAATATCCAAATTAAAGATATTGATAATACTGAAATAGCTTTAGCTTTAGGTGCAGATGTGCCTGTCTTTGTGCATAAAAAAAGTTGTTATGCTTCAGGAATTGGAGACATATTAGGCAAAAAATCATTTAATGCATCTGAATATCTACTAATTTGTCCTCAAATATTTGTTTCCACCCAGAACCTTTATAAATCTAACTATCTTGAATTTCAGAATATCGAAAATAAGGAAATTAATAGCTTCTTGTCTGTGTTAATTAAAGAAAATAAAGAATTTAAAGATTTCTATAGTCTTCTTAGGAGTCAATTACCAAATAAGACCTTTGA
>Ga0310343_10000958_pt1 | contig 14425 bp, 28 predicted proteins | sample HC15DNA2025_MG_FD_203519 | JGI IMG/M metagenome (GOLD analysis project Ga0310343, IMG submission 203519) | Marine microbial communities from station ALOHA, North Pacific Subtropical Gyre - HC15-DNA-20-25_MG | ecosystem: Environmental > Aquatic > Marine > Oceanic | place: Pacific Ocean: North... | reverse complement strand
CTAAAACTGTGGATGCTTTAATGAAAATTGATATGCCTGCTGGTGTAGATATAGAAATAAGAACATAATAAAAATGATAACTGAAGATAAAAATACAAACGAAGATAGTTTAGATAAGAAGCAAGCGGCTCCAGCGGCAGACGAAGCGGCTCCAGCGGCAGACGAAGCGGCTCCAGCGGCAGACGAAGCGGCTCCAGCGGCAGAAGAAGCAGCTCCAGCGGCAGAAGAAGCAGCTCCAGCGGCAAACGAAGCAGCTCCAGCGGCAGAAGAAGCAGCTCCAGCGGCAGAAGAAGCTCCGCTTAATTATGACTGTGTTTCGATATTTGGTCAAAAGGTAGGAATGTCTAGATTGTTTTTAGATGACGGTGACTCTGATTGCCCTGTTACTGTTGTAAGCGCGGGACCTTGCTATGTTACGCAGTTGAAAACAATTGAAAAAGAAGGTTATAACGCTGTTCAGATTTCATATAAAGAAGTCAAAAAGACTAATGTTACCAAGCCTTTGGCAGGACATTTTAAGAAATCAGGTTCTCCTGTTAATAGTATGTTGAAAGAATTTAGAGTCGAAGAATTAAATGATTTTAATATAGGAGATGAAATAAATGTCTCCGCTTTTGAGGTTGGCGATAAGGTTCGTGTGTTGGGCAAGTCTATAGGTAGAGGTTTTGCTGGTCATATGAAGAGACATGGCTTTGGTGGGGGAAGAGCTTCACATGGTAAAAATAGTGTAATGAGGAAAGGTGGTTCGATCGGTGCAGGGTCTGATCCTTCTAGAGTATGGAAAGGTACAAGGATGGCAGGTAGAATGGGTGGAGATAATGTTACTGTTAAAAATTTATCAATTGTTAAAATCGATAAAGAGAAGAATCTTCTTTATATTAATGGTTCAGTACCAGGTGCAAATAAGGGTTTAGTTTTTATATCAAAGAGATAGTATTTATGAAATTAGAAATTTATAATCAAAAAGGCAAAAAAACATCCAAGCAAGCAGATTTAAACAAGGATGTATTCGGAATTAGTCCTAATGAGCACTCGATTTATTTGTCTGTAAAATCTGAGATGGCATCTAAAAGGCAAGGGACTAGTAAATCAAAAAGCAGATCTGAAGTTAGAGGTACTGGTAGTAAGCCTTGGAAACAAAAAGGGACTGGGAGGGCTAGAATAGGGTCTATAAGAAATCCATCCAGGCCTGGTGGTGGTACCGCCTTTGGTCCTGAGCCTAGAAATTATAATTTGAAGGTTAATAAAAAAGTAAAGGCTATAGCTAGAAAAAGTATCTTATCTAGCAAGTTCGCAGCAAAGTCTATTATGATTTTGGATAAGATTAATATTGATAAGCCTAAAACAAAAAGTTTTAATGAGATAGTTAAAAATTTAGGCCTAGAATCAAAAAAAGTAACTTTTCTTATTGGTGAAAAAGACGACGTTGTATATATGAGTTCAAGAAATTTACACAATATCAATACTTATCTGGCTGATACTGTTTCAAACTATGATTTAATAAATAATGAGGTAGTTGTGTTAGATCAAAAATCATTGGAGTTTTTTAATAAAATATGAATTTAGATAGAATCATAATAGGGCCCTTGTTGACAGAAAAAGGAGCATATTTAACGGAATCTCAGAACAAGTATTTTTTTGAGGTTGGCACTGGTGCAAATAAGATTGAGATTAAGAAGGCAGTTGAGATGCGATTTGGTGTTAAGGTTAGCAAGGTTGCGGTAATAAATAACAAGGGTAAGAAAAAATCTATGTCTGTCAAAAGCTCAGGAAGAACTATTAGGACTGAAGGTAGAAGAGCTAGTACTAAAAAAGCGATAGTAACTTTAAAAGAAGGTAGTCAGATAGATTTGACTAATATGGAATTTTAATGAGTAAGAATAATAGAAATAAACAAAAAGCTTATACTCCTTCAAGACGGTATATGACTTTTTCAGATTTTAGTGATATAACTAAAAAGAAGCCAGAGCGAAAGTTGACATCAACACTTAAAAAAACTGGTGGAAGAAATAATTTAGGAAGAATAACTTCTAGAAGAAGAGGTGGTGGGCATAAAAGAAAATATAGAATTATAGATTTTAAGAGAGATAAGTATGATGTTCAGGCTTCAGTGATTGCAATAGAGTATGATCCAAATAGAACTCCAAGAATTGCATTGCTAGAATATGAGGATGGTGAAAAAAGATATATTCTTGCAACTGCAGGTATGAAAGTCGGCGATAAGCTCATATCTTCAAAAGATAATAAGATTCCTGTTAAGAATGGAAATGCTATGCCTTTATCATTTGTTCCTGATGGAATGTTGGTGCATAATATAGAGTTGAAAATCGGAAAAGGTGGCCAAATGGTCAGAAGTGCTGGAGGTTATGCTAGAATTATGGCGAAAGAAGATGGGAAAATAACTTTGAGGCTTCCTTCTGGTGAAATGCGGATGGTGGATGAAAGGTGTTTTGCAACTATTGGAACCATTGGAAATCGTCAACATGAAACTTTAGTTATTGGAAAGGCTGGAAGAGCTCGATGGATGGGTAGGCGTCCTAAAGTTAGAGGTGTTGCTATGAATCCGGTTGATCACCCAATGGGTGGTGGTGAAGGTAGGACTTCAGGTGGCGGACATCCTGTTTCTCCATGGGGTACTCCTTCAAAGGGTTATAGAACTAGAAAGAAAAACAAAACATCTAATAAATTTATAGTAAAAAGAAGGAAATAGTTATGCCAAGATCTTTAAAAAAAGGCCCATATATTAATTTTAAACTTGAAAAAAAAGTTATAGCTATGAATGCAGCTTCAAGCAAAAAGGTAATTAAAACATGGTCTCGCTCTTCAACTATTGCCCCTCTTTTTGTAGGTCATACATTTGCAGTTCACAACGGTAATAAGTTTATTCCAGTATTTATTACTGAAAATATGGTTGGTCACAAACTTGGAGAATTTGCTCCAACAAGAACATTTAAAATGCACTCTGGAGATAGAAAGGTTAAATAATTATGTCACAATCGATATGTAAAGTCAAGTATATTAGGCAGTCACCTTACAAGGTCAGGTTCGTTCTGGATTCTATTAGAGGTAAAAAAGTTGATTATGCCCTTGATTTTTTACAATTTTCAAACAAAAAAGCTGCTAGATTTATATCAAAAGCTCTAAGGTCGGCAATATCTAATCATTCGCAGAAAGATGAAAATTTTGATCCAAGCTCTATATATGTTAAAGAGGCCTATGTAGATGAGGGGCCAAAAATTAAAAGGTTTAGACCTTCAGCAATGGGTAGAGCTAGTAGAATATTAAAAAGAACAAGTCACTTAACTGTGGTTGTCGGAGATAAGAAGTAATATGGGACAAAAAACAAATCCAATAGGTTTAAGATTAGGAATAAATAGAACCTGGAGTTCTATTTGGTTTGATGAAAAAAATTATGCTGAGAAGCTTCATGAAGATATTATTATTAGAAACTTTATCAAGAATAAGATTAAAGATGCAAGTATCAGCAAAGTAAATATTGAAAGGACGGCTAAGAGTATAACTGTTACAATATATACTTCACGTCCAGGTATAGTGATTGGAAAAGGTGGTTCTGAAGTTGAGAAATTAAAGAAAAATCTTTCAAAGCTTATACAAGCAGATGTTAATGTGAACGTTTCTGAGATTAAGAGACCTGCGTTATCTTGTGAGTTAGTGGGGCAAAGCATTGCTCAGCAGTTGGAGAAAAAAATTAACTATCGACGTGCTGTTAAAAAGTCTATTCAATCTACCATGAGTATGGGTGCAGAAGGTATTAAAATTCAGATAGCCGGAAGATTGAACGGGATTGATATTGCGAGGTCTGAAACTTTTAAAGAAGGAAGAATACCATTGCATACTCTTAGATCTGATATAGATTACGCTCACGTTGAAGCGTTGACTACTTTTGGTATTATTGGTATAAAAGTATGGATATTTAAAGGAGAAATTAGATAATGTTGTCTCCAAAAAAAGTTAAATATAGAAAGCCACAGAAAGGAAAAAATAGAGGTCTTGCCAATAAGGGAAACTATGTCGCATTTGGCACTCATGGTTTAAAAGCTCTTGAGCATGGATGGTTAACTAGTCGCCAAATAGAGTCCTCGCGTATTGTTATTTCGAGATCTGTTCGGAAAACCGGACGAATGTGGATTAGAGTTTTTCCTCATAAGTCTATAACTAAAAAACCTGCAGAAACCAGAATGGGTAAAGGTAAAGGTAATCCTGAATATTGGGTAGCAGTTGTTAAGCCGGGTACAATTCTTTTTGAAGTAGATGGTTTAGATGATGCAGCAGCAGCAGAAGCATTCAGAAAGTGCACAAATAAATTGCCAATTAAGGCAAAAATGGTTCACAGAAGACCTATTTAGGAAAATAAATATGAATAAAAAAGACTTAAATAAAATGACAAAAGCGAAATTAGTTAAAAAGCTAGATGAGGTTAAAGATTCATTGGTCAATCTTAAATTTCAAAAAAAATTACAACAACTAGAAAACCCTAATACTATCTCTATAGCAAAAAAAGAAATTGCTCAATTGAAAACTGTTTTACGAGAAATGGATTTAGGAATTAGAGAGGAAAAATAATGTCATCATCTAGAAAACAATTGAAAGGTATCGTAGTTGAATCAAAAATGGATAAGACGGCAGTAGTTGAGATTTCTAGGAGAGTTTCTCATCCTGTTTATAAAAAATATATTATAAAATCTAAAAAATATTATGCTCATGATCCCAATAATTCATCTAAGGCTGGAGATGAGGTTGTTATTGTAGAGTCTAGACCAAGAAGTAAGATGAAAAAATGGTTTTTAAAAGAGATATCTAAAAAAGGTTAAAATCAAATGATTCAGCAAGAAACAAGATTGAAAGTAGCAGATAATACAGGAGCCAAAGAAGTTCTGTGTATTAAAGTTTTGGGTGGTTCAAAAAAGAAATATGCAAAACTTGGAGATACAATAGTTGTAACCGTAAAAAAGACAATTCCAGGCGGAATTAAAAAAGGTGAAGTTACAAAGGCTGTGGTGGTAAGAGTTCGAAAAGAGTACAGAAGAAAAGATGGGTCTTACATTCGATTTGATGAAAATGCTGCTGTATTAATTAATAATCAGCTAGAGCCAATAGGAACCCGTGTTTTTGGTCCCGTGGCAAGAGAGTTAAGAGAAAATAATTTTACAAAGATTTTATCATTAGCACCAGAGGTTTTATAGAGATGAAAATAAAAAAGGGTGATACAGTTCAGATAATAACCGGAAAAGATAAGGGTAAGACAGGCCGCATAATTAAGGTTCATACTGAAAAACAAAGGGTGGTTGTTGAAGGCTTAAACATGGTAAGTAAACATCAAAGGCCTACCCAAGAAAATCCGCAAGGAGGCATTGTGCAAACTGAGGCATCAATTCATCACTCAAATGTTATGCTTGTTGATAAAAATAAAATAACTAGAGTTGGTTATAAATTAGAAAAAGGTAAAAAAATTAGGTATTCTAAAAAATCTGGAGGAAATCTTAGCTAATGTCTCAATCGAAATATATTCCAAGGCTTAAAAACACTTATTTAGATAAAATTTTCCCAGAATTGAAGCAAAAATGCAATCTGAAAAATTCCATGCTGGTTCCTCATATTGAAAAAATTGTTTTAAATATGGGTCTTGGTGATGCAAAAGTAAATAAAAATTCTTTAAAACAGGCACAAGAAGAGTTGTCAATAATATCAGGACAAAGAGCTGTAATTACTCGTGCAAAGAAAGCGATATCAAATTTTAAAATTAGAGAAGGTGATCCAGTTGGTATCAGGGTTACATTAAGGTCAACAAGAATGTATGAGTTTTTAGATAGGTTTATATCTGTTGCGTCGCCCAGAATAAGGGATTTTAGAGGTATTTCAAGTAATGGTTTTGATGGTATGGGTAATTATAATTTTGGGATTGATGAGCAAATCATATTTCCAGAAATAGATTACGATAAAGTAAATGAGATTAGAGGAATAAATTGTACAATAGTTACAAGTACAGACAATGATCAGTACGCATATGAGTTGTTGAAATCATTTGGTTTTCCAATTAAAGAAAAGAAAGGGAAAGAATAAATTTATGGCTAAAAAATCAATGGTTGTTAAAAATATTAGAAGAAGAAGAATTTCTGATAGGTATAGAGAGCGAAGATTAGAGCTTAAAAAAATATTAAAAAGCACAAAAGCTTCTCACGATGAAAAAAAGTTAGCCAGAATAAGTCTTGAAAAGCTTCCTCGTGATTCCAATCCTAATAGGATTAGAAATAGGTGTGTGGTTACTGGAAGGCCTCGCTCTTATTATAGAAAGTTTGGTTTATCAAGGATAACATTTAGAGAAATGGCTCTCAAAGGGGAAATCCCGGGCGTAACCAAGGCAAGCTGGTAAAAGGAGATTTTATGTCGCAAACAGATCCAATAGCAGATTTTATCACATGTATTAGAAATGCTCAAAGCGCAAGAAAGCCTTGGGTTGATGTTCCTTCATCTAATTTGAAAAAAAGAATATGTTATGTTTTAAAAGAAGAGCATTTTATAAGAGATACAATGCTAATTAAGGATGGTAAGCAAGACTTAATTAGAGTATTTTTATGTTATGATGACAATAATGAGCCGGTCATTAATGGTATTAAAAAAGTAAGTACTCCAGGATGTAGAAGCTACGTGGCATCAGCAGAAATTCCAAAAGTGTTAAATGGAATGGGTATTTCTATATTAACTACCTCAAAAGGTGTTATATCTCATAAAAAGGCCAAAGCATTCAATGTTGGTGGTGAATTATTGTGTCAAGTTTGGTAATATTTTAGGATTATTAAGGAATAGTTATGTCTCAAATAGGAAAAAAGCCAATAAAATTACCTGATAATGTAAGTGTTGAAGTAGACGACAATCTTATTGTTGTGTCAAATGGTGATAAGAACTTGTCATGCAAAGCTCATTCTCAGATCAAGATATCCGTCGATGATGGGTATGTCACTTTAGACCGAATTAATAATGAGAAAAAATCTAAAGAGCTGCATGGTTTGCTCAGGTCATTAGTTAATAATATGATTATAGGTGTGACCGATGGATTTTCACGAGAACTAAATTTAGTAGGTGTTGGGTATACTGCTGAGAACAAAGGTAATTATTTACTCTTAAATTTAGGATATTCTCACGCTATTTACTTTGAGAAGCCAGATGGTATAGATTTCGATGTTCCAAATAATACAACAGTTGTTGTCAAGGGTATTGATAAGCAATTAGTTGGCGATGTTTCTGCTAAGATCAGAGAGTTGAGGAAACCTGAGCCATATAAAGGTAAGGGAGTAAAATACAAAGATGAAATTATTAAGAGAAAAGCTGGTAAAACTGTTGGGGGAGCATAAAAATGGCAAATAAATTAAAGTTGAAAAAAAGAAGTTTTGCTAGAAGAAAAAAATCAATTAAGAATAAGCTTACAATCGGAAAGTATCCTAGATTAGTTGTCTATAGATCTAATGTGCATTTATATGCTCAGCTAATTGATGACAATGATAATAAAACTATGTTATCCATATCAACAAATGACAAGGGTTTGAAAAAAGAAATTGAAAAGCTATCAACTAAAATCGAAAAAAGTAGTTTTATAGGCGATAAAATAGGTCAAGAAATAAAAAAGAAAAAAATTGAAAAAGTTATGTTTGATAGAAATGGATATATTTTTCATGGAAGAGTCAAAGCTTTTGTAGAAGCTGTAAAAGAAACAGGGTTAAGTATTTAGGAGGTTTATGAGTAGTAGATTATTTGTCAATCCATCTGAAATAGAATTACAGGAAGAATCGGTAATTTCTATTAAAAGAGTTTCCAAAGCCACTACTGGTGGTAGGAAGATGGGATTTAATAGTTTGGTTGTTGTAGGAGATGGTAATGGACATGTGGGTATTGGCTTTGGTAAAGCAAATGATGTCGCGGCAGCTGTTAATAAAGCTAAAGAAAAAGCTAAAAAAAGAATAATCAAAGCTCCTATAATAAACGGTACTATTCCTCATAGAATGGATATCAAGTACGGCTCAGTACGTTTAATGATTAAGCCTGCTGGACCAGGTACTGGTATTATTGCTGGTGGTCCGGTTAGGGAAGTTTTATCTCAATTAGGTGTTAAAAACATTTTAACAAAAAATACGGGTTCCACTAATGCAATTAATGTGGTTAGAGCTCTTGAGCATGCTCTTCTAAACATGAGAGACCCTCTTTCTGTAGCAAGAAGAAGAGGTATAACAATTAAGCAATTATTTAATTAGAACTATTAACTATGAAAAAAATAAAAATAACTCAAATTAAAAGCTCTATAGGTTATAGGCAAAGAACAAAAGATACTTTGAAAGCGCTTGGATTAAAGAAAATTAATCATTCTGTGGTTAAGGATGCTAATGATGCTGTTTTGGGAATGACTAAACATGTATCTCATCTTATTTCAGTCGAGGAGGAAAAATGAATTTAGGTAATTTAACTCCAGCTAAAGGATCGGTTAGAGGCTCAAAAAGAATTGGTCGAGGTAATGCTACTGGTCAAGGAAGAACAGCTGGAAAAGGTCATAAAGGATATAAATCAAGATCAGGAGCAAGCAGTCGACTTCATTTTGAGGGAGGGCAAACACCATTAGCTAGAAGATTGCCTAAAAGAGGTATGGGTACAGGAAAGTTTAATCACATGAGAACTAAGAACGCTGTTCAAGTTCTTAATTTGAATACCTTAAATCAAATAGGTAAAAAAAATATTACGCCAGAAGTATTGTTTGAATTGGGATTAGTAAATAAAAATAGCCCATACAAAATACTTGGGATGGGAGAAGTAGAGAAGGCATTTAATGTTTCTGCTAATATGTTTAGTAAAAGTGCAATTGAAAAAATTGAAAAGGCTGGAGGAAGTGTAATTTTTGTATGATAAGTAAGATTGCCAATATATTTAAAGTAAAAGATCTTAGAAAAAAGGTTTTATTTACCTTATCGCTACTAATTGTTTACAGGTTAGGTGGGCAAGTAATGATTCCTGGTTTTGCAAGTATGGAAAGTGTTCTTGATTTTACTACGAGTTCACAAGCAGGTATCAAGGATGGTATCCTTAGTCTCTACGATCAATTTGTGGGAGGTTTTTTATCTCAAGCCTCAATATTTACTTTAGGAATTATGCCATATATTTCTGCTTCGATTGTTATTCAATTAATGACAGCAGTTGTTCCCTATTTTCAAAGGCTAAAAAAAGAAGGAGCAGAAGGTAATAAGAAAATAATACAGCTTACTCGTTATGGTACAGTTATAATTGCTATTTTTCAATCTTTTGGTTTAGCTGCATACTTCTGGAGCCTTAAACCCGCTGCTGGCGAAAATTTTATTGTTTTAGATAGCGCAGCATTGTTCTTTTTTGTAACAATATTAACGTTAGTTACGGGTACAATTTTTGTTATGTGGTTGGGTGAGCAGATTACAGACTATGGTATTGGGAATGGAATTTCACTGATAATTACAGTTGGAATACTTGCAGCTGCTCCAAATACTTTTGGTGCCTTATTTACCAGTATGTATGAAGATCCTGAAAATAAATTACTTTTTGGAATTGTTTTAATTATTCTTCTGGTCTTGATCACCATGTTTGTGGTTTTACTAACGTCTGCTCAGAGAAAAATTCCTGTTCAATTTGCTAAAAGAGTAGTCGGTCGAAAGGTGTATGGTGGCCAAGCATCCTTTATTCCTCTAAAAATACTAACAGCTGGAGTTATGCCTATAATTTTTGCTCAAGCCCTAATGTTTTTACCAGGATTAGTTGCTCAGCTTAGTGGATGGACATTTTTGTCTGATATTTTTGCTGCTACTCACCCTGTTTACACCGTTTGTTTCGCTTTGCTGATTATAGTTTTTACTTATTTTTATACAGCGATTGCATTTAATCCTGTAGATGTAGCGGATAATATGAAAAAACAAGGTGGATTCATACCTGGAGTTCGACCAGGAAAACCAACTGCAGAATTTTTAGATAATATTTTGACGCGCGTTACTCTTCCTGCATCTATTGCACTTGCATTTATTGCGATTATTCCAACATTGGTCAATCAAATAGGTAATGTTGATATTATGTTGTCTTACTTTTTTGGAGGAACTAGTATTATAATTGCTGTGGGTGTCGCATTAGATACTATGCAGCAAATTGAAGGTCAGCTTGTTAGCAGGCATTATGATAGTTTTTTAAAAACTGGAAAAATTAAAGGTCGTTCAAAGAATAGATATTAATGATTAATATTAAAAATAGAGATGAGATTGATTGTATGATAGAGGCTGGACGCATAGTAAAAGAAACACTCTTACTTATGGAAAAAAATATTAAGCCGGGTATTTCTACAATTGAGCTAGACAGAATTGCAGAAGACTTTATAAGAAGTCAGAATGCTACACCTGGATTTAAGGGACTTTATGATTATCCTTCAACTATATGCATATCTATTGAAGATGAGGTCGTACACGGGCTTCCAAGCGAAAAAAAACTTAAGCAGGGAGAGATAGTGGGAATTGACGTTGGGTCTATTTACAAAGGTTATTATGGTGATCATGCAAAGTCATTTCCTGTAGGAGGAATAGATAGTGATAAGCAAAAATTATTAGAAGTGACAAAGAAATGTTTAGAATTAGGAATTAGTAAAGCTCAGCCTGGTAATAGAATAGGTGATATAGGAAATGCTATTCAGCAATATGCTGAACAAAACGGATATGGTGTTGTAAGAGAGCTTGTAGGGCATGGAATCGGATCTAGTTTGCATGAAGAGCCGCAAATACCTAATTATGGTAAAGCGGGAACAGGGCCGCTTATAGATGTTGGTATGTGCTTTGCTATTGAGCCTATGATAAATATGGGTTCTAAAGAAGTTTATACAAAGAATGATGGTTGGACAATTTGTACAAAGGATGGTCTCCCATCTGCACATTTTGAGCATACTATAACAATAACTGAGGATGGGCCTCAAATTTTAACTGCATAACATGCCCAAAGAACCAAATATAGAAGTAGATGGAAGTATTTTAGAGACATTGCCAAATGCAATGTTTAAAGTAAAATTAGATAATGGTCATGAGGTTTTAGCTCATGTATCTGGTAAAATGAGAATGCATTATATTAAGTTGATGCCAGATGACAAAGTAAAATTAGAGCTATCCCCATATGATTTAACAAAAGGAAGAATTATCTTTAGGTATTAATATGAAAGTAAGAGCGTCAATAAAAAAAATATGTAATAAATGTCAGATAATTAGAAGAAACCGGGTTTTAAGAGTGATTTGTGAAAACCCTAGGCACAAACAGAAGCAAGGATAAAGGGGGCGGTTTTGGCAAGAATTTCAGGTGTTGATTTACCAAGAAGCAAAAAAATAGAGTTTGCGCTTCAATACATTTACGGTATTGGAAAGTCTTATTCTAAAAATATATTAGAAAAAACTAATATCAATCCAGATGTAAGAGTTAATGAACTCAATGAAGATCAAATTATAGCAATTAGAGATGAAATATCTAATAATTATACAGTTGAGGGTGAGTTGCGTGCTCTTAATGGACGAAGCATTAAAAGACTAATTGATATTGGGTCCTACAGAGGTATGAGGCATAAAAAAGGTTTGCCTGTTAGAGGTCAAAATACAAAAAATAATTCACGTACCAGAAAAGGTAAGAAAAAAACGATTGCTGGTAAGAAAAAAGCGATTTAAAAATTAGGAGATAAGATTTGGCAAAAGCTAGAAAGAAAAAAGTTAAAGTGAATCCTGAAGGTGTTGCTCATATTAAAGCAACATTTAACAATACTCTTGTCACTTTATCAGATAAGAATGGAAATGCTATAGCATGGTCTAGCGCAGGGGCTTTAGGTTTTAAGGGGTCTAGAAAAAATACTCCCTATGCAGCAACACAGGCAGCAGATAAAGCTGCGCAGGAAGCAAAGGCTATGGGCTTAAGTACTGTCGAGGTTAGAGTCAAGGGTCCAGGTGGAGGTAGAGAAGCGGCGGTTAGAGCTTTACAAGCAGCAGGATTAAAAATTACTAGAATAATGGATGTAACTCCTATCCCTCACAATGGATGTAGACCTCCAAAGAAAAGAAGAGTTTAATAAAAGGATAATATAAATGGCTAGATATAGAGGATCAAGATCAAAAATATGTAGAAGGCTTGAATTTGCGGCTTTTGAGTCTCCTAAATTTGGAAATCCTAGGAAAAATTATGCACCTGGACAGCATGGTATGTCTAGAAGAAGAAAGCTATCAAACTACGGAGTGCAGTTAAGAGAAAAACAAAGAATGAAATATCTTTATGAGGTTTTAGAAAAACAGTTTAGAAACTATTACAAAAAGGCTTCAAAAAAAGCGGGTCCTACAGGTGAAAATTTAGTTTCGATGCTAGAGTCTCGATTGGATAATACAATTTATAGATTAGGTTTTGCTCCTACAAGAAGAAGTGCAAGGCAATTAGTTGTTCATAAACATTTTTTGGTAAACAATAAAGTAGTTAATATCCCTTCTTTTTCACTTAAGGCTGATGACGTGATAACCGTTAGAGATAAAAGTAAAAAAATGGAAGTTTTTCACAGCTCTATGAGAAGAATTAAGGATGATAACCCAACAGATTGGTTGTCTTTAAACAAAGCCAAGTTATCAGGTGTGTTTTTAAGTGTTCCTGAAAGGTCTCAAATAAACGAACCTTTTGATGAGCAATTAGTTATAGAATTATATTCTAAATAATTAATTATTGGAGATAAAATGACAAAAGAGAAACATTTTAATGATATAGTAGTAGATGTAGTTGAAGAAGAGGGAAATATTGCAAAATTAGTTGCAGAGCCATTTGACAGAGGTTATGCTTTGACTATAGGTAACACTATGAGAAGAATATTGCTTACTTCAATTCCTGGTGCTGCTATAACATCAGTTAAAATAGACGGTGTTCAGCATGAGTTTTCTAGTATAAAAGGTGTAGTTGAAGATGTCTCTGAGATAATTCAAAACCTAAAAAAAGTTAGATTTAAGTTAAATGACTACGGTCCAGAGGTTATAAACTTTGAGGTCCAAGGTCCTTGCGAATTAAAAGCTAGTGAGATAAACAAACATATCACGCAATTTGAAGTTTTAAATCAGGATTTAGTTATTGCTAATGTAACAGACAAAGTTAAATTGAAAATAGAAATGAGAATTGCTAGAGGTAAAGGGTATGTAGGTGCAGATAAGAATAAAAGAACTGATGATGTGATTGGAGTTATTCCAATGGATTCAATTTTTAATCCAGTAACAAATGTAACATGGAAAGTAGAGCCTATTGCAACTTCAACAGAAGAACAAGAGAGGTTAATTATGGAAGTAGAATCTGACGGTTCAACATCGCCGAAAGATGCTATTAATCATTCAGCTAGTGTTGCTAGACAGCATTTGGCTTTCTTTATGTTTAATGAGGCTTCATCTATCAAAGCAGTAAACGAAGAAGAGATAAATGAAGCTCTAGAAATTAAAAGTCTTCTACTAAAAAGTATAGATGAAATGGAGTTGTCTGTTAGAAGTCATAATTGTCTTCAGGCTGCAGGAATAGAAACAATTGCAGAATTGGTTGATAAGGAAGAGTCCCAAATGCTTCGGTACAAAAACTTTGGAAGAAAGTCGTTAACAGAGCTTGTCCAAAAATTGGGCGAACTAAATTTAAAATTTGGTATGGACATAAGTCAATACCTTAGTGCAGAGTAAATAATTATGAGACATCTTAAAAAAGGAAGAAAATTAAATCGTACATCAAGTCACAGAAAGGCTATGCTTAGCAATATGGCTTCATCTTTAGTTTTTTACAAAAGGATTAAAACAACGCTTCCAAAAGCAAAAACCTTAGGTCCTTACGTAGAACGCTTGATTACATACTCAAAGTATAGTGATCAACTTCATGGTAGAAGGCTTATAATGCAGAAGATTCTAGGTAAAAACAGTAAAAAAGTAGCTAATCTGCTGATAAATGAAATCGGACCTCAGTATAATTTGAGAAGTGGTGGATATACTAGAATTATCAAAATGGAAAATAGAAAGAATGACAATGCTCAAATGTGTTTCATTGAATTTGTCAATCTGAAGAACGATTCTGAAAAAAAAGAGAAAGAATCAAGTAAAGAAGTCAAAGAATAAATACCAAGACTTTGTGTAATTGGGTAATTATTTTATCTTTAAAAGAGTGAAAATGAGAATTTATAAAGTTTTTATTTTCACTTTTTTACTTTCATTAGCTTTTTCCTCAAATCAAGGTGAAAAAACATTCGATAAATTTTTGTGGATTTCTGCAGATTCGATGAAAGATAAAGAAAGTATTAACGAGGCCTTGTATTTTGCTTTTGATCATGATTTTGACAAAGTTTTTGTTCAATGTCGTTTCAGGGGAGATGCTTTTTATTCTTCAAAATTAGTTC
>Ga0310343_10000957_pt1 | contig 14427 bp, 12 predicted proteins | sample HC15DNA2025_MG_FD_203519 | JGI IMG/M metagenome (GOLD analysis project Ga0310343, IMG submission 203519) | Marine microbial communities from station ALOHA, North Pacific Subtropical Gyre - HC15-DNA-20-25_MG | ecosystem: Environmental > Aquatic > Marine > Oceanic | place: Pacific Ocean: North... | reverse complement strand
AGTAAATTAATTGTCTGAAAGGAGAAAGAGATTACATGATTTATTGTTAACTCTAATTAATAAAGATAGTGAATTTAAGTTTATTGAAGAAGATTCTAGGGATTTGACATCTAGCTATTCTGAAAAAGACACTTTGAATTTATCTCGAGTTATAGAAAAAAATCGTAAAATAATAAAAAGATACCAAGCTATTGTAAGAACAGCTGTAACTCTTGATGCCCTGATGGATTCTGAAAATGAAGAAAATTACAAAATCAAATAAAAATATTTTTTTAAAAGGCATATTATTTTCGCTTTTATTTTTATCTTTTATTTTTAACCCATTAAAGGCTTATGCAGAAGTTGCAAAAACAGAAATAAACGGGGAATTAATAATTGCTAGTAGTGAGTTTTTAAGAGACTTGGACTTTGAAACTTGGCAATTAGTGGCTTATAAATCACCTCTTTTTGAAAATAAATTGATCTTGAGAGTAATAGGATATCCAGGAAATCTTAGGATTGATCACCCCACTGACTTGAGTGTTGCATCAGGGAGAAAAAAGTGGCTTTTAGATGATAAAACATTACTTAATGTGGAATTAGCAAATGATAGAAGACAAGCTGCAGCAGAATTCGATCTTGATGAATTGATTAAAAATTTAGATAAAAATAGACCATTAAGGTTATCTTTATCAGGAGTTTTTTCTGAGTTACCTGTTCCTCCCTTCGTTGTTAAAGAGTGGAGATCTATAAACTGAATTTGATTTTGGAGATATCTGAAAAAAAAATAAGCAATACAAAATGGATGAAAAGAGCAATTTTTTTGGCTTCTTTAGGCAAAAATACAACGAGTCCTAACCCTAAGGTCGGAGCGGTGATACTTGATAAGAATGGGAACCTTATTGCAGAAGGTTTTCATTACAAGGCAGGGATGCCTCATGCAGAGGCAATGGCTTTTAATAACTTAAAAAAAGACGCTAAGGGTGGAACAATGTATGTGAATCTTGAACCTTGTTGCCATCAAGGTAGAACACCTCCATGTGTAGATAAGGTGATAACCTCTGGGATAAAAAAGGTATACATCTCTATTGAAGACCCTGACAAAAGAGTCTCTGGTAAAGGTATTAAGCTTTTAAAAGAAGCTGGAATACAAGTTCACTTGGGATTATGTGAAAAAGAATCCATAAACTTAAATAAGGATTTCATACATAGGAATATTTCTAAAAAGGCATTTGGTGTTCTTAAATGGGCAATGAGTATAGATGGAAGAATTGCTTTAAAAAATGGAAACAGTAAATGGATTACTAATGATGAATCAAGGTCATTAGTTCATTCGTTTAGAGCAGAATTTGATGCAATAATCATTGGGGGAAATACATTAAGAAGAGATAACCCACTTTTGACTACTAGAGGTTCCAAAAATCCTGAGCCTTTGCGAGTTGTTTTCACAAAAAGTTTAGATCTACCTTCAAAATCTAATCTTTGGGATTTAAGTAAGGCAAAAACTTTAGTTGTTTATGATTCTTCTACAGCAAATGAAAGCTACCTCTCAAGGATTCCGAAGGGTGTGGAGGTTGAAAAGGTATCGTCAGATAATCCAGAGTTAATTTCAAAAATCCTAGCAAAAAGAGGATGTAATAAGGTCCTTTGGGAATGTGGCCCCGGATTGGCTACTGCTGCTATTAAATCTAATTGTATTCAGGAACTTATTATTTTTATTGCCCCAAAAATCTTAGGTGGAGAAAATAATATGAATCCCCTAAGTGATTTTGAATTTAGAGAAATGCACGAAATTATAAAATTAAATGATTCCCAGTTTAGTTTGATTGGAAATGATATTTGTGTTAAGAGTTCATTCTTAAATTGATTTTTATACTAATTTTTATGGGTCAAAATACCGTACGGTTCTTACCCAAAAAAAACAATACAGATACGGAAACTCTTCGTTTAGTTTATAATAAGTTCAAAATTGCCCACAATCATGCCAATAAGACAAGACGATAATCAACCTAATAGAAGATTTGGAATTGTAAATATCATATTAATAGGAGTCGGAGCATTACTTCTATTTAGCAGCCTCTTCCCTAGTCAAAATATGCAAATTCCTAGGGTTCCTTACTCCCTGTTTATAGATCAGGTTAATGATGGGGAAGTTAAGCGTGCTTATATAACTCAAGAACAAATTAGATATGAGTTAAATGGAGCTGAAGAAGGCGCACCTTCAGTTTTAGCAACAACCCCAATTTTTGATATGGACTTACCACAAAGGTTAGAAAGTAAAGGGGTTGAGTTCGCGGCTGCTCCACCAAAAAAACCTAATTTCTTTTCAACCATCTTGAGTTGGGTTGTTCCTCCTTTAATTTTTATCCTTGTTTTACAATTTTTCGCTAGAAGAAGTATGGGCGGCGGCGGTGCTCAGGGAGCTCTTAGTTTTACTAAAAGCAAAGCAAAAGTTTACGTTCCTGATGATGAATCAAAAGTAACATTTGCTGATGTTGCTGGCGTTGATGAAGCTAAGGACGAATTAACGGAAATAGTTGATTTTCTAAAAAAACCTGAGAGATACACAGATATCGGTGCGCGAATACCAAAAGGGGTGCTTCTCGTGGGACCTCCTGGAACAGGAAAAACTCTTCTTTCAAAAGCTGTTGCGGGAGAAGCAGAAGTTCCTTTCTTTATAATTTCTGGTTCTGAATTTGTTGAGCTTTTTGTTGGTGCAGGTGCCGCGAGAGTAAGAGATCTATTCGAACAAGCAAAGAAAAAAGCTCCATGTATTATTTTTATTGATGAATTGGATGCGATCGGTAAAAGCCGTTCTGGATCAATGGGAGTAGTTGGTGGTAATGATGAGAGAGAACAAACACTAAATCAGCTCCTCACAGAAATGGATGGCTTTGCTTCAACAGATAAACCAGTTATAGTATTGGCTGCTACAAACCAGCCAGAAGTTCTAGACGCGGCACTTTTGAGGCCAGGAAGATTTGACAGGCAAGTTTTAGTTGATAGACCAGATTTATCTGGCAGAAAAACTATATTAGAGATCTACACAAAAAAAGTTAAACTTGCAGATTCAATTGATTTAGATTCTATCGCCCAAGCTACTAGTGGATTCGCTGGAGCTGATCTGGCTAACATGGTAAATGAAGCTGCTTTACTTGCAGCCAGAGCAAAAAGAAAAAGTGTAGAACAACAAGACTTAAGCGAAGCGATAGAAAGAGTAGTTGCTGGATTGGAAAAAAAGAGTCGTGTTTTGCAAGATGATGAAAAGAAAGTAGTTGCTTATCACGAAGTTGGTCATGCTATTGTTGGTCATCTTATGCCTGGAGGCTCTAAGGTCGCAAAGATTTCAATCGTACCTAGAGGTATGAGTGCACTTGGTTATACTCTTCAATTGCCAACTGAAGAAAGATTTTTGAATTCAAAAGAAGAATTAAAAGGACAAATAGCTACACTCCTTGGAGGAAGATCTGCTGAAGAAGTAGTTTTTGGAAAGATAACAACAGGAGCTTCAAATGATTTACAGAGAGCAACTGATATAGCCGAACAAATGGTTGGTACATTTGGAATGAGTGATATTCTTGGCCCGCTTGCTTACGATAAACAAGGTGGCGGTCAGTTTCTAGGTAATGGTAATAACCCAAGGAGATCTGTTAGCGATGCTACTGCTCAAGCAATAGATAAAGAGGTTAGAGATTTAGTTGATGATGCCCATGAAACTGCACTTAATATTTTGAGGAATAATTTACCTCTTCTTGAATCAATTTCTCAAAAAATTCTTCAAGAGGAAGTTATAGAAGGGGAAGAACTCAAAACTCTTTTGGAAGAGAGTAAAATGCCTGCGTAGTAGAATCTAGATTTAACTAGTAATATTCATGTTAAAACCAAATAAGCTTGCTAAAAATAATTTCTTATCAAGCTTGGATTTATCAACCGATGAGATTTTTCACATATTAGAACTTGCACATAACTTTAAAAATAAAAAAATAAATATAGACCTTAACAATAAAGTTTTAGGATTAATTTTTGATAAGTCATCAACTCGTACAAGAGTTAGTTTTCAAGTCGCGATGACTAGACTTGGTGGAACCACTATTGATCTTAATCCTACAACATCACAAATAGGAAGAGGTGAGCCAATTAAAGATACTGCGAGAGTCCTAAGTCGATACTGTGATGCCCTCGCAATAAGAACTTTTAAGCAAACTGATTTAGAAGAGTATGCAAAGTGGTCTCAAAAGCCTGTTATTAATGCCCTTACAGATTTAGAACATCCATGCCAGGCTTTGGCAGACTTCATGACTATAAAAGAGGAATTTGTTGACTTTAATAAAGTAGTTTTGACATTTATTGGTGATGGTAATAATGTTGCTAATTCCCTTATTTTATGTGGAGCATTATTGGGCATTGAAGTTAGAATTGCCTGCCCATTAGGATACGAACCAGATGCCTTGATAGTAAATAAGGCAAATCAAATATCCAAGGGCAAAAACTTATTGAAAATTACTAATGATCCTTATAAGGCAATTTTGGGGGCAAATGTTATTTATACAGATGTTTGGTCATCTATGGGTGAAGAGAGTCAAAAGCAAAAAAAAGATCAAGATTTTAAAGGTTATACAATTGATAGTAATTTAGTTAGCAAAGCAAATGAAGATGCTATTATCCTTCATTGTCTTCCTGCTTATAGATCTAAGGAAATAACTGATGAGGTAATTGATAGTAATAAAAGTAGAATTTTTGAACAAGCAGAAAATAGGATGCATGCGCAACAAGCTCTATTATCATGCCTTCTTGCTTGAAAATATTGCAATATTAACTGTTAAGAGGTACAAATGTATTAGAGTACATTTGTTTTATGCAGGGAACTGAATCTGATAATCTAACAGAAGCTCAAGATGAGCTTTATAGATGGATTAAGAATTATGTAAGGGATTTTCAACACAGTCCATCTATAAGGCAGATGATGAAAGCTATGGGTCTAAAATCTCCTGCCCCAATACAAAGTAGGCTAAAACACTTGCAAGATAAAGGTTATATATCATGGCAAGAAGGTAAAGCAAGAACCATGCAAATAGTTGATGAATTAATAGAAGGGGTACCAATTATGGGTTCAGTAGCAGCAGGTGGTTTGATTGAAACATACTCTGACATTAATGAAAATTTAGATATGTCAGAAGTTTTGCAAAAGAAAAATATTTTTGCTCTTACAGTGAATGGTGATTCAATGATAGAAGCTTGTATCGCTGATGGAGATATGGTTTTGATGGAGCCAATAGTTGATTCTTACTCTTTAAGAAATGGAGATATTGTAAGTGCATTGGTTCCAGGTTTAGGAACTACATTAAAATATTTCTTTAAGAGAAAAGGGAAGATATTTTTAGAGGCAGCTAACCCTGCCTATAGCCCAATTGAGTTAAATTTAGACGAAGTCGTTTTCCAAGGGAAATTATTGGCTGTTTGGAGAAAAGTTTAGGTTAATATAATTATAGAAGAAATAGTATTTTATTTAAAAAATGCTTTCGGTTATAATAAATAATTAATTATGTTTGGATTAAGTTTGCAAATAAAGTTTTTTTTATATCCTTTTATTATTTTTTATACTTTAGTTGGTTATTTGCCTTTACTAGAAGTTTATTCATCACAAGATAAGAAAGAAGATAGAGAGTTATCAGTTGAATTTCTTAAAAATCTACCTTCAAATGATTATATTATTGGTTCAGGTGATTCGTTAACAATTATTATTTCAAGAGAATTATCACTTTCTAGTGACGTAACCGTAGATGGAGAAGGTACAGTTTATTTGCCAAAATTAAAACGAGTTTTTATTAATGGACTTACTATTAATGAGCTTAATTCTCTCTTAAATAACGCCTATAAAGATTTTATTAAGTTTCCGAATGTTGAAACTATAGTTACTAAATACAGACCTATAAGAGTTTTTGTTGAGGGAGAAGTTGTAAATCCTGGCTTACAAGTTTTAGATGGATCTTTTTCAACTACACAATTTAGTAATGAATCAAGTAGAAATTTAAGTATGTTCGAAAATGATAGTTTTTCTTCATTTAATGAATCTTCTAACACTAATAATTTAAATTATTTTTTCCCAACAGTTTTTGATGCAATTAGAGCAAGTGGAGGGATAACTCAATTTAGTGATTTAAAGAATATTCAAATCATTCGTAAAGACTTTCTTAGTAATGGATCAGGAAAGAAAACAACCACTTTAAATTTTGAAGATTTGCTGAGATTTGGGGAAAATAGTCAAAATATAAGAATATATGATTCAGATATTATTAAGGTGAAAAAGGATAGCAATTCAAATAAGAGTTTACTCACAAAAGCAATTTTATCTAATTTAAATCCAAAGTTTATTAAAGTATTCGTTTCGGGGAGGGTTAATAGACCAGGAGAAGTGGTTGTATCAAGAGCAAGTGTTTTGTCTGATGCGATTGATATGGCAGGAGGTGCTAAAGTATTAAGAGGTCCCGTAACATTTATAAGATTCCAATCAGATGGTTCGATTGATAAAAGAAAATTGACATTTACAAAGACTAAAAGGGGGAAATATGTGAATCCTAATCTAAGAAATGGTGATTTTATATTTGTTGGAGAGAATTTATTGACTTTAAGCAATGAAGTCATAACAGAATTTACCACGCCCTTTATTGGAATTTTCTCAACTTATGGGCTAATTAAGGCAATATCTGAATGATGTAAGATGACAAAAAACGTGAATTTAGAAAATAGGAGCACTGAGAAAAATCTTGATGACGAAATTGATCTTAGAATTCTTTTATCTATAGTATTAAGAAATAAATTTTTAATTGGTACTGTCACTTTTTGTTCATTTGTAGTAGCTTGTTTATTTTCCTTAAGTTTAAAAAAAGTTTGGGAGGGTCAGTTTCAAATAGTATTAAATGACTCTAATCAAGCTCAAATTATTAATCCTACTTTAAGTAAGTTAATAGGTAATAAGAATGCAAGTACAAATTTGAGAACTCAAGTTGGAATACTACAAAGTCCATCAGTATTAATGCCAATTTATGAATTAGTGAATGGAGGAAATACTAAAGATTTAATTAATCAAATTCCTTTCTCTAAATGGAAAAAAAATTTAGAAGTTGAATTACAAAGAGACACTTCTATTTTGAATATTGCTTATAGAGATACGAACAAAGAAATAATTTTGCCAGCTTTAAATAAAATGTCATTAATTTATCAAGATTATTCTAAAAGAGGTGAAGAGAGAGAACAAAAGATGATGAAAAAATATTTATTGAGTCAAATAGAGTTATTTAAACAAAAAAGCCTAGATTCTGTTAAATCTGCCCAAAATTTTGCAATAGATCAAGATTTAATTTATTTAGGTAGTGATAATTCTTCAGAAAAATTAAATTCAGAAGATAATGAACAATCTCTAAAAAATCGTTCTTCTTTTAGAACAGAATTTTTAGGCACCAACCTAAATATTGAGAATGTTAGAGTTACCGCTGCAAATGAAATCAGACTAATTAATTTGCAAATAGAGAAAATTAATGATTTAAACCAAAATGATTATGAAAATTTGCAGTATTTTGGATCCTCAATTCCAGCTTTATCTTCAGATGGTTTACCTCAAACACTCAAGACAATAGAGAGAGAATTAGTTGTTTTAAGAACTCAATATACTGATAAAGATGAGTCAATTATTAGATTATTAGAACAAAGAAAATCAACCATTAATTTGCTTAAATCAAGAGCAATAAAATATCTCAAAATTGCGAAATTAGAAGCTGAAGCAAGAATGGAAGCTGCAATGAGACCCAAAGGAGTTTTATTAAAATATAAGGAATTACTTAGAGAAGCTTCTAGAGATGAAGCTACATTAGTTAGCTTAGAGAATGATCTAAGATTACTTGATCTTGAAAAAGCTAAAACTATCGATCCTTGGGAATTAATTACCCAACCTACATTATTAAAAAATCCTGTCGCTCCCTCAAGAAGATTAATAGGTTTTTATGGATTGATTGTAGGAGGATTTGTGGGAATATTAATTTCTTTGGCGAAAGAAATTAAATCAGGTAAGGTTTATTCAAAGCTCGAATTGGAGAGGGCGATAGCTTTACCACTCATAGAGATAATTTACAAAGTTAATAATTTTTCTGATTCAATGCAAATTTCTTTTTTAAAAGAATATTTAAATAATCAAAAGGAAAAAAGGATTGTCTTCATTACACTTGAAGATAAAAATCAATCTTATCTGCAAAAATTAAAAAAATTCTTGATTAATCAACCTAACGTAGACAAAGAAATAGAGTTAGTATCTTCTAAAAATACTTTAGAGAAATGTAAGAATACAGATTTTATTATTTTGTTCGCGACCCCTGGGAATTCATCTTATTTAGATATTGAAAATTTAAAAAGTAGATTTAAATTATTAAACATCAATCTTAAAGGATTTATCATATTAAATGATTAGGTAATACTTTCTTGATTCTTTCTAATTACTTAGAAATTAAATTTTATCTTTTTAATAATTTTTTTTAAATATTTTTTTATTAAAGTAAAACCTTTAATAATTAAATAACCTTTTATAATTGAAATTCTAAAAATAAAAAATTTAATATTTTTGAATATTTTATTTTTACAAGCTTTTGCTTTTGGAAGTAATTTTATTATTAATTGATCATCAAGGTAAACTAATTTTAAAATTCTTGGAGACAATTTATACAATAAATTTCCAAAATTCATGTGGCTCCAATCTTCTCCTTCAAAACATACGTTCTTTAGTCCCTTTAATGTAAAGATATTGAAATTTTGGAAATCATCGATGTAAATTATACATTCATTTATATAGTTATTATTTATTTCATTAATTTCTTTATCTAAAGGTACTTGTTGAGAGGAAGTAGGAGAAGAATATTTTTCATGATTAACTTTTATAAATGCTGTATTTTGATTATATCCTTCCCATGAAGATTTCTCCCAATTTACACTATCATCTCCTGACCAATGAGCATCTAGATAAAAGAGCGTTTTGCTATTTTTTTTATTAATTTCAATTATCAGATCTTTAATTAGGTCTGAGCTATTCCCATACATTGTCTTTATATTTTTAATATTTTTACATTTTTCTGTAGCATTTTCATATAGCTTCTTATCAAGCTCTATTGTGTAGACCTTACCGAACAGTTTGGCTAAATCAATAGTACTTTCTGCCATAAATGTACCTGTTTCAATACAAATATTGTAATTTTTATCCATTAATTTATTAATAGATTTAAAGTTAAGTGTTTTCATATATGTTTTTTATCTTGGAATTTTACGAAAAAGCAAAACTATTTTTTATTGTAACTAAGTATTAGTAATAAAAAATAATTTTTTTTTAATATATTAAAAAATATTTAATTTATATATCTAAGAAATAAAATGTTTTGTATGAAATTATTGAATATTTAGCAAGTTTATTTATTGGTTCTGAAAAAATCATTTTGGATAAAAAACCAAAATTATCAAATTTACTGCCAATTTATTTTAAGGTATTAAGTAAATATAAAAAAAGAATATACTTCAATTTAAAATTAACTCTAAATCTAAAATAAATTGATTAATGAAAAATTTTTAAATTAAACTATTTTTAAGTATTAAAAAATCTACTTAGATCGAAATATTTTTATTTGAATCTAAGTTATGAATCATAATTTTAAAATTTTGATATCGTTTTTTAAATGATTCACTATTTTCTAAATGATATTAAACTTTCCTTAAAAAAATTATGTTGTTAAATTTATTGCTAGATTGGCATATGAAGAAAAATTTTAAACTTTTCTAAAGACTAAAAATAATTTATATTCATTTTTATGTCTAAATTCTTTTTCTAATTTGAATCCTTGATGAAGCATAAGTTTTAAAAAAAAGTTTCTAGAAATATAAGGTCTTGAATCATTTCTTGAAGCTTGTAAGATAAATTTATCTATAAGTTCATCAGAAAGAGAATCAGTATCAAAAATATCAAATGCAATAAATCCATTTTTTTTTAAAACTCTTTTCGATTCACTTATATAATTGAAAACTTGAGCAATAGGAATCAACGAAAAAACGCCATAAGCAACTACTAAATCTGCACTATTTTCTTTTGTTTCATTCAGAATAGATCCATCTCCTTTAAAGTTAGAAAAAATTTTGCTTTTATCAAAAGCTTTTGAAAGGTACTTACGTAATGATCTATCAGGTTCATATGAATCATATTTTTTTAAATTTTTTGAATTATTTATTATTGGAAAAGTAATTAAGCCACATCCAGTCCCAATTTCAACTATGTAAAATTTATCTCCAATCAATTTATTAATAATATCAGATATATTTTCTAGAAAATCTATCTCGCTAGCATGAAATTTAGATAATTTAGACATATAAAAATCTCTAACATCTATATTTTGTTCTTTGGCTTGAATAATTTCTTTCCTAAGATATCCAATCCTTTCTTCCTTCTTAGAACTGTAAACATCGTATTTAAAATTGATCCATTCAAACAATCCTATTTCTCTAATATTGTTGATATTGTTAAAAATCTTTTTTAAAATCATATTTAGGATTTTTTAACTTCAAGTTATAGTATCAAAATTTACAGTAAAAATTTAAAAAAACTTTATATCAGATTCTCTTAAGAATTTATTCTGATAAATTTTAATATTTAGATTATACACTAAATGTCAAAATTGCATTTTTTAAATGTAAACCATCATTATTATTGATTCACTTTCTATCGATTTTTTTTCGCATTTGAATATTTAATTATTTTTTATAATTTTGAAATAATAAGAAATAAATTTTTTTGGTAAATTTTATTAATAAATTATTATTTTTTTAATTAGGAATTACTTAATATTTTTATTTTTAATTCTTTATATTTATATTACTTATTCTTATTTAATAATTGAATAATTAAGGTTTATTAATTTTTCCTATTTATTATTGATAATGTCTTTCATATTTTTTATATAATTATTAAAAAAAAATATAATTAATTTTGAAAAATATCTTAAGAAGTATCAATAGGAAATATCAAAAATATTTTTCTAATTTTGGTTTATTTAAAATAAAACTTAATAAAATAATTAATTCTATCTTATTTAGAAATCTAATCAAATTGAATAATGTTTTTGAAAAAGATTTTTTAGATCTAAAAAATAATTTTAATCATAATCAAATTTCCTGTTTTAAAAAAAGTTTAGATCAGTTAGAAAAAAATGGTTATACGATAATGAATTTATCGGATTTTAACTTAAGGAAGGATTTATCAATAAAAAAATTTTTAATTGAATTATCAAAAAATTATGAACATATGTCTTATGAAGAAGTTAAGAATGAAAATTTAAAACAATTTAAAACAAAGAGTTATTGGAAGGAATTATATAAGTCAAGCTTTAATTATCAAAAACATAATTCTGAAGATCCTATTCAAGAGTTAATTCTTAACGAGGCTTTAAATAAAATAGCTTTTAAATATTTAAAAAGACAATTTTTTGTTCAAGAAATAAATTTCTATTTTTCACCAAAGCGAAAAATTAAAGCAAGGAACAATGCTTTAATTGGTTCGCAAGGATGGCATTTAGATTTAAATTGGGATTCTCAATTTAAAATTTTTTATAGTCCATTTTCTATGAATAGTGATTGTGGACCTACAACAATATATCCTGCTCAATTATCAAGTAAATTAGAATATCCAAATTATCCAGGGTATTTTAATGACTTGGAAGCAAAAGAAGCAGGATTTGATTTTAAAAATATAATTTCTATGAATACTAGTCCAGAAGAGATTTTTATCGCAGATACTTCAAGATGTTTTCATTATGGATCAAGAGATGCGATAAAAAATAGGTTTTTATTGATAATATCTTTAGCTCCGATACCTTACAATCTATCACCGTACTTTATTAGAAAAACTTTAAAAAGTGATTTCAATTTTGAATATTTGAATACAGAAATAAGAAAGAACAATATATTTGGTCAACAAAAACTTAAAAAAAATTTATTTTTCTGAATTTAATTCATCTAGGTTTCTTTTGATATAGAAAATATATTTGTTAATAATGTGAAAAAGTGAATAAATTTATCTAAAAATTTTAAATAAAAAATTGTAAGGATTAAGAATTTTTAAAATACATAATTTGTTTATTCAAGTAATCTTTTATCCATATTCAATACTCTACTAGAAACAGAAATTAGTGAATTTAAATGTTGGTTTAATTTTTTTAAAGGTGAAGTATAGACTTTTAATTCTTGGGAGTTTTTATCTATATAAGATATACAATTAAATTCACAAGCTGAATTTGTTAATTTAAAATCACTTCTTTGATGAGCTCCTCTACTTTCATTCCTTTGGATTGCAGAGAGTATTGTTGCTTCTGCACTTAATAGTGATGATTGTAAATCATGAATGAGAATTAGATCTTTGCAATTATTTTCAACTATTCTTACATCAATATTATTTAGTTTACTTTGCATAACTCTAATTTTATCTAAACCTTTTAAAAGCATATGTTTTTCTTTTATAACTCCACAATATTTCCACATAATCTGGCGTAACTCATTATCTAATGGTACGACTAATTCCTTTCCATTTTTTATAAACTTGTTGATATTTGCATGAGCATTATCAATAGCTTTGTTAGATCTAAGTTTCTTTTTTAGCTTCCTTGAATACAATACACTTTCAAAGCCTGCGCGTTTGCCAAAGACAAGTATTTCTGCAAGAGAATTCCCACCTAATCTATTAGCTCCATGTAGGCCACCAGTTACCTCTCCTGCTGCAAATAATCCTTCTACTGAAGTAGTTAATTTAGCAGGATCCACTAAAACCCCTCCCATTGAGTAGTGCGCAGTTGGCGCAACCTCCATTGGTGATTTTGAAATATCAATCATTTGATATTCAAGAAATTGTTTATATATATTTGGCAATTTATCTAGAATAAATTCTTTACTTTTGTGAGTTATATCTAAAAAAACTCCTCCATTTTTTGTCCCTCTACCTTCTATTATTTCCGTATAGTTTGCAATTGCAACTTTATCTCTTGTAGAAAGTTCCATTCTTTTACTGTCATAATTAATCATGAATCTTTCACCATTATTATTGTATAGTTTTCCTCCTTCCCCTCTAACTGCTTCAGTAACTAAGGTACCCTCCATATTTTCTGGGAATAGCATTCCAGAAGGGTGAAACTGCACCATCTCCATATCTATCAACTTACAACCTGCTTTGATTCCTAGGAAAAATCCATCTCCTGTATTCTCATTTTTTCTTGAAGAACTTTTTTTCCATATCCTTGTATGTCCTCCAGTACAAAGAATTACGGCATCAGCCAAATGAATTGTTCTTTCAGATGAATATGTATTAAAAGAGATTGCCCCGAAGCATATATTATCTTTTACTAAAAGTTCAGTGACATATTGTGAGTCATAGATTGGAATTTTCAAATAATCAACTTTTTTGAGAAGCGTTTTAATTATTGAAAATCCAGTAAAATCTCCCGAGTAACATGTTCTACGATATTTGTGAGCACCAAAAAATCTTTGATCAAGTTTCCCATTCCTTAATTTTGCTAAGTTTGCTCCCCAATCGTCTATTTCTTTTACCAAAAGAGGTGATTCCTTCGCCATTATCTCAATTTTTGTTGGGTCTCCAATACAATATCCCTCTAAGTATGTATCAATAAAATGTTGTTCCCAAGTATCTTCTTTATCTAAATTTCCAAAAGCAGCGTTTATTCCTCCAGCAGCCAAGACTGTATGAGCATCTGTTCTAGGCCTTTTACCAAGGATGCAAACATCAAGACCAGCATTTTTTACTTCTATAGCAGATCTTAAACCAGCACCGCCACATCCAATAACAAGAACATTTGTTATTTGAGTTGTATGTTGATTGAAAATCAATTAAATACAATTAATGTTTATGATTTTATTTTATAGTCTAATTTTAATAAAATTTTCTTTAAGTTAATAAGTATGCACAAATTAAACAACATAATTTTTCTATTGAAAAACTCGTAAAAAATATAGAATATTATATTTCCTTAAAAAAATAAATACCACTGGGATTAAATCTTTATAATGATAATAAAGATTTTGAAAGCTAATTTTAGTAAATTATGTCAATATTTAAAAGTAAAAAAAATGAACTAATTTTTTCTATAAGATCAAAATTTTTATAAATAATAAAGATTATTAGATTTCTAAACATAATTACTTAAATTTCAGTACTTAGAATCCTATGAATAAGATTCTTAATAATAATCAATTTAAAAAAAAAGAAATAAAAGAAAATCTATACAGACCTGAAATAGATGGATTAAGGGCATTCGCAGTTATTTTCGTAATAATTAATCATTTCAATAAAGATATTCTTCCTAGCGGCTATTTAGGGGTAGATATATTTTTTGTTATCTCAGGATATGTAATTACCTCTTCTTT
>Ga0310343_10000956_pt1 | contig 14441 bp, 14 predicted proteins | sample HC15DNA2025_MG_FD_203519 | JGI IMG/M metagenome (GOLD analysis project Ga0310343, IMG submission 203519) | Marine microbial communities from station ALOHA, North Pacific Subtropical Gyre - HC15-DNA-20-25_MG | ecosystem: Environmental > Aquatic > Marine > Oceanic | place: Pacific Ocean: North... | reverse complement strand
GTAAACTTATTAATGCAATAGATGAATTAATATATCCTTCTTTATCATTCGGATAATAAGAAGTATGCTTCTTTGATACTTCTAATGCTAAGTCATTTCTACCAATATCTCTGTATACCAATGACAAATAATACAAAGCAAACCTATCATTGTCCTTTTTTGATAAAGATTTTTGCAAAAATTCTTCTGCGGAATCTAATTTTCCAATTCTTAAATATTCTAGCGCTATTTGATTGTATAGATTATTATAAAATGGGTTTGCTTTAATAGAATTTAGATTTAATAGCTCAAGCAACTCTTCAATATTTCCACCATCATTTGATTCAAGATAACCTCTCATGTATTCTGAATTAGAAGGATCTGCTAAAAGAAGTTTTTTAAATATCTTTGATAAGTCTCTATGATTTGAATTATATGCTAATTCTGCTGCGACCTCCAAAGCCAATATTAAGTCATTATTCTTGTTATAGGCTTCTTGATAGTAAAGCAATGCTCCATCAATATCATTTAACTCAGCTTTTAAATCTCCAATGATAAACAGCACATCAGCATTATTAGGATCACTTTCAATTATTTGATTAAAAATCAACAAAGAAGATTCATAATCATTTAAGGCAATAAACTTTTTTCCTAATGAAATCTTATAATCTAATGCATTTTCATCCATTGCAATTGCCTGATTGGCAAAAACAATACTTTTTTCAAACTTTTGCAACATCCAGTATGCTTCGGACATATTAAATAAGACTTCTGCAGAATTTGAACCAGCATCAATAGCGTCCTGAAACTCTAAAATTGCTCTTGCATAATCACCCTGTTCAAAAAACATCATTCCGTCCATGAAAAATTGAACACCACCGAAAGGATCAATTGACTCTATAGTTTTTTCTTCTTTTTTAGATTCTTCAGTGTATGATTTGGGTAATTCTAAAGATGTTGAAGCGCAATTTGCTAGAAAAATTGTGGAAATTGTAATTATTAAGTATTTCATTTTCATAACTATGCAAATTACATCCGAGATTGGATATTTACAATTCTATGAAAATTAATCTTTATCGCTTACAAATGATCCATTAACATCATTTAACAGCTCAACATCTTTAATTTCAGTATCCTCTTCTTCAGATATATTTTCTTGCGTTACTGATTCTTCATCCGCTATAAAATAGTTTGATTGAGAAGGTTGAATTAAATAAGCTGAGAGCATGAAAATACAAAGTACAGACAGTGTAAGATAAACAAAGTTTTGTCTTGAGAATCCCATAATTCCACTACTAACATTTTGATTATCATTTAATGCATTAATACGATCTTGAAGTTTTTTATCGAAACTATCAGAAGTTTTTAAAGAAGGAGCAGTTTTCATAATATTCATTGCATTTCGAACATCATCAACTTTTTTCTTATGTTCAGGATTTTCAGCAAGATATTTTTCAAACTCCTTGCGTTCTTTAATATCCATTGAATTTTCAATCCAGTCAGATATTCTATCCTCAAATTTATTATAATCCATAACTACTCCTTAAAATGTTTCATTTTTTCAGCCAACCGAATACGACCTCTATTTATTCTAGATTTAATCGTACCAATCGGTATTTCCAGTATTTTACTTATTTCTTCATAAGAAAGTTCCTGAAAATCTCTTAAGACTACAGCCATTCTAAAATTTTCGGGAATCTCATCTAAAAATTTGTTTAATTGATCAATTGCAATTTCATTTTGGACTTTAGAATCCAAAGATTCTTCTTTAGAATTAATATCGATAACCTGTCCATCATCAGTCCATAAGGAATCGGTCTTTTTCCTTTTATTTTTTCTTAATTCGGTTAACGCATTATTTTTTGCGATTGTAAAAATCCAAGTTGAAAATTTCGCAACATTCTTATAATAGCTTGCATGAGTGTATAATTTAATTAATGTATCTTGCACTACATCTTCTGCCTGCTCAACATTATTGAAATATCTTAATACAAAGTTTAATAGCCTATCTTTGTATCTTTTAACAAGCTCGTTATATGCGTTAATATCTCCTTCTTGAAATCTTAAAATTAACTTTTCATCAGAATATTTAAATTTATCATTCATGTCGGAAAGCTCCGTTGATAATGTTTGTAAATTCTGTCTCATCAATTATTTTCTGTGTTTTTAATTTAATGTCAGTTTGAGCAAAAATATTAATCGCATTCTCCAGCTCATCAAGTGAATAGTTATTTGCTGCTGGGCTTATTCTTTTTAATAAATTTCCTCTAATACTTCTACTTGATGATTCAATTAAAGTTCCATTATTTTTTTTGGTAATAAAAATTGCCTCTAATAAAGTGAACATAGAATTAATAACATATGAAAGACCATATTGTTTCATGATTGATAAACCATTTTCTAAAATTGCATCAACTCTTCTATCGCATATTGCATAATTTAATTCCCACAACTGCTTTTCTTTATGAATATTGCCTGATTTTTCAAGAGCATTTAGAAGATCTTTTTCGTTGCTTGATACTAAACTTGATTTAGACATCTCATTAAAAATTTCTGAGAAGTTGTTTCCAAAAATTTCAATAATTTTTTGAGTATATTTATCTGAAACTTTAAGATTTAATTCATGTGAAAATAACTGTATCCAATGTTTCATTTCACTCTCGAAAGGAGTAGAAATATCAACGACATCCATTATTTTTGCAAATTCTTTAGTAACAGAACTTTTGATAGTGTTTGATTTAGATTTATAATCATATGATAAAAAATTATTGTCTATTAAGATGATTTGGTCTGAACTATCTGAATCAAAACTGTTAAGAAGAAGTTCTGAATTTTTCTTATTTAGCTTATTTATATTTTTGATAATTATGAGCTTATCGCTTGAAAATAAATCTTGAGATCCAAGTACATTCATCAATTGATCTAAGGAATCACTTTTATCTGCACAGTCAAACACAAATGTTTCATCCTTTTTTTGCAATTTTTTAACTATTTGATTCTTTATAAATAGATATAAAAAATCATTATCCCCAACTAGTAGATAGTTATTACTAAAAGATTGATTTTTATCGGAGAGAAATTGTAAAGCTTTAATCATATTTTTTCAATTAAGATATTCCATAGCTACCAGATTGTATTTGAGTACCTGAATCTCTATTGGAATTTTTTTCTATTTTTTTGTAAGTCAATTTACTAACTACTACAACTACAATAAATGCTAATACAAAGCTTGTTAATCTTTCAGTAACAATCAATTTTAAAAACTCACTACTCCCCCAAATCATTGTTACAATTGACCCAGTTAGAAGACCGGCGATAATACCTTCCCTGGTTGTCTTTTTCCACCATAAGGACAAGATAACTGCTGGTCCAAATGAAGAACCTAATCCGCTCCATGCAAAACTAACAATTCCAAAAATTGTATCTCCTGAAACTTCGGAATACATAGCGGTTGCATAAGCAAATAACCCAAGAATGATTGTGATATATCTAGTATTAGTTAATTTATTTGATTTTCTTGTTTTAATCACTTTGTTCAACTTTAAATCTTCACTAATAGCAGATGTAGATACTAATAATTGAGAGTCAGCGGTGGACATCATGGCTGCAACTGCTCCAGAAATAAGTAATCCAGCAATCCATGCAGGTAATAACGTTTGCGCTAATAATGGCATTGCAATTTCAGGATCTTTACCTATAAAAAAATCTTCACCAAAATAGCCTAATGCTACTATTCCAATCATAAATGCACCAGAAATTCCAGGAATAGCCCAAAGAGCTGCAATCCATTTAGCTTTTTTAATATCATTAACAGACTTTATAGCCATGTATCTAATTAGTAAATGTGGTTGACCAAAATACCCTAGACCCCAACTCATTCCACCTAATGCAACTGACAGAGCTCCAAAACCAGTAAGTCCTGAAAAAACTGAATTTTTTTCTATTGAATCAAACTTCAATAATTCAGATAAACTTTGATCAAAAGAAAGTAGCTCAAAAAGACCAACAATGGGCAAAACAACTAAAGTTCCTATCATTAGCACACCTTGAATCAAATCAGTCCAAGCTACTGCCAATAAACCACCCAAAATCGTATATATGATAATGATTATAGCACTTAGAGTTATTCCATACAAAGGCTCAATACCAAATATAGTGTTTAAAATTTTTCCTGAACCGTGAAACTGCGCTGAGACATAAAAAGTAAAAAATATTCCAATGATTAAAGCTGAAATAATCCTGATTAAACCAGACGAATCATTGAATTTTTTCTCCAGGAAATCAGGAATGGTTAATGAGTCAAATTTTTCTGTTTCGTCTCTTAAACGTTCTGCAATTAAAAACCAAGAGGATATAATACCAATCGTTATACCTATTACAGCCCATATTTCGCCATATCCAATAGCGATTGCAGCGCCAGGGAGCCCAAGAAGAAGCCATGCTGATTCTCCTGAAGCTCTTTCTGAAAAGGCCGTTACCCATGGTCCAAGCCTTCTTCCAGCTAATAAAAAATCTAGTTGTGAGGAGACAAATTTATTTGAAAGAATTCCAACACAAATAATTAAAAAAAGATAAAGAATGAATATTACTTCGATCATGTTATAATGCTCACAATTATACAATACAATCCAAACCACCAGAAATCAAATTTCTTCAAAAATTTTACTAAAAAGTATAAACTCAGGTATCCAAAAATGAATGATGATAAAAATAATCCTAATCCATCCAACAAGTTTATAGCATCAAATCCAGAAGAAAATAATAATTCATAAAAAATTGAGAGAACAATAACTGGTATAACCATAAAGAAACAGTATTGAATAGATTTTTCTTTATTTAGCCCTAACATTAAAGCTGAGCTTATTACCATTCCAGATCTGGAAATTCCGGGAAGAATTGCAATAGATTGAAATATTCCTAATAGTAAAGCAGATTTGAAATTAAAATTAAATGAAAATGAACTTTTTAATAAGCTCATTAGTATAATTAGAACCCCATTAGCTAATAATGAATATTGGACAAATTCGTAATTAAAAAATTGCTCAAAATTAAATATAAGGCCAAAGATAATAGCTGGAATAGTAGATATTACTAACAACTTTAAAGTGTCTGGGTTAAAAAAATCATTTTCGTTTTTTGAAGAAAAGAAAGAAACTTTATAAAATAAAAGTATGCTAAATAAGGTTCCAAAATGAGCAATAATTTCAGCAGAAGCGCCCTCATTTTTTATTTTCAAAAAATCTTGAAATAATACTAGATGACCAGAACTGCTTACAGGAAAAAATTCAGTTAATCCCTGAATCATTCCTAAAATAATATAGTTAATTAATTCATTCATAATAAATTAAACCAATCATTCTTTTTGAAGTCTTATTACGTCGATAAGAATGGTAATTTTCATTTTCATAAGTACATTGATTACAATCAATAACATTTTCAATTCCAAGCTTCTGTAATTGAGAGCTTGCAACACCTTTTAAATTACAAAAAAATTTATCATCAATATTTTCAATGAACTCATTATCAAAATAGTCAATAAATTCATTTTTCACCTCATAATTTTTTTGAGAGATTGATGGTCCAATAAAAGCTGTTATTTCGTGAAGATCATTAATATGACTACTTAATAACTTAGTAGATTTTGAAATAATACCATTTTTAAGACCTTTCCAGCCTGCATGAATTACTCCAAAAATATCTTCATGTTCATGAATAAAAAAAATAGGTAAACAATCAGCTGTTTTAACTTGTAAAGCATAATTTTTATTGCATGAGAAAATTCCATCAATGTTGCTATATACTAATTTTTTATTATTTATTAATTCTATATTTGTAGAATGGATTTGCGACATAGAAACAATAGCTTTTTTCGTTAAGATGTTGATCTCTTCAGTATTCGAAAAAATTACTTTTAATCCATGTTGATTGATTTTATCTGAAAAATCAAAAATCATAATTTTATCTGGAATTATAGATTTTTCTATTTGAAAATCTAACTACCTTAGAACCTTGGTTTGATGTGGAATTCGAAAAATCAAAATTCCTTGTAATTCCTTCAAAATTTGATGAAGAACTAAGATCTAATTTTGATTTATTAAAACTTGAATTAATTAAAAAGTTTGAAAAATCCATTCCAAAATGAAATACATTATTTAAAGATGGATCATAATCATATTCACTATTATTCACATATTTTGGAATATAATTTGATGCAAACAACATATCTGAAATATGCGGTGAAACACTTTCTTGTTTTAGTAAGTCTAAATTAAGCCAATTTTCGTTTCCCAAAAGTTGCGTTTCTAGATTTGATAATGATACTTGAGAAGCAACAAATTCTAAAGCATTTGAACTCACAGGATAAAATAATCCATCAATGGTTTCTAAAATCACTTTTGTAGAATCAATTGACTCTTCTTGTTCTAAATTAAACATATCATATACTTCATCATTATCGACTTCAAACATAGAATCTAGAACATCAATCTCAACACCTAAAAATTCTTGATACTCATCTCGAGTTTCAATCTCCCATGCAATATCTCTTAATTCTTTAAAATTTTGACGAAGATCAATTGCAGAGTTTTCTTCATACCAACCGATATACACTGGCTCTTTATTTATCTTATCTAAAGCTATTAAAAAAGAATCAACTTCTTTAATACCTAGATCTGTTCTTGGCGCTATAACAGCAATATTATTTAATTCAAAATTATCTAAATAATGATTTACTAATAGTTCATTCCTGAAATCAACAGATGAGTTTAATAAATATATATTTTTGTTAACGCTAGAAAGATTTTCTAATGATGTAAATGGAGCAAAAATTGGAATTTTTGTAGAAGAAACTGAACTTGCTCCTGCAATTAAATTCTTATCTAAAAATGGTCCAATTATCGCACTTACGTTATGTTTTTCAACAAGATTTTTAAATGCTTCAACGGTTAAGATTGGGTCTTTATAATTATCAATAACAATAAATTGAATCTTATCATTCGACTGAGAACTTTGATTTGCTTCTAATAATCCTTTTAAAAATGCATTAGTAATTTCAAGACCTTCTCCCTCCAAGGGAAGTACAACTCCAACTTTTTTCGAAAATGATGTTTTAGAATCAATATTTCTTTTTAAAAAATTGTAATTCGATCTGAACTCTCTGTCTAAACTGCTTTGGTCAATTTCATCAAATTTGCTTGAGATTTCTTGTGAATTACTATAAACCAATGAAAAAGATTGTGCTAAAATAATAATATTTAAATTACTTTTATTATCTTCAACAATTTCCATTAATTCCAAATTTTCAAAATCTAGATTTAATGGTATAATTTTAACTAATCTTTTATTTATGACTCTTTTTGAACGCGAATCAATGTTTGATCTCCTTGCATCTATGTAATTTTTAAAAGCATGATCGTAATAACCTTTGGAGGAATAAATATCTCCCATAGTTAAATAAAAAGATGTTTTAAGATTAGGTGAATAATTGAGCGGATTCATTGATTTTGCGACATTAAGTGCAGAATCAAAGTCATTTAAATTATAATAAGCTTTGAGTTTTAAGATCTTAGCATGATTTGCATAATCAGTTTCAATAATCATACTTTCATCAATTCTTTTAATAACAGAGTTATTTCTTTGACGATTTAAATCATCTACAAGCGATTCAATAAATTGTTCATGTAATTCACTATCAATTGATTGAGCAAATAAGCTTCCAAATAAAATAATATTTACTAATAATTTCATAATAATTGAAATATAAGCTTATTTAATCAGTTTTAAACACATTTACCAAGACAACCCCTATAACAATCATAAATAATCCTATTATTGTTATAAGATTTAAAGGTTGTTTATAAAAGTAATAACTCAAAATAGCTACAGAGACTACACCTAATCCTGTCCAAGAAGCATAGACAATTGTTAAAGGCAACTTAACAACTGCAACTGATAAAAAATAAAAAGAAACAGAATAAAAAATTATAACCAAACTAGTTGGAATTAATTTAGAAAATTCTTTTGTTGTTGGGAGTAACATCGTTCCTGTTACCTCAAATAGAATTGCTAAAATAAGCGCTATATATAAATTCATGAAATTACCCTTTTAAATTTAAATCCATCTTCGAGTTCTATTAGCATATTCGGTAAATTCATCTCCAAATAATTCATTCATTGCCTCTTCTTCGGGAAGAATTTGAAATTTTGTTATAAATAAATAGAAAAATAGAGATATAACAATTCCTCCAGCTAGATTAAACTTAAAAGATATAGATAGTAAAATAATTAACATTCCAAGGTACATTGGATTTCTTGAATACTTAAATATTCCTGAAGAAACTAAAGAAGATGCTTGTTTTGGTGCTAAAGGATTAACCGTTGTCTTTTGTTTTCTGAAAGATCTGACAGCTGAAATGAAAATAAACAGTCCTAAAATTAAAAGAAATATACTTATTCTATTATTACTGTAACTCAAAAATTGATTAAAGAAGGTTTTTGAAAAGTAAATCGCTAAACCACAAATGAAAGTAACTATTGGAGGTGGAATTTTATTATTCATATAATTGACACTCTACTCTAAAATCTATTCAACACTTACGGACTTTGCAAGATTACGTGGCTGATCAACATTTAGCTTTTTACCTAAAGCAATATGATATGCTAATAACTGAAGAACAATTGAAGCTAAAATAACAAAAGCGTAATGATTAGTTTTTGGAACAACTATTAAGTCATTAGCAAGCTCTTTTAAAACTTTATCATTTTTAGAATCTGTTATTACAATAATCTTTCCTTTTCTTGATTTAATTTCTTGAATGTTTGAAATAATTTTTTCATAAGTCTTATCTCTTGGTGCTATAAATACACTGGGCATATCCTTATCAATTAAAGCTATTGGTCCATGTTTCATTTCAGCAGCTGGATAACCCTCTGCATGTATATATGAAATTTCTTTTAACTTTAAGGCACCTTCTAATGCCACAGGGAAATTTAATCCTCTTCCTAAATATAAAAAATCGTTGGCTTTTTTATATTTCATTGCAATTTTTTTAATGTCATTTTCTTGTTTAAATATAGACTTAATTTTATTTACCGATTTTTTATAGTCTAAGTGTCTTTTTAAAGATGCTTTTGAAATCGTTTTTCTACTTTCAGCAAGCTTGAGGGCTAATAAATATAGTACAACGATTTGAGATGTAAATGCTTTTGTGGATGCAACACCAACTTCATGACCACATCTCGTATAAACTCCACATTCAGTTTCTCTTGAAACTGAACTTCCAGCTACGTTACATATTCCAATTGTAAGCGCTCCATGATTATTTGCTTTTTTAATTGCAGCTAATGTATCAGCTGTTTCTCCAGATTGAGAAATTGCAATAACAACAGTTTTATCATCAATTAAAGCATGATTATATCTAAACTCCGAAGCATATTCAACATGAACAGGAATATTAGCAAATCGTTCAATAAAATTTTTTCCAATAAGTCCAGCATGCCATGATGTTCCACATGCAGTTATATAAATTTTTTCTGCCGACTTTATAACATTCCAATGATCTGATAAGCCTTGTAATAAAACCGATTCATTTTTTATTCTTCCATTAATAGTATTTGGTATTGTATTAATTTGCTCATGAATTTCCTTATGCATAAAATATTTATATTTACCTTTGTCATAATCATCAATTTTGAAATCAATTTTTTCTATATTTTTTGGTAACGAAATATCTTTATCTACTGATTTAATCTTAAAGCTTTTTTTGTTAACAACTGCCATTTCTGAATCTTTTAAATAAATAATATCTTTAGTATGCTTAACAATTGGTGAAATATCACTTGCAATAAAGAATTCATTCTCCTTGATTCCCAGAACCAATGGACTTCCTTTTCTAGCAGCTATCATCATATCTGGATAATCAGTATTAAGAATTACAATTCCATATGCCCCATCAACTCTCTGCAATGCTGCACGAACTGATTGTTCAAAACTCATCTTACCATTTTTATAAAAATATCCAATCAATTGAACTAAAACCTCAGTGTCAGTCTCAGATTTAAATTTTATATTTTTTGATAAAAGGAATTTTTTAATTGGGTCATAATTTTCAATGATACCATTATGAACCAGAGCAATTTTTTTAGATTGATCGAGGTGTGGATGAGCATTTAACTGATTAGGCTTACCATGAGTAGCCCATCTTGTATGAGCTATTCCTAAATTATAAATTTCTGAATTAGATAATGCTGATTTAAGTTCACTTACTTTACCCTTACGTTTTGTAACAACTAATTTATTATTAGAATTAATGCAAGCAATACCAGCTGAATCATACCCTCTGTATTCTAGCCTCTTCAATCCATTTAATAAAATTGGATGACAATTTTTATGACCTTTATAAGCAACAATTCCACACATAATATTTTAATCTAAAGTTAACCTCATTTTGACGTTCCCTCTATCATATTTCTTAGAATCTAAATCTACCTCTTTAAAGCCATATTTATCATAAAGGTTCCTTGCAATTCTAAGAGAGTCATTTGAGATTAAAAAAATTTCTTTAGCTTTATTTTCCTTTGCGAATTTTAAACACTCATCCATAAGCATATTAGCAACTCCATTTCCTCTACAATCCTCTTGAACTGTCATTTTAGCTAGTTCAAACCTATCATCTGAGCTCTTTATCATTGCTACGGTACCAATTGCTTTTTGATCTTCTAGTGCAAAAAAAACCTGTCCACCATTGTGAACAATTTTATCCGGATTGAGTAAATCTTTCTTATCAGAATCCTCCAAATGCCATGATTCTTCTATCCATGCTTTGTTTAACATGAAAAACTGTTCGGAATACTTTTCGTTGAACTCAACTATTGCTATCATTATTCCCACTCAATGGTTGCAGGAGGTTTGCCAGTACAATCATAAACCACTCTGCTAATAAGTGGAATTTCATTAACAATACGGTTGGAAACCTTTCCAATGAAATCATAGGGTAAATGTGCCCAATTTGCTGTCATAAAATCAACAGTTTCAACTGCTCTTAAAGCTAAAACATCTTCATATCTTCTTTCGTCACCTACAACACCCACTGATTTTATTGGTAGATAAACAACAAAAGCTTGGCTTAATGAATTATATAGTTTTTCTGCTTTTAGTTCATCTATAAAAATTTTATCTGCTTTTTGTAAAATATCAATTCTGTTTTGAGTAATCTCTCCCATAACTCTAATACCAAGCCCAGGGCCAGGAAATGGATGTCTTTGTAAAATATGCTGAGGGGTATTTAATTCAGCACCAATTTTTCTAACTTCATCTTTGAAAAGCTCTCTAATTGGCTCTAATAATTTTAGATTCATTCTTTCAGGAAGACCACCGACATTATGATGTGATTTGATTACACTTGAATTATGGTCGTCAGAAGAAGACTCTATTACATCTGGATAAATAGTTCCTTGAGCTAGCCAATCAACATCCTTTATTTTCTTTGCTTCATTTTCAAATACATCTATGAAAGTATTTCCAATAATTTTTCTTTTTTCCTCTGGATCCATTACTCCCGAGAGTTTTGAAAGAAATAATTCTGAGGCATCAACTAATCTTATATCAATATCTAAAGCTTCAAATGTTGACATCACCTCATCTACTTCACCTAGCCTTAGCAAGCCATGATCAACAAAGATACAAATTAAATTATTTCCAATAGCTTTGTGTAATAACATAGCTACTACAGATGAGTCAACACCACCAGAAAGCCCTAATAAAACCTTTTCATTTTTTACTTTGTTCTTTACATCCGAAACCATTGAATTAATGATATCAGATGTCGACCAATTTTTACTACAACTACATACTTTAAAAATGAAGTTAGATAAAATCTGTTCACCTTGATTAGTATGAGTTACTTCAGGGTGAAACTGTAGTCCAAAAATATTTGATTCTGAATTTTGAAATCCTGCTACTTTACAATCTTTGGAAGAGGCAATTATCTCAAAGTTTTCTGGAAGAACTTCAACCTTATCTCCGTGACTCATCCATACATCAAGACTATCAGAATCAAAACCTACATTATGAAATAAGATAGACTGATTAACATGAGAAATTTCTGCATGACCAAATTCCCTTATATCAGATTTAACAACCGTACCACCAAGTTCATTTGCAATAGTTTGCATTCCATAACATATACCTAAAATTGGTATTTTTGCTTCTAATAATGATTTATGTACTTTCTGCGAAGAACTTATAGTAACAGTTTCAGGTCCTCCAGAAAGGATTATGCCTGACGGATTCATTTTAATTATTTCTTCAGTTGATATTGAGGATGGTTTTACTTCGGAAAAAACGCCAATCTCTCTGATTCTTCTAGCAATTAACTGAGTATATTGAGAGCCAAAATCTAAAATTAATATTTTATCCTTACTTTTCATGCCAAAACATCCAAAACCTTAGAAATACTATTTTTTAAATTCTTTCTATCAACAACAAAATCAATAAAACCTTTCTCTTTTAAAAACTCAGATGTTTGAAAATGATCAGGTAATTCTTGACTTGTGGTTTGCTTAATAACTCTTTGTCCAGCAAACCCAATTAAAGCTTTCGGTTCAGCTATTGTTACATCTGCTTGCATTCCAAAGCTAGCTGTGACTCCACCAGTAGTTGGATAGGTTAATATTGAAATATATAATCCACCCTTCTTTGAAAATTTTGCAAGATGAGTACTAATTTTAGATAATTGCATCAATGATAATGCTCCTTCTTGCATTCTAGCTCCACCAGATTGACATAAAATTATTATAGGACAGTTTTTCTCACTTGCTAAACTGATTGCTTTTGAAATTTTTTCTCCTACGGCACTGCCCATACTTCCACCAATGAATTTGAAATTCATAATACATAGTACGACTTTTCTTTTTTCAACCTCTCCTAAAAAACAATCTACCGCCTCTTTGTTGCTCGGAACTGTTTCAAGAATTTCTTCATAAGATTTATTGGCCTTAAACCCCAATGTATCAATAGAAGTTATTTCTGAAAAAAGACTTTCTGTTTTTTCATCAAGAATTATATCTTGGTACTGCTTGCTAGTTATTGGAAAATGAAAATTACAATGATGGCAAATAAAATTATTGGCTTCTAATTCTGGTTTATAAAGAATTTCTCCACAATTGGGACACTTTATCCAAAGATCGCTTGGTAAATCTTTCTTTGGATTTTTATTTATATTTTGTTTTTTTCGAGAAAACCAGCTCATTTTATTTCACTTCAAAATTACCAACGTATTCAGGCACTAAGTTGTCTAAAGATTTTGTTTTTAACAACTTAAAATTCTGGCAAGCAATTTTTATAATATTATTAACGCTAAGTTCTTTGAATTCAATTTTTAGATTATGTGCTTTTAAATCTTCAAAAATATTCATCGGTCCATTGAAAACTATATTTTTAGATAATTCTAAAACATCTTCCTTTAAAATAGATTTGGGTTTACTGGACTTTAAAAGAATTCCACCATCTAAACTGTATTCACAAACATAAAATGTGTTCCCATGTGAATAGATTAACGTGGATAGTTCTTCACTCGAATTGTTAAAAGCTAGCGAATCAAAAGTTGAAACTGGTACAATAGGAATATCCAAAGCCATAGCAATTCCTTTAGCATAGCTCATGCCAACTCTTAATCCTGTAAAAGAGCCTGGTCCTGCAGAAATACAAATTGCATCTAAATCTTCGAAACTCAATGATGCACTTTTAATTATTTTTTTTGATAGTTGAGGTAAACTATTTGCAGTATCATTGACTTTTTCTGAATGGAGTTCATAAAAACTATCATCTTTCATTAAACCTATTGATAATTTTCTACTAGAAGATTCTATTCCCAAAAGATTCATTTATAAACCTCGATAGTCCTACTAGAATCACTTTCATTCACTTTAAAAAGAATTTTAAATTTATTCTCAATATCAAAATTATTAATAAGCTCAGGCCATTCAATTATACATATTCCATTTGAACTAGAAAGATACTCTATGCCTCCAATTTCTAAAAATTCTGATACTGACTTTAACCTGTATAGATCAAAATGATAAATAAAATTATTGTAATGTGAATATTCGTTTAAAATAGGGTATGTCGGTGATTGAACTTGGTTGCTAAATCCTAAGCCTGAAGCAAATCCTTTGGTGAATGTTGTTTTGCCTGATCCTAAATCTCCAACCATAAAAATTGTTGATCCAAATGGGATAGTCTTAGACAAATCTTTAGCAAACTGAATAGTATCTTCAGGACAATTAGATATCAATGTTTTAATGAGTTTTTGCATAAAAAATAATATACAAATATATGAAAAAAATAAATACCGGCAATGTCCTACTCTCCCGCACTAGTCTCCCGTGAAGTACCATCGGCGCTATAGAGCTTAACTTCCGTGTTCGAGATGGGAACGGGTGTGGCCTCTATGCTATTGTCACCG
>Ga0310343_10000955_pt1 | contig 14454 bp, 13 predicted proteins | sample HC15DNA2025_MG_FD_203519 | JGI IMG/M metagenome (GOLD analysis project Ga0310343, IMG submission 203519) | Marine microbial communities from station ALOHA, North Pacific Subtropical Gyre - HC15-DNA-20-25_MG | ecosystem: Environmental > Aquatic > Marine > Oceanic | place: Pacific Ocean: North... | reverse complement strand
CTTCAGGCGCATTGTACAGAAATTTGTTCACAGCGTACGCGAGCATCCACTTCACGATGCCTGCACCGTATTTATAGCAACGGCACACTCAGTCAGTGTTGCAATGCTGTTATTCTTGATCTTGCTTCAATGGTTCACGTGTGCCTTGAACGTGTGGTGTTTTGTTTCCGCCTTAGCTTGGACGTGGTTTGCAGTTCGCAGATTTTCGACGCGTTTGCTCGCATTGCTGGTGCTGGTTGCCGGCGTTGGCGTCGTTTTCAACGCTAATTCTTTGACGTTTTCGATGTTTGCTCTCGTTCAGCTCTTGACAGTGCTGAATGTGCTCGGCACCGGGTTAGGCATCATCCAAAATCCTCGCAACCGAGTATGGACAATTTTTGACTTCTTAATTTTTGCAGTGTACATCATTTTGTCGTTCTTCACGCCATTTGCAATTTTCTCAGCGATCGCGTTTTCGCCGCCCGTAGGCGACAGCGGCCGCGAGCGTCTTGTTGATTTGCGCGGCAACGTGGTGCGTTGGATACTTGCTGCAGCAGCTGCAGCAGGTGCATTTGTGTCGGCAAGATCAACGACAGACTGGATTGCGGCATCGGTGCTGCTTGTGTCTGAGATATTTTCAACCATAAGTGATGTATCCTTCCGTCGTCCTCGTCGCAACGCTAATGGCTAGCTTTGCCCTGCGTCACCCATATTTGCAGACAGCATATGTAGCGCTTGTTGCAGCGCTTAGCGAGCAATCTTTGATGAACATCAAGTGGAGTCACGAAGTTGAAATATTTGCATATACATCATTGCTGTCATCTCTGAACGCAGATAATTTTACGCCTATGTTAGCGCAAAATTCGCAGCTACCCTTGCTCGTGGCGGGGATCTTGCTAGCGCCAGCAGCGTCATCTCGCGCAGCGACCATCGGCCCCTTTCGACTTTTAGCTGCACTAGTCCCACACGCTCCGCAAATCGTGTGGGCTCGGTTGGTGGGCTTGCAAATGTTATCGCGAGCGCGCGGCACGGTGACGCCGGAGCAGGTGCTGTGGCTTGCGTACGCGCCAGCCATGATGCTGCCTTGCGTCTTTGCCCTTTGCCTCTTGCCTCTCAACAAAGAGAGCGTCACTGCAACGCCCGTTGAAGAAGACGACGGCGTTTGGCGACAAGTTTAAACTAATCTCCGCACTATAAAACTCGTTGCACGCATTCACAAATGATGTTGCGTTTTATTATTTTATTTCTAGCAACTATTGTGACGTCAGCAGGCGCTGAGGAGACTGCTGCGCAAACTACTATAAGTGCCAGAAACAATGGTTTGATATGGAGCATGGCATTTGCGGTCCCTCTAGGTTCCGCCCTTGTTGCTTACATGAAACACAAAACTATGTACCGCTAGACTTGTGCTTCACGTTTGCGCCAATCGTAGACATACGCAATAATTGCAATTAATTGCGTCACGGCAAGTGCCCACCACAAGCCTTCATTTCCAGAGTCCAAACACAGAGCGAGTGCGAATGCTGCCTGCAAGGGAAACCAAAATATCACGCTTAAATTAACAATTCTGTCGTTAATTTGCCATTCGCTTTTCTCAAAAATCGTGTCTTGAAGCAAGATTTGCGCTAAGTTTTTGTTTCCGGTGATAGGATAGTGGGGCAAAACCCACATGTAAAACACGAGATGTATAGCAACAATGGTAGCAGCAAAAGCTTCTCTCCACGGCTGATTTGGCGATACATTTGCGGCAGCTAAAAAGGCGCCTACGCACGCAGCTAACCAAAAGAGAAGCAAACGAACCATCAATAAACAGTGCCTGCCGCAAGTAAATAATCCTTAAAACTGTTAGTTACGTTAATCTTAAATGCGTCGTCAATGTCGGCGCTTATTGTGATCAAATGTTCGCAAAACCCTGAATTGTATTGCTGAAAATAAAAGCATACTGCATCTGTTTCTTCCACATACTCCGCATGCATCCATTCTAAACTAGGTATTTCAAAGCTCAAATAATTTGCATTTTTCTGCAAATAATTTGTAGTCAAAAATCCTTTGCTTGCATCTAATACGTGCCACGACCGAGACGACACTTTGTAAGCTATTTTACATATCGTGTTTGAGGACGATTGCCGTTGCAAAACAAACCTCATTAGTTTTTGCTATGTACGCAGCGTGTTAAACTTGACATAATCCGAAAACTTTGTGCTGTCTTGACACCGCAAGGACGGCAAGAACGTATTTTCTGCATCGCACTCAAAGCATTGTTGCGTAGTTTTGTTACAACCGTTGCTATATCCTCCGCACGTAACAATGTTTTCCGGAATGAAATGCAGCCACTCCATGGAAACACCAAGAAATGATCTGTTTGGAATTACCCACTGTTTGTCGGTGTCGCTTGGATTTAGAGCTTCAACAATTTTGTAAACAGTTCGTGTTTGGGAAGGAGACCATGATGTTTTCACAGGCACTCCGTCAGGAGACGCGATATCGTAACATGTAGGTTGCGTCCATTGGCAGCGCCCGGGGTGTTCAATTCGATAAGTATTTGTTATGGAGGCTCCTGTGCATTTAAAATTTGGAACAGTGCCAGTGATAAAGTCGCCAGGTTGAAAACCATTTTCATACTTTAAATTGCGATAAGTCAAATTTTGTGCGTATTTGTCGACAACTTCCTGCTTCAAAAACATATTTTGACACGTATCGCCCGTCAAATACAAAAAATCAGTTTGTTTTTTGTCGGTCTCCCACTTAGTTTGCAGTGTTGGACTGGTAAGCTTATTATCTTTGACGGGTTCGCAGCCGCCATTTTCCGTCAACAAAAACAAAGCATCATCTGGTGTTCCATTGGGACTAAACGCGTCTGTTAATCCGTCAAATGGCAAAATTGCAGACGTAGTGGACTGATTTGCAGACAAATCGATTTCGCAGTACGAACCTGTTCGCAATGGGTCCGTGCAATTTTGATAATGTTCTGAAATGCAATTAAAGGTGTTGTTCAACAAATTTGTAGCGTTGCTGACGCATTCAAATGTTGCAATTGTTGATTTTGTTCGAGAATGATTAAAAATGACATTATCGTTGCCGTCGACAGGGCATTTCGTTTTGTTGTTTGTTGCGTAACACGCCGAAAAAGATGTCACAGCAGCTTTTCTGTTATCTACAGAAAATAGTTTGGGTAAAGGATGGTTTGTGAATGTAGACCATTCTTCAGGGAACATTGAGCAATTTTGCTGTAAGGGACAATCTTGCTTCACGTTAGATGCACATGTTCGAGTATTAAAAGCGATTGATACATCTCCCACGAAATAAGAATTGCGCGTCCAAAAACTTGTGCTGTTGCATTTATAGCAATGCGAAGCTGGGTCAAAGTTTCTAGAGCAATTTCTGCATTTTGCGTTGGTATTTTCGTCGTACAGATTAACGCTCGCTAGCAATATGTTGCAGTCACAAAACGGAGCATGCAATAAGGTGACGTCACCAGGGTTTGGCGGCACGCCTACGTAATAATCAATGTCGGTCCAATTGTTTACGGGGGGCCAAGGATCGCTTTCGTCTTCGGCATCGCACAAAACTTTGTAGCTCATGTCACATTTGCGCACCATCTGTGCTCGCACATTAGCAGGCACACTAGCCTGCACGCAGTCGTCCTCCGCGCAGTTCTGCGAAGCACAATTGCGCACGGGGCAATTATCTTCGTTGCAGGACCCAAAATAGTTGTTGGTTGGATCGTTAATAAATTTGTAAATGTTGCTGTTTTCGTCAGCGTTAGTAAAGAAGCCATCTTCGCATTGAGCGCAGGGGGGCACACGATCTTGATTGCAAAATGTGCACGGCGTACCGCTATCCAGGGTGTTACCGAGAGTGTACAGAGAGCAATTGTTGGTTACACCGTTTATCCACTCGTCGGCGGCGCTCTTCTGCGTGGTTGTGCGCACTGTGGCCACGCTTGCCAAATCAATGGTGCGAAAATTTGCATTGCACATGCACGTGCTTGTAGTTTCTTGGTTGGATCGCACGGTGCACTGACCGTGATTGCACACCGACATAGATCCATTGCACCAACCGTTTTGCTGCAAACACGGTGGCATGGCATTTTCGGCGCACGAAAAATTGCAAGAGCTTCCTGCGTACCCTGTTGCGCACTCGCATTGACCTGGCGGGACGTTCAAAGTGCACGCACCGTGGCCGCTGCACACGGATGCGTTCCTGTATGCTTGCCAAAATTTTTCCTGTAATTGCACGTCGGCGTCTGGTCCGGGCAAATTGTCGGCGATATCGTACGGCTTTTGTATGTTAGCAACGCCTGGGCACTGCACGGCGCACGCAGCTCCTGTGTAGAGCAAGGCAACATCTAACCCGACGTTGGGCAATTTGTTCACGTACCCCGCAGCACACGCGCACTGACACGCACGCGATCCTTTCGTCACGCAACTGCCGTGCGTACCGCAGCTCGCACATGTACTTTCACAATCTTGACCACAATTACCTTTGTTGCACGAGCACTCGTTTGAGAATGGCCTATTACACTGCCCCCTGCTTGCGTCGGAGCAGTCGCAATCTTGACTGCAATACCCAGGTCCGTATTTTGATGTTCCCTGTCCGCAACAATTTTGCAGATATGCAATTGGGTTGATGTTTTTATTGCACGTGGCTGACTTCGACGCGTCATTGCTGCATTTGCACTCCCCCGAAACTGGTTTAAAGTTCGCGGCGGGCTTCTCAAAAGAATCTCCGCTTTCACTTTTTTTGCTGTCATCAACGACGCAGGTGCCGTGCTGGCAAGCAATTGTATCGCCGGTTTGTATGCTGTAATTCAAGATTGTGTCTACAATAGGAAATCTTTCACCGCACTGCGAAATTCTGCATTGCTGATTAGTGCACACTTCCACTGTGTACGGGCAATTTAGCCCGCAATTTGTGCCTCCGCGCGCCGTGCCGCAATCGCAGCTCAATTTTGTGCACACATTTGTTAGACTCGTCATATTGCAAAATACGTCTGTTCGCGACTGTTGACTGGCATAACAATCGGCGTCGCTCGTGCACTGCTTGTTATCGTAGACTTTCCATTTTTTGTCTGTATCCTGAAGGGCATATAATGTTTCTCGCTGCACGGGCTGGCCTGCGCACACAGTTTGCACAACATCGTTGTCAGCCGTTTTGTAGAAAAACAATGGCGCATGAAATTCGCACTGCTGCCCAAAATATAAAGGTTGCGGAAACGGCGTCGCAGGTTTCAGTTGCGTGCAATTTTTGTTTTTTTTCGTGATGCACTCGGTGTAATTTTTGTTTTGCGCCAACCACATCGTAGTCAGCTCTTGCGCAGGGTCGCACAAGCACCTAGGCGCATTGACGGTAGAATCCCACACGCATTGCCCGTTGTCTGAGCAGCTTGCATCGTTGCCCTGACCGCATGTCAAGAAACAGTGCGGCCCGTGGTACCCGCTTGGCACGCGTTTAATGCGTTCGTGAGAGCGAATTGCCTCGCCTGCTTTGCGCGGTCGCTCCTCGTACGTTATCGTGTCAACAACAGTTTCGCCGCTGCACAAGCACTCGCCGCCTTCACATATCCCGTTTGAGTTGCAGAAGTTACACGTAAAATTGCTGCCATCGCTTAATGACACGTGTGCAAAAGAAGAGCCCAGCGCATTTCCATTGCTTTGCTCAGTTGTTGGAACAAAGCACGGCGTCATCTGCTTGTTGACGTTGCAAGATACTGTTGACGTGTTTTGCTGCATTCGGCACACCTCGCCAGGGTCGCATGGCTTGCTATAATTCAGCTTTACATCAGAACTCGTCACAATCCTGTACTGTTCGAAGCATTCGCTATAATTTTTTGCTTGAGCGTAGCAAAAATTGACGCACGCTTCATTTTGCGTTGATGCGGGTTCAGGTCCAAAGTTGTACTGATTGTCACCTGATGCATCGCACACTTCGCAAAATGTCCCATTTACGTGCTCTTTGCACGCACAATTGCCGTCAGCGTCGCACGTGCCTTGATTGTTGCAAAGCGCTTCCGTGCAATACGTGGTGCATGCGTTGTCTCCGCTAGCTGGAAAGTAGTTTGCACTGCACCTGTCGCACGCCACCACAGTTTCGTAGCTGACCGTGATTGGCACCAAAGCTGGTGTAAGCACGCCGTAATCAACGGCTTTAAGCTGCACGATATCATCAGGTGCGTACAACCCCGTCTGATTGGAAACGGACGCAACAAGATCCACTTGCTTGCACGTATCTGGTCTCTGGAGGCGCAGAGGCACTGGAGTTTGGTCTTTGAAAAATATGTTTTGCACTGTGCTGGTGCAAACGGTTGCGCGCGGCAAGGGGTCTCGGCCTTGGTTTTCGCAGTCGCACGCGGTCCCGTCGTCAATGCAATCAAAATCGCTACAAGTGTCTTTTGCACTGCAATACCTTCCGCAGTTGGTGCCGTAAAAGTTTGGCAAGCACGCGCTGCAATTAGAAGCGGGATCGAAATTACCGGCGCAGATGCAGCCACTGCCCAGCGAGGAGCACACACCCTTTGGAGCATTGCACGTCACATCGTCCTGACAATTGCACAGCGCTCCTTTAAAAGCAGGCTGGCATTCGCATTTGCCATCACCTGTGCAGCGACCTCTGCCATTGCACGAGAGCCCGTTGACTTGCGGGCACGCTGTAGAGCAATCGTCACCAACAAACAAAGGATTTCCCTGCGCATCCGTGTTGCACCTGCAGTATCCCGTTGCGCACGTCACGTCACTGCACTCGCACTCGCCGCCTTCCGGGTTGCACTTGCACTCTTGGTTGCAGTCGGGACCAAAGTAATTAGCCTGGCAGGCGCACTCAGGTCCGTATTGACACTTGCCGTGGCTGCTGCATTGGTTCGCGCACATCTCGCACGTGTTTGTTTCCACGGACAAGCCCCACCCGTCATCGCAATCGCAGTCGCCTGCAGCGTTGCAGACACCGTGCCCGTTACACGTCAGGTCTTTTTTGCAAAATTTGTGGCACTTTGGCGGGAAAAAGTTTTCTACGCACCTGTTGCCATTACACTGCACTTGCTGACCTTGCACTTTGTCGATGGTGAGGCACGTGTTGTTAGCTGCAGGCGGCGACACGCAACACACATTGCACAAGGCGCCGTCCCACATGTCGTCGCATTCGCAGCGTGAGTTTGTGTGGAAAGGGCCGGCAGGCGTCTTTGGGCACCTGCCGAAGAGACACAGGCATTTTTCGCAGCGGCTACCGCTCCATATGGGGTCGCACTCGCACTGAAACGTGCTTGTCAGCCTGCCGTGCCCGTTGCAGCCGCTCGACAAGACGAAGGTAATCGCCAGGGCAACAAGCACGGGAAGAGCAACGCTCAGGACGGCAATTAAGCTTGGTTGACGCATCGTTTATTTAATGCAGCGGCAGGATATACGGTACAAGAACGTCGTGCTGGTGGCCGGCGAAATTTCGAGTGGCAAGACGACGCTCTGCTTGCGCATGGCTGGCTTCGGAGCGCCACGCACGCGCCCGACTTTCGGCGTCGACTTTTTGTTGGCCGGCGAGAATTGCGATGTCGTGTGGGACATCCCGCCTTCAAATGGCGAAATGCTACCGGTATCGGCGTGGGGTTACTTGCGCGATGTCGAGGAAGCTTTCGTGGTGCTCGGAAAGTCGCCTGTCATAGCAGAGCGTCTGTGCGATCAGCTGCGGCGCGTGCAAATTCGCAGCACTCTCGTGATACAACAAAAATGTTTTGCGCGCCCTTCGCTCGCACTCTTGAGGTGCAGCGCCGACCGCGTCGCGTACGCGCACAACGAACCGCTTGCGCAGGCCCTGCTGCGTCGTGAGCATGAGCAGTGGTACGAAATAGCGGCCTTTTCGAGCGGCGTGATGGCCTCGGCTGCATTGAATGCGGGATTGCGTTTTGCCATGCAAGCTGTCACCGCGGCATTGGTGTGGTTGCGGAGCATACAGCTACGCCGACCCGTTGCAGCCGCACAAAGGCAGCGCGTGGAGTTTGCGAAGCACTCGATTGCTGTCTCGAGCAGCGTCATGTATCCGGCGCGCAAGAAGCAAACGTGGCCGTGCCCTCTATGGCACGCGGCGCACGCTATCGCCAGCATCTTCGCGTGGTGGCTCGTGCCACGAGCGCTTCCACTGTGGACGGCTCTGGTGCTTGCGCCGTCGACTTTTGTGCGCGTCGTGAGCGCAGGGGTGTGGGTACCGGCTGCTCTCGCAAATCCCGTCGCGCTGCTTGCGTCATCAGCAGCACTTCTGCTTGCGCGCGTTGCGCCAATGCACCCGCGCGTACACGTAGCGTCGCTTTTGATTTCTGGAGCAATCGGCAGCGCGCCATCCATGCCGCTGCTGTGCGCTGCCGCGCAGGGTGAGCGATGCACCAGCCGTTTACGCGCGCTGTTCTTTGTCGGCATGACCGCCAGTGCACCTGACCTGCGCATGGTAATGTGCGCTCTGCTGCTGCTCTTAACACTTACAAATGTTCGAGAGTTTCATGACGACTGCCTGTGGGTGGCAGCCCTTGCTCTTTTGCTGGCTCACGACGCGCAGTGACCAGCGCGCAGTTTCCGCATGTATCGGTGCCGCTAGCGAAGTCGCGTTCGCCAGTCTCGAAAGAAACGTTGCTGTTTTGCCGTAATATTTGTCGCAGGGAGGCAAGGCCCACGAGACTTGCGCACACTAAACAAGAAATTATGCCGTAATACACAGTATCGTCTACCTTTTCTATTACGATCCTACCGGACGCCGTATCGTGCAGCTCAAAAAACGCATGCATGTGCTCTGACTCACCATTACACCTGAACGTGTGCAGCATGCGCGCGTTCTGACGCGGACCTTTTGCAGCAAATAGCTTGTTCCACAACCTCAGGTACGCCGACAATCTGCCAAATACCGGAAAAGGCACCCATCCAACAGTACATTGAACCTGGACCACCTTGCCCTGCTACATGAGCCATCAACCCCACAAAAGCGGACCACGCCATCCAAAATAATCCGCGACCCCACCCCATGGCCAATAGAGGCGTAAAAGTAAAAATGTAGTACAGCGTAATGACGCTGTTATCGGGAAGCAGGTGCCTGTCCCACGGCCAGTCAAGGTGGACCATGCCGAACTCGGGGCGCGAGCACAAAAAAATCTTTTCCGGCGGATACACACAAGTTCGCGTAATAGACCACGCCAGTGTGGCCACTCCCCATGCAACGAAAAAGGCCCATAAAGTGTCGCGACAACGCTTCCAAAAACAGTAATAGTATGCGAGTCCATATGACACCCACGGGTGCACGTACGTTAAGAGCACGAAACCGAGAAAGGATGCAAGTTGGTTTGCCCCAGAACAACTTTGATCGAGCCACATGACAAACTCGAGTATCTGCATTGAACCTATCAGCGTCGCGAGCAAACCGACCCAAAGGTCGTAGACTTTGGGGATGCCGACCTGACGCGGGCGAAGCACTAACACTGCGCCAACCGCCACGACAACAACAAACGTTATTAAGGACACTTGCCAATTCCAACACATGAATAAATTATTTTGTCACAAACAACTTAATTTGTATATGTAAGACTGCGAGCAGCGCGAATGATGCATCAGCCGCTGCTGCTCTGGAGGCATACGGTTAAGGTTAAACCTGCAGCCTCACTTAAATTTGATAATTTTGACGTGCGCACGGACACGATTGATGATTTAAGAAATAAAATTGCAAACAGAATTAAGCTAAAAAAGAACGACTTCTACATGATGAGGGATGGAAAACAGCTAAAAAATGGTAAAATTGAGAAAAGCATAAAAGAAATTTTTGTAATCAAAAAAACTGTACCATCTTGCCCCGAGCCAGGCCCGCTGGTGGCGTGGCGGCTGTGGGTCGCGCCGGTGCTGCCCTGGCGAGACAGGCCGTACGGCTTGAGCAACCTGGGAAACACGTGCTACCTCAACGCAGCGGTGCAGATACTGCGGCGCATGAAGATCGACGGATTTCAGCCACGATGTCCCGAGCAGAAAGGGTACGAAGCGCAAAGGATGACAAACGCAGTGCTGGCAAATGTCTCCAATGAAGAGGTTGATGATCAAATACGTACACTAAACTTACAAGTTGACGCTCACGAAATACTAAACGATATACTGCAAAACAAAAGTTTTTTTGGTTTTCGTTTTCGCAAGTACATTATAGAAGATGACGAGGGCCCTAGAACAGTTTCTGCCAATTTCGACAACTTTTCAATCGTAATTTTAACGTATGACGTGCGTGAAAAGAAGGCTGTTGATTGGCATAACATTTACAACCTTGAAGAAACAGAACAAGTTGAGCTAGACCACAAGCAAGTTACACAATTGTCAGCATACGAGAGACTTTCAAGTAAATATGTATTGTTTTCAATGCCGCGACGCAAGCCTTTTGCAAAATGGTCTGGAAATATTACAGGCATACCTCCATTTTTCAACATAGACAAAATTAAATTTACTTTGGTGGGATTTGTACAACACATCGGTCAGAATTTTGCATCCGGCCATTACGTGTCTTACGTCAAGTACGGGGACAAGTGGTGGTATTGCAACGACGCATTCATCAGCAATGAAACCTCTGATGGACAAAAGCATGATTGGAAAGCAGCCTTGCCGCAGGCATACATCCTGCTGTATGACAACCTGAGCAACCCGTGCCACGCGCTCTGCACGAGCGCGACGTGCGCGGTTGGGTCGTGCGACCCGGCGGAAAACTGCTGCTACTGCGGCAACCAGGACTGCCCGTGCAAGAAGGCCACTACTTAAGGTGCGCGCGTGCGAGATGCTCGCGTGGCGGCAACCTGGGGTTCCGCGTGAGCAGCAAATCAATGGCGACGTCGTTGTTGACGCAGTTTTTTTTTAACCAATAAAATCCTATTTTTTTGATTTTTCAATGTGCAAAAAAGTTGCACATTGAAAAATCAAGTTTTTTTTTTTGTCCAAAAAAAATTCTAATTTTTTTTTTGATTTTTCAATGTGCAAAAAAGTTGCACATTGAAAATTCAAGTTTTTTTTTTGTCCAAAAAAAATTCTAATTTTTTTTTTGAATTTTCAATGTGCAAAAAAGTTGCACATTGAAAATTCAAGTTTTTTGCACTGCGGCGTTTGTTCTGACGCAGTAGCTACACAAGTTTGCATTGCACGCCGTTGCTATCAACACAAAGCGTCGGCAGACACACAGCGACGTTGACGACAAGCGCCAACACAGCCCAAATTAAACCAGTGCACACGGAGCAGCACCTGATCGCAACCTTGCGGTTTGCGTCAACAGTCATTTCGCGATAGTCGTCGCCGGCGGAATCACTGCTGAAGGCGCATGCAAAGCAAGTGAAGAGCATCAAAACAAGGGTGGAAGAAGCCATCCCCCACCAGCCTAAAACAAATGCTGGGACACCGAGCCCGCCCAAAGTCCACGCGAGCAAGATTAACATAAGCTGGCTTGTGCCTTGTGCTTCACAGGGTTTAGCAACATCGAGCGTGCTGTAACCGTTTTCGCATAGGCACACGGAGTCGCGACAAGAACCGTGGTTGCACGTCGAGGACGTGTTGCAGGGCACTAGGACGTTAATTGCTGTAGGGAACGCAACAGCAGGCGTTAAAAACACGAGCGCAATTATACGCATGCCGAACAACACAAGTTCCGAAACTCTTTTTGAGGCCTTGAAGCTGCCTCCTGGTGTGCTAGCGTACCCTGACGCTGCCCCCATGCAAGAGCCTACGCCTAGGGACCAGCTACGCCTCGTTCTTGCGATGAAGCTTTGGTCGGATCGGCAGCAGCGTTTGAAAACAAACGCCGTTGTCTAAATTGGCCATGTCTGCGCGCAGCGCCCAGTTGCTCGCGTCCGTCTGCCACCTGCCGAGCGGCTTTGGTGCCTCCGCGCGCAGCAGCGCTCTGTGCACTGCTTGTAGCATAATGCTGCCCGCTGCAGAATCGCAGCACGCGCTGAAGCGTGCACCTGTCTTGTTCGTTAGCGTTTTCAAAAAAATATGCATTGTTTAAAATTGTAAACAAGTTAGCAGACATGTATACGTACGTGCATTTTATACTTCTTGAAAACTCGCGCTTTTGGTGCCTTTTCATCTCGCTGATGCTGCTCTTCCGATCACGACTGAAGAAAACGACGCCAACGCTCCCGTTTACGTCGACGCAGGCCGGCATTCAGGTCCAAAGGTTTTGATTTCGATGTCGGATCTCAGATTCCTTACATCTGCTATATGTTTTTCTAACCGTTTTTTTCCACCGTCGTTGCAAATAAAGAGTGTGCCATTTTTCACCAATGCATATTGTACCGCACAAAAAAATAGCGGTATAACGGTGCTCTGTGGCGGCGTAGGGTGATGCTTGCGTGGCGACAAAGTCGCTACGACGACGAGGACGACCCAGACCCGCGCACGCCGCTGCTGCAGTGGAGGGGCAAAAACCTAACAGCAAATGAAATAATTAATGCAGCAAGAAAAAAAGGTACACTAAACACTAAAACGATGGATGTAGCAATGCAAGAACGATTTACATATGTTATTAACAATTTAGACGCGCAGTTTAAAGATTTTAAGTACTGGAACATGTTTGTACAAGATTTAAAGGATTGTAGTGCTAATGGTTATGATCCTTTTAAAAATTGTCAACAATTACACAAAGATTTTTATCGATTGATTTCTTATTATTATATTTTTCCTATTTCAAACCAAAAAAAACAACAAGTTCAAAGCCATATACAAGGCATATTACAAAGGTTACAAAATATTGTAAATGAAGATATTATAATAATATTAAAAGAGGTACAAAATTTTCTTCAAAATTTTGATCATAAGCAAGCTTTACTAAGTGTTAATGAAACTGATTATTTGGGATATGCTAATCACGAAGTAAGTATATGGCGCAATAAATTTATTTATTGTGCCATTAAAGGTAAACCTAATATTTTGTGCAAAACTGAGCTAGGCGCATTTCGTAATCTAAGGAAGACAAATGAGGACATAGTATATGTGTATGGTGCGAAAAGTGATTGGCAAAATGATAAAAAATGGAACGAAATTCATGTTGCGTGCGAGCAGTTGGCAGATGAAGCGGAAGGTTGAGATATCTGAACGTCTGCGCCGGAGGCGTTTTCGGCGCGCCGAACACGGCGCGCGGCATCTTTTTCTGACTCGGGGGCGCTAGGCGCAGAGGTCGTCACCGGCGGCCTCGCGGCGGTCGTACTCGCGCATCATCTGCGCCGCAGGCGCCTTCGACATTTATGCTGCCGCTGGCGCTCGCCTGCTTTGCCGTCTTTGGCGACCGGCAGGGGGTTTCAAGACCAATTCCGCCCGCGTGGGCGCTGGTTGTCGTGAACCCAAAGGAAGCCACTGAGCGCCGCGCACACGTGCAGCGGCAAATCGCAAAGCTGCGCGCGCCTTTAGTGCACTTTGTGGAGTCACCCTTAATTCCTGAGCTTGGGCTTTTGGGCTGCTTGGAAGGACACCGGCGCGCGTACAAGTGGGTAGCGCAGCAACCGCTGTCCCTGCAGTACGCCGTCGTTCTCGAAGATGACATTGAAATCGATGACAATGTAGCCGAGCTGCGCAAATTCCTGTCGTGGGCGTCGATGGCGCGAAGATTGGCGCGTTACCCCTTGATACAGTTGTATTACGACAACCAGAGGCACCAAGAAGACCCTATCGTGCCCCCGGGACCCATCTACGCTGACGTGTGCGCGAGCACGGGTCATCTTACGAGCACTGCGGCAACGGTTGTCTCGCGCAATTACGCCAGTTTTGTGCATAGTTTCTTGGCCGGCGCCGTGCCACGCACAATCAAAAACTACTTCAACAGCAAAAGTCCTATGTGGTTTTACGACGCCGACGTGTTTCTGTCGACGCTCCAAAAGCAAAACAGTCACGGTGCGTGGTGTCCGGGAAACAAATCAATAGAGTATTCCTTTCGCAAGCACATCAGGCTTTCGCATATTGCAAGTCACACAATGAACCAAGGAGGGCGCAATCGGCGTACTGCAGGCGTGACCGAGGAGTACTTAAAGCATGCGGTGTCAAGCTAAGTAATTAAAAGCTTGCTCCAGTGCAATCCCAATTTTTGGTGTGGCGTTTGACTTTATGCATGCGAGCATAAGTGAGCAAGAGACCGCCAGGGCGTGCTAGCCCTCGCGCAGCACGCGTCCGTTTTTCTCGTTGCGGAACTGGAAGAGGCCATCGGAGGTGCCGCGCGGTTCCCGCAGCAGCCGCGCCTGGCATCTATGGCAGAGCGGCACGCGCCGCGCGCGGCGGCCGCGGCGGCGCACCTCGAGGCTCGTGCGCTCAAGCCCGCAGCCCCTGCACTGGCGGCGCTTCAGCGCGCACCCTAGCGCGACGCGCAGGCGGTGGCTGCACGGAAACTGCACCGCGCCCCTCAGGCGCTCGCGCAAGCTGCGGGACGTGTGCGCAAATGCGCGCACGACCTCCGGGCCGCACAACGCCATGCCCAGCACGGCCGTCCCGCTAAGCGTCTGGTTGACGC
>Ga0310343_10000954_pt1 | contig 14457 bp, 13 predicted proteins | sample HC15DNA2025_MG_FD_203519 | JGI IMG/M metagenome (GOLD analysis project Ga0310343, IMG submission 203519) | Marine microbial communities from station ALOHA, North Pacific Subtropical Gyre - HC15-DNA-20-25_MG | ecosystem: Environmental > Aquatic > Marine > Oceanic | place: Pacific Ocean: North... | reverse complement strand
CCTCAGGAGGACTCAATGCCACTGCTACTGCACTAAGGAGCAGAAGTAGAACAACCATGAACATTACAAAGAAGCAAAGCCAGATTGAGACTTCGCCGAACCCCCTCCAGAATCTCCTGGGTTGAGATACCGATTCTAGAAGACGCATGCCTCTTCTAGTTCTGATCATCAAGATGATACCTAGGGCTCTAGTTGCATTCATTTTGTCCAGGAGGCCAGCCGACTCTGCGTACAACAAACCTGAATACCAAATTGCGAGAAAAGCCACCAACCAAACCGGTGCACCTAAGCTGTAGACCATGAATAACAGTATTAACGGGATTAGGATGCTCCTATCCCTCTCCTGCTCGGCCATGTGGACCTCAATCGTCCTTGTCTCTTCAACCTGCTCTAAATCAAAAGTGAGAATAGCCCCGACTGTTTCGCGTGTCCATGTCAAATGCATTCAGAAACTCCTCGAGGAGTACCAATCGGAGAATCGACACCTTGGCTAGGGAGAGAGATAGTATCGAGCGAATCTTAGTTCAGGCTGAACTTCATAGTGTTAGAGAAGAAGTCGAATCTGTCAGGCAATCACTGGAACAGCTCGAAGAGCTCCTTTGCGGTACGACAAATTAGCTAACCACGGTCTCGTTAAACGACGAATTGTTTGTATTAGACCTCACGCCGATCGCTCCTTCCGAACCACAAATCAATGACAGGAACTTGTGCACTGGCATTCCAGCGTCCCAGTCTAGATGAGGGGTGCCTCTACTTGATAGTGGAAGTGCAGGAATACTTCTGGATAGGTGTCTGAGCTTTCCAGTCAATCCTTCAACCTCTACTTTCATGATTCTCCAACTATCCCCTCTCACTCCCTTCAACCTGAAAGCGTAAAGAGGGAGGAGTCCGCATTTCTCACCAGTGGATTTTAGAGATTTGTACTGATCCATGGTTCTACCTGAGAGGTATATCCTCTTGCTTTTGGAGGTCTTCACCTCTATGGGGAAGCACACGTCCCCTCTGAGAGCAAGCAGGTCACCAGTACCCTCTGAACCACTCCCAGGGGCCCTGACTACCAGGAAGGGCCTCCTTACGACTCTCATAGCTTTCGCGCGCTCAACCTCAGAACAAGATCTAGTAACAGCGCGTATTCCCTTTATCTCTCCAGCAAGAACCGATCGCAACTCTCTTTCGTAACTAGTCCCCATGGTGCCTTCCAATTCTCAGGGTTATTGAGGACACCGGTCCAAATCACTGAATCTTTCCCTTTCTGTAATCCCTGGTTCTGTCTACACCCGGAAATTGATCCTCGCTTTCTCTGTAGACTGTTTTCATGTTATTAAGGAAGTTGTCTTCATTGGTTACAATAAGAACCATTTCAACTCCTGGATCATCCTCTCCATCCATCCATGGGAGAATTATTTCCATAGTCATTCTAGCTCCCTCTCTGTGCGGGTATGCGAAAACATCCATTCCAAGTGGGGGGAGAACCAGAGTCTTCCTAGGCTCGAGAGTTTCTACTGTCTCGAATAGAGCGGCATATGAGTTTCTAAGAAGCTCCCTCCTGAAGTTGTCCTGCGTGGGCCTTCTACAGTCTGGACCGACCACATGCACAAGTTTGGTTACCGGGAGGTCGAAAGCATCTGTAGTCACTGCCTCCCCAACTCCACATGGCTGCAGATTTAACTTTCTCCTCTCTTTTGCAATATTGGCACATGCCTCCCTAAGGCCGTCTCCAGCGGCTTGCTGCATCCTCTCATCCAAGCCTTCTCTCCCGGCGAGTCTACTGTTCGCGGGAATTACCATGATATCCCCCTCCACGCTGACTATATCTCCGTAGAGAACGCGGACCTGTCCGTGCGTACATTCTCTCACGATTACGACATCGGCCATAAGCATGCGAAGGGAGGCCATCGGATATGTATTCATCGTAGGCGTTTTCAGAAAGAATAGGGAACTTTAATCGCCACGCACCCCCTCCCATAAGCATGTCAACAGGGTACGTCCTCTTAGATGTAGAGCCAGGAACGGAGTACTCGGTATTCGAAGAAGCCTCATCTCTGGCCTTCGTTTCTGATGCCCAAGTTCTATTTGGAGACCATGACATGATATTGAAAATAGAAGCAGACAGCATGGGAGAAATTGCAAAACTAGTTGTTGACTCAGTACGATCGATTGAAGGAGTGACGAACACGAAAACCCTGGCTTGTGCGGAATTGTAGTAATCGCTTCTATCCGAAATCAGCCCACTTTGCCTCAGTATGCCGTTATTCCGGCTCAAGTTTATTATCTATGTAGTACCACAGGGAATCGGAGGAATCCAAGAATGGCAGACAAGAAATATTTCGTGTTAATGCAGAACGGCAAGGACACTGCTCAAGTGTTCCACAGTAAGCAGCCCAGAGGAGCAGCTCTGAAGGCGGCTTCAAGAGGTGTCACTGACATCCACCTCAGGGAAAGAGGAACAAACAGAGTTCACGTGTTCTCTGGATCAAAGAGTAAGGTCCCTAAGGGAGCAAACGCACCAGACTGGCTACCTGATATGATAAACAAAGCCAACGTGAAGAAGTTGCGAATCGACCGTATGTGAAAATAGTCTGAGTCGACTTTCACATCTGGTTTTCGTGTAAAAGTAGCGGACGCTAAGGATTTTTGAACCAGAAAAATTCATTCCGAACGGAATCTCTCTCGGGCCCTTTCAGTCCTTTCGCTTTCTAGCTTCTTCGCCTCTTCTATTCTAGCTCTCTCTGCATCTTGAGCAGTAATAGCCTGCTTAGTGTTCCCAGGATCAGCTTTCTTCACAAACTCTTCCGAAAAATAGCTTAAAACTCCTGATGTTAGGTTTCCTACGGCTTTAATTGGGTTTACCAATGGGTCAAAATATTCTGTTACTACCCTTTCCTTCAGTGGAATCAAGGCATTGTCCGTAATTTGTATTCCTGCGGGACACACTTCGGTGCAACACCTCGTGATGTTACAATAGCTAATTCCAAAGTCATCTTTAATTTCTGGAATCCTATTCTCAGTATCTAAAGGGTGCATCTCTAAACTCGCGAGTCTGACAAAGAAACGTGGTCCTGCAAACTCATCAAATTTCTGGTGCTCCCTCATAACGTGACATGTATTTACACAAAGCATACACTCAATACAAGACCTAAACTCTTGAATTCTGTCAGCCTCGTGTTGATTGAATACCCAATCCGTTTCTTCTGGTCCGTTTATAGGCTTAATTTTTCTATCAACCTCGTAGGCCCAGGAAGTATCCGTCACCAAATCCCGGACCAAGGGGAATGATTGCATCGGTCGAATATCCACGGGGCCTTCGTAATCGCCCATTTCTTCTTTAATATCATCCATTCTTGTCATGCACATTAGTCTTGGCTTACCGTTAACCTCAGCACTACAAGAACCACACTTGCCCGCTTTACAGTTCCAGCGACAGGCTAGGTCTGGGGCTTCCTCTGCCTGAATTCTATGAATCACATCCAGTACAACCATGCCCTCATCTAGATCCACAGTATATTCTTTCATTTCCCCAATTGGAGAACCAGATTCATCCGGATGCCCCCTGAAAACACTGAATGTAACCTTGTCCATCCTACTCCTCCTCAAACAAGTCTTCTGAGTCCAATAGATCCCTCAAATCATCAGGCATGGGGGGGTAGGAAGTGTAGTCAATTTCCATCTTCCCATCAACCTGTTTTATTCTACTATTGACCTTCCCCCATTTTGTATTATCAGGGGATGGGAAATCATCTCTTGTATGGCCTCCTCTACTTTCCTCCCTCATCAGCGCAGATAGCGCACACATCCTGCTTACATCTATCATTGCTGCTATCTCTAATGCTTGGTGCCAACCAGGATTGTAGACTCTCCCGCCTGGAGAAGAAGTGTTATTCCCCCTGGCTTCCAGATTATCTAGGTCCTCTAGGGCTTCTTCTAGAAGCTCGCGTGTTCGGATTATTCCTACTTTATTTTGCATCATAACCCTGAGATCTTCTACCACTTTTGCAGGGTTTTCACCATCTTCCCTCTCGAGCGGTTCTAGCATCTCCGTTATCACCCTGTCAATTTCCTCCTCATCTATCTCTTCGAAATTACCTACCTGACTTGCAGACTTCGCTGCATACTCTCCAGCAATCTTCCCGAAAGTGATGAGGTCAGACAAAGAATTCCCACCCAGACGATTCGCTCCGTGAAGTCCTGTTGCCGCTTCGCCCGCCGCAAAAAGCCCTGGAACCGAGGTCTCCTGAGTGATGGGGTCTACGCGCACCCCTCCCATGACGTAGTGTGCCGTGGGACCAACCTCCATCGGCTCCTTCGTGATATCGACGGCTGCAAGCTCCATGAACTGATGGTACATTCCCGGAAGCTTCTTCTTAATTTCCTCAGACTTTCTCCAAGAGATATCCAAGTAGGCTCCTCCGTGCTCAGAGGCTCTTCCTGCAGCCTTTTCAGTGTTGATAGCCTTGGCAACTACATCCCTTGTTAGCAACTCCGGAGGCCTTCTTTTTGTAGCAAGTTTTCCAGCGACTACCTCTTTCACCCACTCACTAGATTCGATCTCAGTATCGGCGAACTCTTCTCTGTACATTTCGGGTACATAATCGAACATGAACCTCTCACCTTCGGAATTTGTTAGCATGCCGCCCTCCCCCCTGACTCCTTCGGTTACCAAGATGCCCTTTACTGATGGAGGCCAAATCATTCCCGTTGGATGAAACTGAACGAATTCCATATCTCCCATCTCCGCTCCTGTCCAATATGCAAGAGCGTGACCTTCTCCAGTGTACTCCCAAGATCCGGAACATACCTCCCAACACCGAGTTATCCCTCCTGTTGCTAGCACGATCGATTTGGCCCGGAAAAGATGGAACGAACCATCCGACCTGTTGTAAGCAAAGCAACCGACAACTCTACCATCCCTTTTGAACAAATGACGGACGGTATATTCCATGAAGACCTCCATTCCAGTGTGGATACCCCTCTGTTGTAGTGTTCTAATAAGCTCTAAACCGGTTGCATCCCCGATATGGGCCAGTCTGGGATACGTGTGACCTCCGAAATTCCTCTGACTCGTCTTCCCCTCTGGTGTTCGGTCAAACACCGCACCCCATTGTTCCAACTCCCTTATTCTGTCTGGGGCCTGTTGTGCATGGACCTTCGCCATCCTCCAGTCTGAAAGGTACTTTCCCCCCTTCATAGTGTCTCTGAAATGTATCTTCCAAGAATCTCTGTGGTCTCTGTTAGCTAATGCGGCGGCCGCACCTCCTTCTGCCATTACTGTGTGTGCCTTTCCGAGCATAGATTTGCTAATCATGCCGACTTTGGCTCCGTTCGAACTTGCCTCTATAGCGGCTCTCAATCCTGCTCCTCCTGCTCCGATAACAATAACATCGAAGTCCCATTCAGAGTAAGATTTGTCCATACAATCACCTAAATTTTGAAGCTCGGATCGCTTAGGATCCCTTCCGCAACGGCCCAGACAAATAAGTCCCCCAAGAAAACCATACCTAGACTAGTCCAGAACCAGAATCCATGGTGGACATTTGTTTTGGAAACAAACCTGAAGATATTTCCTTGGATTTTCTCAAATCCTAAACTCCATCTTTTATTTCCTCCTCCAACCAAGTGCCTAAATGCATGACAAGAGGTAACATACATCGTCAACAAGAAAGACTCTGCAGCCAAAACAAATGTTCCAACAGAAAGGCCATAGGAATTAGTTCCATCAACATCATGAAATTTTACTGTGTGGAACACGTCGACATACTTCATGAAAAGAATGATGATAGCAAGGTAAAGCATTATTCTATGGATATTGTTGAAGATGAACAATCCTCCTTCGCCTCTGTAGCCTAGAGACTTGGAGATCTTTGGTTCAGCAACCACGCATGCCACTGGACTGGCAAAGAATGTTCTGTAGTAGACGCGTCGCATGTAGTAACAAGTTCCTCGGAAACCAAACGGTATCCACAGAATCAACATAGCAGAATTAGCCCAAGCAGGGACTTCCAGACTCCACAGATGGATTATATCCGGAGAGAAAATTGGGCTAGTTACCCTATGATCATCGTAATGAATTGCTCCATCAAAGAATATCAATCTTAGAAATGTGTAAATCAAGGCTGCAGTAAGGGCGACTCCCATCCACAAGGGTTCCATCCACCACCGGTCAATTCTATTTGTCTCGCCGAAGCCTTGGCTGATTGGAAGTTTGAAACTAGTAGCCATTAGTCCAACTCATTACAGTCCCGCAGGGGCGCCAATGGACCCCACGAGGAACTCCCATTTTAATCCAAGTTTGTACAACACTGTGTTTGGACGAGTGTTGCAAAACCTCCTGGATGACGGATTTTTGCTTTATCCTCCTTAATGTCTCCAGAGAGACAATGTAAGATATTACTGAGAATAAATGCAATATGTTCACAATATGACATAACACAAGTAGATTATTCCAGGTAATGACCTTTTCATTTCCATCTGCCCAGATTGCAATTACGTGCCAGGGATATGGCTTCCAGGAGTTATGTTTCCTGAATGTGGGAAACACTGCTCTACGCCAATGAAGCATAGTCTGCTTCTGCCTCTTTGACATGTATCTCATCCACGTCCATTTGAGCGAGCTGGAGTTTTCCAGAAAGCTCGTCATTGACCGCATGCCAGTATGAGTAAGCCTCTATCACCCATATTCCTGACTCCCTAGTTCCATTACCACTGTCCTTAACACCACCAAATGGTAGATGTGCCTCAGCACCTGTAGTGGAGTTGTTTATACCGGTCATTCCAGCCTTTATTCCAGTCTTGAAACGGTATGCCTCAAGCCTATCATTAGTGTAGCAAGCACTGGATAATCCAAATGGAGATGCATTGGCCAGATGGAGGGCATTTTCGAAATCATCAGCCTTAACTACGGTCACTACGGGTCCGAAAATCTCCCGTTGGAAGCATTGCATTTCTTCTGTTACGTCTGCGTACACATGCGGCCACATGTACGCACCCTCCGAAGCGTCGCCTTCGAAATTCTCAGGCCTATTCTCATTGGTGATTCTACCCTCTCCCCATAATTTAGTGGCCCCGTCGGTCTCACACATCCCTAGATCTCTTAGGAAATCGCTAGCATACTTTTCAGATAGCATAGAACCATACAAAACATCGTCATTCCTTAGTGAATCTCCGATTTTAGTTTCCTTCACCTTTTTCATGAATTTTGCCATGAAATCCTCGTAAATATCCTTGTGAAGTATCAGATTCCCCAAGCTAGTACAACGTTGACCGGCTGTTCCGAAAGCAGCCCAGTACGCACCTTCAACCGCATTTTCAATGTTCGCTGATGGCATCACAACTAGGGGATTTTTGCCCCCCAACTCCAGTGAACATGAGACTAGGTTCCTACCACAGATCTCTCCGATCATCTTTCCAACAGGTGTTGAACCAGTGAAACTGATCTTATTCACTAGTCCCTCGTCAACCGAATCAACAAGGAACTGCCCCGCTCCGCTTCCTTTACCGTGTATCAAATTGATAACACCGTTTGGGAGCCCTGCCTCGTGCATTATTCTAGTGAGCATAAATGATAACAAAGGAGAGTCCTGAGGACTTTTCCAAACGCACGTGTTTCCGCACATTATTGCAGGAATCATCTTCCAGAAGGGCACCGCCGAAGGGAAATTACTTGCATTTATGATACCACATACGCCGAGTGGCCTCCGATAGGTGAACAGCTCCTTGTCAGGTAACTCTGAGTTAACCGTCTGTCCATACAATCTCCTTCCCTCCGATTGGAAAAAGAGGCATGTGTCGATTGCTTCCTGAACCTCGCCAGCACTCTCTTTCAGGGTCTTTCCTATCTCTCTTGCTTCAACTCTGACAATATCGTCTTTGTGATCCATGAGAAGTCTTCCCATGTTTCCAATAATCTGTCCCCTAGTCGGTGCAGGGGTTTGTGACCATCGAGAGAAAGCTTCCCTAGCTGAAATCAGCGCGTCGTGCACGTCATTCTTTGTAGACAAGGGAAACACCCCTAAGCAGTCATCCAACCATGCTGGATTCCTGCTCTCAAACGTTTTGCCGTCGCTTGCTGGACGCAACTCTCCATTGATGATGTTGTAACCTATTACTGTAGGGCTGCCGTTGGGGTTTTCTCTGTTTAGAATCTCGAACCCGGTCTCAAGTACGTGTGTCATGAATAACGGCGAATACCACTTCTAAAATGAATTATGCGCATCGGCATACCTTATTCTGATAACAATTTTACACTATTGAGATTCCTAGATTGCAGGGTTTAACAACCCCCCATGCACGAGAAGTGGTGGTAGGGCGTGAGAAATGTCATCGAACTCAAACGAATCATTAACTCTAAGGGTAGCAAAGGCGATACCAAGTGATGTGGGCCACGGACGAGCTAGAGTCCCGTTCGACAATGATCTGAACCTGAAACCCGGGGACATCGTCGAGATTGAAGGAGAAAGGAAGACTGCGGCAATTGTTTGGAGATGCAGACCGGAAGATGCTAATCTTGGAGTTATTCGAATTGATGGAATAATTAGGAAAAACTCCGGAGTGAGTCTTGGTGATAGAGCCGAGATTCGCAAAGTCGAGGTCGAGCCCTGCACCAAATTGGTCCTTAGTCCAGTAATGGCGAAGCAACAGAAAGTTAGGTTTGGGCCTGGGATTGAAGGATTCGCAAGACGTGGCCTGAACAAAAGGCCGGTTGTTGCAGGTGATAGAATATTCATTCCAGGTATGACACTCTTCGCTGAGGCATTGCCCTTTGCTATAGTCCAGACAAGTCCCAAGGGGATAGTGCAGGTACTTCCCGACACTGAGATCGTAATCAAGGAGGATGGCGTTGACCAGGAAGAGGAGAATATGGTTCAGACCATCTCCTACGAGGATATCGGAGGAATTGGAAACCAGCTGCAAAAGGTTAGGGAGATGATAGAGCTCCCTCTCAAGCATCCTATTCTATTCAGAAGACTTGGGATCGACCCTCCACGAGGAGTTCTGTTGCATGGCCCTCCAGGAACCGGAAAGACACTGATTGCCAAGGCCGTCGCGTCAGAAACGAAGGCCCACTTCACATCCATAAATGGCCCGGAGATAATCTCGAAGTACTACGGTGAAAGTGAGAAGCAACTCCGTGAGATTTTTGATGAGGCCGCAGCTAACGCTCCAGCAATCATATTCATTGACGAACTAGATAGTATCGCTCCAAAGAGGGAGGACGTCACTGGAGAAGTTGAGAGGCGTGTAGTCGCGCAACTGCTCACCCTACTGGATGGAATGGGTGGCAGGGACAATGTTGTGGTAATCGGGGCCACAAACAGAAGGGACGCAATTGACCAGGCTCTAAGGAGGCCTGGAAGATTCGATAGAGAATTGGAGATTGGCGTCCCAGACAAGGCAGGTAGGGGGGAGATACTGGAGATCCACACAAGGGACATGCCAATCAGTGATGATTACAACCTGGAGTGGCTACTAGACCACACTCATGGATTCGTCGGGGCTGATATCTCAGCCTTAGTGAGGGAAGCAGCAATGAAGGCTCTTCGACGCTATCTTCCAGAGATAGATCTGGACGAGGAAGAGATAGCTCCTGAGGTTATTGAGAAGATGGAGGTCAGGATGTCTGACTTTCAAGAGGCAGTAAGAGAGATTGAGCCAAGCGCTCTGAGGGAAATATATGTGCAGGTACCAGAAGTTACCTGGGAAGAGGTAGGCGGTCTTCAAGATGTCAAGGAACGACTGAAGGAGAGCGTTGAATGGCCACTGAATATGCCAGAGAAATTCGAACATTTTGGAATAACTCCTCCAAGAGGAATAATGTTGTTCGGCGCACCGGGTACAGGAAAGACCCTGATTGCGAAGGCGATTGCTAACGAGGCTAAGGCTAATTTCATATCCATAAAGGGACCAGAGCTAATTTCCAAGTGGGTCGGAGAATCCGAGAAAGCAGTTAGAGAGGTGTTCAAGAAAGCAAAGCAATCCAGCCCTTCGATTGTTTTCCTGGATGAGTTCGAGAGCATTGCTGGAATGAGGAGAAGCCATTCCGGAGAGGGTTCAGATGTTATGAATAGGGTAGTTAACCAACTTCTTAGCAGTCTTGATGGAGTGGAGGGAATGGAAGGAGTGATCGTAGTCGCAGCGACCAACAGGCCTGAAATGATCGATCCAGCACTGATGCGAAGTGGGCGGTTCGAACGAGTTCTACATATCCCCCCTCCTGATAGAGACTCTAGGTCCGCAATTCTGAAAATCCACACAAAGGACATGCCTCTCGGGAAGTTCAAGATTGACGATCTAGCATCTAGTATGGAGAATTACACAGGTGCCGATATAGAGGCAGTTTGCAGAGAAGCAGCCCTAATTGCAATGAGGGATGATAAGAAGACAGTAACTAGGAAGCACTTTGAAACCGCGGCGGAAAGAGTTAGGCCGACGGTAAATGATGAGATGATGCAATACTACTCAAAGTTGGAAGAGACACTAACCAGTGGTCTTGAGTCGGTGAAACGCTCCACGGGAACAATCTCCGGAATCGAATTAATCTGAGGAATACAATGAAGACCACATTCACCCAAGAAATAATGACCAGGCAAGTCGTAGATGCGGCAGGTGATCTCCTAGGCCACTTAGCAGACTTCGCAGTTGATGTTGATACTGGAAACATTGTTTCAATCTTGGTCGTGACTGAGCAAGGACTCGATCCTTCCGAGCTTCCGTGGCCAACAACCGACGGACTCATCACAATTCCTGTCGAAGAAGTAGCTAGCGTCGGTAATGTTGTGGAACTCTCCAGATAAGCCGATGCAGCTTTGTTCATTGTCACATAACGGTCATAAAACGTTCTTCAGGCTCAACTACCATAGTTGAGGTGGTCCGGATGGTGGATTGGAGAAAGATAGGTAGCTCCCTCAATACCCGAAGGAACAAGAGAATAGCCTTACAGGCCTCTTTCTGGGCGGTACTTTTACTTCTGATTATATCAATCGCAGTCACTTATGTCGTCCCAGGACAGACTCAACAGTCCGCATATGGAGACGGGTGGAACGACCTCGGATCATTTCGTGAGGAATTGAACAATAAGGGAGTGGAGACAACAGCACTGGTATCTAGTCCATTGCTTTTGAGTGACCTTGATCATCCCGAGCAGACCATCTTCGTGATATCTGGGGTGGAGAGGGACACAATTTCTCTCCCACGCTTCACTGGCGAAGACGATCTGATACAATTTTCCGAGGGAGACGGTTACACTTCTTCCGAGATTGTTGCTATCAGAGAATTCGTCACAAGGGGAGGTACGCTCATTCTAATGGACGACTTTGGATATTCGAGTAATCTTGCCTCGGAGTTCGGTCTTCAATTCACTAACCATCGTCTTTATTCGGATTACAGCTACGATAATGATCTTGGGTCTGATTTCGTGTGGGTGAATACCACCTCAGCATTCAATTTCACTTCTTCACAAGGAGCTCAGACCTCTGTAAATCCATGTGTAAGAGACGTAGATGGAGATGGCGTTGTCGACGTTCTGGATGAAGATTCCAATGATCCAGAAATCGGAGCACAATTCGTAACTATCCAGGACTCAGGCTTGTGTGCGCATCGATTCCAAGGTACAGATCCAACAACAAATCAACCCAGATGGGATTGGTCACAAGACTACAGCATACTAACTAACACCCCATCAGCATTTGAGAAGACTACCTCATACAACCCAGCTGAAAGGCGCTACGTCATCTCAAAAACCACTCAGGACTCGTGGTTAGACAATAATGGAGATGGTAACTACTCCGTTGGATCTTTTGCTGCGTTCGGTCTTGTAGGGGACGAACAGGGCCCCTTCCCAGTTTACGTCAGGTATTGCGAGGCCATTCTTTGTCGAGGTTCAGAGACCGGCAGAGTCCATTTCATCTCGGATGGATCAGTTCTGATCAATTCATTGTATGATCCAGAATTCGCTTCGATATACTCTGGTATGGTACCAGAAAATGATAACAGGAAATGGATTCTGGATATAGTGGCTGAAGCTCTGATACTGAACGATAACGGAACTTTTCCGGGAGAAAACGCATTAGTTATCTTCGACGAGAGCAGGCACCAACAGCCCACCGTATTCGGCGATACATACAACTTGGTCTACTACCTGCTAATCTACTTCACTAATGATTGGATGGCGATGTTAATACTATTCCTTTTCTTGTTCATTCTGCTAGAGGCTGTATTAATCAGGAAAGAGGATCCAGAGGACTGGAGACATGTTTTCAGAGTTGTTTACTACGGATTCGGAGATGCTGAGAGATACAAGTACTATCAAAGGCCAGAGAAAATCAGACAAGTCCTACTCACGAGGGTTAGGAATCTCAATGCCCTAACAACAGAGGAGTTTGATGCAATGCCGGCTTCTGAACTACAGGGAATGATCCGGGACCCCGTTCTCGTTCGCTTCCTTTTCGAGGAAAGGAACTACAGTCCGGACGAATTGGTTGGTATTGTCAGGAGAATAAAGCAATGGGGAGAATCTGGGGGTGTGGCGAAAGTTGTGGACTAGGAAAGCAGCAATTATGCTAGCTGGGGGCGTAAGCCTAATTCTGGTTGGAATGATGATTTCTAACTTCCAGATGATAATAATCGGTCTAACTTTCATCGCCTTCATCTCTCTAAACGGATGGATAGTAGGCCAGTCTGAACTGGAGATAACACGATTCGTACCTCACTCAAATGTATACAAGGGAGACCTGATCGAGGTTTCGCTAACAATCACAAACAAATCCTACAGGAGAACACAACTATTGGAGGTGTTCGACAACGTCCCTCACGAGATGAAGATAAGGCGGGGTATAAACCAGATTAGGATAAACCTAGGTCCGGGGCAGTCAACCAATCTAGAATACATGTTAAGGTGCCCTCTAAGGGGGCATTTTTCGATAGGACCTATCTCTGTAAGGCACCGCAATGCCTTCGGTTTGTTCGTGAATGAGTCAAAGATTGAGGATATGTGTGACATCACCGTCTTCCCGCAGGTCAGGGACGTTGAGGACGCAATGCTGAGGGCCGACGTCCCGAAGATGTACACCGGAGCCACCACACTCAGGACTCCTGGGCCTGGGATGGAATTCTATTCGCTCAGAGAGTACCTCTCTACAGATCCAATCCGCTCAATTAATTGGAAGGCCTTTGCAAGAACCGGTGATATGATGGTAAATCAGAAGACTAGGGATGCAGTCACTGATGTGTTTGTTATCCTCGACACAAGAGAAGTCAGTAGGATCGGGACGGTCCTGAAGAACCCCTTAGAGATGGGTGCGTCTGCAGCGGCATCTCTTGCTAGCCACTTCCTTAAGCGGAAGGACTCCGTTGCAATGGTGACTTATGGAAGTAGGATGGACTTCCTTCCACCCGATACTGGTGACAAACAGCAGTACAAGATCCTAAGTCGTCTGGCTTCTGTTTCCCCTTCTGGATCGATGCCTCTTCAGGCGGTTACAAACGCCCTGTCCCCGAGAATCAGCCGTGGCTCCCCCGTCTTCATCATTAGCAGCCTAGAGGGAGATGGCACCACTCTACCTGCAATCAGGAACCTATCCGGAAACGGACACGAGGTCATCGTCTTGTCACCAAGCAGCGTCGACCTAGAGAGACTAGTTAGCCGCATCCCTCGAATGGCCTACGAGGTCCTCAAGTTGGAGAGACAGAATCGACTAACTGCCGTATCGGGATATGGGGCCAAGGTCGTGGACTGGATGCCCGATGTCGAGCTGTCGCAGGCTCTGGTTCAATCGAGGGGGTGAAAATTTGGAATTATCTGAAAAGAAGCAGGAGATAACAGAGACCCTGCATATTCCTGCACTCAGAAAGAAATGGCAGATCCTTGTCTTACAGGTAACCTCCACAGCTTCGCTTTTGCTCTTGCTAATGAGGATGAGCGATATCTATGGCCCATGTAGCGATGATTTCATCTTAAACAACAACGCAGATACATGGTGCCCCTCATACGAGCACACTAGGGGTCTAATGTGGATGGATAACTCCAATGGACTCCTAATTCCGGATTTCCTCCTCGGTGTGGGACAGACGGGCACAATGTCCATGATTGGACCCTTGGTCTTGTGCCTATTCTTTACTTTCGCGATAGAAAGATTCTGGTCATCCTCACAGGAGCTCCAGAACAGAATCAAGCAGGTAGCTGCAGCATTTCTGGGTGCCTGGGTCGTCCTCCCGTTCCTTTTCTCTTGGATTTCTGCGACATTCTCAAATGGCTTCCACTTCCCCTGGAATAGCAACGATTCAATGAATCACATAGGGGAGCTGTTCCATCCATTGGGACTCTTGGCAGAACTCGTGTTTCTAGGAATTGTATTCGCTCCAGTCTTGGTCGGACTGATCGGCATATGGGGGCTCTCGAAGAGGTCGATTACTTGGGTGGTCGGCTACTACATAATCGTAATCGCATTCCATGCTGTGCTTACGTTC
>Ga0310343_10000952_pt1 | contig 14494 bp, 17 predicted proteins | sample HC15DNA2025_MG_FD_203519 | JGI IMG/M metagenome (GOLD analysis project Ga0310343, IMG submission 203519) | Marine microbial communities from station ALOHA, North Pacific Subtropical Gyre - HC15-DNA-20-25_MG | ecosystem: Environmental > Aquatic > Marine > Oceanic | place: Pacific Ocean: North... | reverse complement strand
TGGGATAACCCTTATTTAACTCTTAAGAAAAGTTATGAATCTGCTCAGATTGGAGTATTTGGGAAAATGTTTTTAAATGGCTATATATATAGAGGTCTTAAACCTGTTCATTGGAGCCCAAGTTCGAGGACTGCACTTGCAGAAGCAGAATTAGAATATCCTGATGAACATTATTCAAAAAGTATTTATGTTTCTTTAAAAATCACTAAAATATCTGAGGAAATTTTATTTAATTTTTGCAAAGAAAACCCCAACATCAAAAAAGATTTTTTTCAAAGTAATTCTTTCATAACTATTTGGACTACAACGCCTTGGACTATACCTGCAAATGAAGCAGTTTCAGTCAATCCAAAAATAAACTACGTTTTTGCTATCGATGAAGATAAACGAATTTACCTCTTTGCAAAAGAATTATCTTCCGAAATAAGTAAGAAATTTAATAAAGAATTCAAAAAGCTTTTAGAGATTGAAGGTTCTAAATTGGAAAATATTGAATATCAACATCCCACTAAGAATAAAAATTGTAAAATTGTAATTGGTGGAGATTATATTACTACTGAATCAGGTACTGGAATTGTCCATACGGCACCTGGTCATGGGATAGATGACTTTAATGTGGGGCAAAAATATAATTTACCTATAACCTGCGTTGTTGATGAGAAAGGAAATTTAAATGAATTTTCTGATCAATTTGAAGGATCAAATGTCCTAAAAGATGCAAATGATTTAATCATTGAATATTTAAAGGGGAAAAATTTACTAATATTACAAGAAAATTATAAGCATAGATATCCTTATGATTGGAGAACTAAGAAACCAACTATTTTTAGGGCAACAGAACAATGGTTTGCATCTGTAAATGGTTTTAGATCATCCGCATTGAAGGCAATTGAAGATGTTGAATGGATGCCAGCAACTGGTAAGAAAAGAATTTATTCTATGGTAGTTGGTAGAGGAGATTGGTGTATTTCCAGGCAAAGGTCATGGGGAGTCCCAATTCCAGTTTTTTATAAAAAAAACAGCGATGAAATTCTTCTGAACAGTGAGACAATTAATCATATTCAAGAACTTTTTTGTGAACATGGAGCAGATATTTGGTGGGATTGGGATATTAAGAATCTATTGCCAGCAAATTATTTAAAAGAATCTGATTTGTGGGAAAAAGGCACAGATACAATGGATGTTTGGTTCGATTCCGGATCTAGCTGGGCTGCAGTATGTGAACAAAGAAGTGAATTGAAATATCCAGCTGATCTTTACTTAGAGGGCTCAGATCAACATCGAGGTTGGTTCCAATCTTCTTTGCTCACATCTGTTGCAGTTAATAATAAGCCTCCATATAAGAAGGTTTTAACTCATGGTTTCGCACTTGATGAAAATGGAAGAAAAATGAGCAAATCTTTAGGTAATGTTGTTGATCCAAATATAATTATCAATGGAGGGAATAACAAAAAAACTGATCCTGCTTATGGTGCTGACGTTTTAAGGCTTTGGGTAAGCTCTGTAGATTATTCAGTAGATGTTCCAATTGGCTCAAATATACTTAAGCAGCTATCAGACGTTTATAGAAAAGTTCGTAATACTGCAAGATATCTACTAGGAAATATTCATGATTATGACCCTAATATAGATAGTTTTGCAATAGATCAATTGCCGCTTTTAGATCAATGGATGTTAGGCAGATTAGTTGAGGTTACAGATCAAATAACAAATGCTTATGAAAATTTTGAATTTTCCAAATTTTTTCAAATCTTGCAAAGTTTTTGCGTAGTAGATCTATCAAATTTCTATTTGGATATTGCAAAGGACAGATTATATGTAAGTTCCAAATCACAATTTAGAAGAAGATCCTGTCAGTTTGTAATGTCTAAAGTTGTTGAAAATTTGGCTGTTCTTATTTCTCCCGTACTTTGTCATATGGCTGAAGATATTTGGCAAAATATCCCTTATTCAACTAAAGAGAAATCAGTATTTCAAAGAGGATGGCCAATTCTTTCGGAGTCATGGAAAAATGAAAGTCTTGGTAGACATATTGCAAATTTAAGAAATTTGAGAGTTGAAATCAACAAAGCTATAGAAGAATGTAGAAATAAACAAATAATAGGAGCAGCGTTAGAAACAGAGGTGAATTATTTACCTGAAAATAAAGTTGTAAAAGATTCTCTAAATTGGCTGAAAAAATTTGGCAATGAAGATGTAGATTTATTTAGGGATTGGCTTATAGTTTCAAATTTTGAAGTGGTATCTGATTTGAATGAAAAGTCTCTAATTATTGATAACAATGAACTAGGGAAGATCCAGATTTTGAAAGCTAATGGTCAAAAATGTGATAGATGTTGGCATTATAAAAAAGAAACCTTTAGCGGAATCCAAAATACAAAATTATGCAAGCGATGTTTTAATATTATTAATCCTGTAGTTACTTAAATCCTATCAGGTAAAAAGGTATTTATTTTTTCTAGATTATTTAATTTATTAACTTATTTCATTTTCAGAGAAGAGAGAATTTCTTCCATTTTTAGGTAGTTTTATCATTGACCACTGAATTAAGCCCAAAGAATAGATTAATAATGAAAATAATCCTAAAAATTTTGCTACTGGCTGAGTAAAGTTAGCTCCGAAGAAAAAATTAAATAAGTTTTTGATTACTATATAGAAATTTGAAGAAGGCTGAAGCCACATTTCGCATGCATCAGAATTAATTAAAGATAAGCAGCTTAAGTTTTGTAAACTTTGAATTAAGAAATTGAGAGATATGAAAGTTATTGACCATCTCCATACTTTTGTCGTTGTGATGAGGGAGTAGGACAAATTATATTCTTTTAATTCATCATTAATGTCGTTCCAAAACCAAACCGAAATTGCCATTAAAAATGTTGAAATATTTGTAATTAAAAGAGCATAATTATACTTACCTATTAATAGAAAAAGGCTTATAAAAAATAAAAGAGATACTTTCCAATATATTAATAAGAGCTTATTAACAGCTTTGTTTCTTCTTTTAATTGACCATAATAATAATGTAATAGGAATTCCAATAAAGAAAATTATTGAAAGTTGAAAAGATAGCCAAACTGAAAGTTGATTGAGAACGTACAAAACATTTTCTTTTTACATACATAATTATTAAACATCAAATTGTTACTTTTTAACTTACTATTGTCATAGTTGTGAATATTACACATATTTGAATAATGCTAGATTAATAGACTAAATAATTATATGAGACAGCATGTTAATCCTCTGAGTAAAAATTTCGAAGAAATTGAAAAATTTCCTTCTTTAATTGAAATGTTTGAGGATTCTAAATTGAATCTGCATGTTGATATTGGTTGTGCTGCGGGTAAGTTTTTATTTGATCTAGCTTTAGATAATACCAATTGGAACTATATAGGAATTGAAATCCGTGAGAGATTAGTTAAAAGAGCTAAATTAAAAGTGAAGGAAAAAGAAATTAAAAATTTATTTTTTGTCTTTGGTAATGCAAATAATATTCTGAATGATGTTCAGAATAAATTTATTATCAAAAATGTAAAAAGTATTTCCTTTAATTTTCCTGATCCATGGTTCAAAAAAAGACACTATAAAAGGCGTGTAATTCAGCCAGAATTTATTAATAATCTTTCAAATTTATTACAAAAAGGATCTCTAATTTTTATCAAAACTGATGTAAAGGATTTATTCGATCATATGAATCTTACGATATCAAGTAATTTAAATTTTAAAATAATAGATAAAAAAGATCTTAATTATTCTGAGATATTTAATCCAAATAAAGTTCAAACTAACAGGGAAAAGCATGTGATTGTTAATCAACTTGATATTTTTGAGAGAATATATATGAAAATCTAAATTATGAATCATTCATTATTTTTTTAATTTCTAAAATGAATTTTGTTGTTATTTCGCTTGATAAAGAGTTAACATTTTTCTGGTTTTTTGCTTCTACTAGGACTCTTATTAAAGGTTCTGTACCGCTAGGTCTTATAAAAATCCTGGAATTATCTGAATAAATTGACTGAAAATTTTTTATAGTTTTATTAATTAAGTTTTTGGCTTTTGGATTGATTTTATTAATATTAAAATCTATATTAATATTGGTTAGGATCTGAGGAAAAGGTTCAAAACTACTTTTAAGCCATTCATTTAAAATAATATTTTTCTTTTTACAGTATTTAGATATTTGAAGTGCTGTTAATATCCCATCTCCAGAAAAGTTGTTAATTTTTGACAGTATATGGCCTGACTGTTCACCACCCAGAACAGCATTTTTTTCCTTAATTGCATCATGAACATACTTATCCCCTACATCAGTTCTTAATAAAATCCCCCCAATTTTGTTCCAATCTTTTTCAAATCCTAAATTTGCCATTTGAGTTGATATTAATAAATTATTTGTGAGAATTTTTTTTTCCATTAGTTCCCTACCCCAAAGAAAAAGAATATGATCTCCATCTAATACATTGCCAGTTGAATCTACCCCAATTACCCTATCAGCATCCCCATCGAAGCTAAATCCCATATCTGCAGGACTCTCTCTTAAAGCCTGTTTTAATGGTTCAAGATTAGTAGAACCACAATTAAAATTAATTTTTAAACCATTTTTAGTGTTATTAATAACTCTTACATCAGCTCCAAGACTCTGAAAAATTTTTTTTGCACATGTTGTGGCTGATCCGTAACATGTGTCCAGAATTATTTTCATACCGCTTAAATTTTCTCCTCCCATAGTTTGGATGAGGCTTTGAATATAAATATCCATAAGCTCTTTATTAGTTTTTAAAGAAATAACTTTTGAAGGTACTGAGATATTATGATTATGATCTTCAACTAATTGTTGAATTTTATTTTCAAAATTTTTGGAAATTTTTTGACCATTATTATCAAAGATTTTTATGCCATTATATTCAGGCGGATTGTGACTGGCTGATATCATTATCCCACAACTCATTTTTTGTTTTCTAATTAAAAAAGGTATAGCTGGGGTAGGGCAGATTCCAAGATTTATAAATTTTTTACCACTTGCATTTATACCTTTTGTAATTGCCTGCAGAAGAATATCGCCACTAATCCTGGTATCTCTTCCAATTAGTATTGGATTATTATTTTTTAAAGTTGAACCCAGCGCATATCCAACTTTGTATGCTAGAGAGTAGGTTATCTCTTGGTTAAATATTCCTCTTATTCCATCAGTTCCAAAGATTGATTTCATAATAAAATTTCAGGAACTAAAGATATTTTTTATAGTATTCTTTACATACTTTATCAGTTGATTAAAAGGTAAAAAATTAATCTTCTCTTTATTTATTTCACTTATTTAATATATCTAAAGATAGTTATTTAAAATAATGCAATCTGATCGCAGTAAACCACTTTTGAATCAAAACTTTAAATTGTTATTTATTTTGTTAATTACCATTGTTATTATTTCTTTGATTTTCTTTAGAAATCTCTTTTTTCAATCAACTTATCTTCTCAAGAGCTTTGGTGAATTATCTGTTGATCCTGAAATCGCTTTTAAAAATAACAAACCAACTTTCCTTGAATTTTATGCCGAATGGTGTGAAGTTTGCAAAGAAATGGCTCCAAAAGTATCGGCTTTAAAAGAAGAATACGAAAAAGATATTAATTTTGTTTTTTTAAATGTTGATAATAAAAAATGGGACTTTTATATTCGAAAATTTAACGTAAATGGTATTCCGCAAGTTAATCTTTTTGATAGAACAGGTAATTTAAAATATTCTTTAATAGGTAAACAAGAAGAATTGACAATAAGAAATTATTTTGATCAACTAGATAACAAAGCAATGTTAAAAGAAGGAATCGTTAATTCTAGATTTTCAGCAATCAAAGAAAATAAAAATCTTGAAATTAGTCCTAGGAGCCATGGATAATTTTACCAATCTAGAGATTTTGACACTACGGGAAAACTTTGCTTGAAAATAGATTTGCAATTTTGGGCAATAGTTTTGTGCTCTTTTTGAGTTCCATGAGCTGATCTTAAGTGAATGTAATGTATCCATGATCTACATGATCCAGACATGTAAATTCTTGTTGGAGTTGCCAATGGCAATACAAATCTCGCACATTCTTTAGCTATCCCTTCGGCAAGTAATTCTTCATATAATTCTGAAGCAGCTTTAAAGTGATTATCAATTTTTTCATTGAATCTTTTTTTTAAATCGTTTGGCAGGTCAGGAATAGAATTTTGCCTGTTTTTTAAGTCTTGTCTTCTTAAATCTGGTAATGGAATTTTGCCTAATTTTGAGCTATCTGCATATCTCTGAGAAAATTCCTGAAAAGTGAATGATCTATGTCTTAAAATTTGTGCTGCAATTCCTCTGTTGGTTTCTATTTGAAGAGTCATAAACGATTGTTCAAATACACTCCAATGTTCATTTCTAATGCAATAACTCAATAATTTTGAATAGTCTTCATTTTTTTGATTGTTTGGATTACTAACTCTTGCAATGTAGGCCATTGTTTTTTCTGCATCAGGAGTTAGCGAAATAAGTTCAACTTTACTCATTTTAGATTTTTGCTAGAGTTACTTTCTCTGGTTGATTTTGATATTTACCTTTTCTATCTTGATATGTTGTTGAGCAAGGATCACCCTCAAAAAAGAGAAGTTGACAGATACCTTCGTTAGCATAAATTCTGCAATCTGCGCCTGAACTATTACTAAACTCCAGAGTTAGGTGACCTTCCCATCCAGCTTCTGCAGGCGTTGTATTCACTATAATTCCTAAGCGAGCATAAGTACTTTTACCTATGCAAATCACAGTTATATTTTCTGGAACCATCATCTTTTCCAAGGCTACACCTAAACCATAAGAGTGAGCAGGAAGAATAAAAAAGTCTCCATCATCATCATGATGAAGACCAGTTTTTTCTAAATTTTTAGGATTAAATTTTTTAGGATTCATCACAGTACCTGGGATATGTCTGAAAATCAGGAATTCTTTTGATGATAGTCTTAAATCATAGCCATAGGACGAACACCCATAACTTAAAACTGGTTTTTGTTTATTGTCAGGCTCAAGATGTCGCACTAAATTTGATTGGAACGGGTTTATCATTCCTTCAGAAGCTTTTTGATTTATCCAGAGATCATTTTTAAGCATTGTTTTATGAGCGAAGTTCAGTAATTTGGTTGGCCATTAATAATAAGTCTTTAGGAATATCTGTCCCTGTAAGGATTACATCTCCTGATATAAATCGGTTTTCAAGTGTTGAAATCAAATCATCTTTATCAATAATTTTCATCTCAATAGCGAGAAAAATCTCATCAAGTATTATTTGGTCATTCTCGCCAGACTGTAATTCTTTTTTGCAAAAATTCCATAATTCATAAATGGATTCATATATAGTTTTTTTTAAATCTCTATTATTTTCAATTTCTTCAGACTCATATTGATCAAAGGAATATGATGATCTTACCCACGTTAAATTACCGCAAAGATTTACTGCATTAGAAATTCCTTGTTTAACCCCTCCTTTCATGAATTGTATTAAAAGCACTTTCCTTCCTAGAGCAGCATTTCTTAAGCTGTCTCTAATTATGGATGGGTAGCTTCCTCGATACGAAGATCTATATATTTGAATTTGCCCGTTTTGTTTAAATCTTTTGAAATTTATTTTGTTAGAAGTATTTATTTTTAAAACGTCGAGATTACTTTTAGAAAAACTATTAGATGAACTAGTTAGCATTATTTTAGATTTCTTTATCTACATACAGTATAATTAGAATTTAAATACACTGCATATAGTGTAATTTTACTTAAAAAAGTTTCGAGAAGTTTGAAACTATCCCAATTAAACTTAGATGGAGGAGAATAAGAATTGAAATTTGTTACTGTTGATACAAGAAATTTTATGGTGTCTTCTTAAATTTCCATTAGTCAAGATATTTATGATACCTGCTTCTCGAGGATTCACCCGCTTTAGTTCGCAACAGTCAGGACAAAGTAAAATTAATTCAGTTGGAGAACGTTTTCCAATTAATAGAACTTTAATGGAGGTAATTAAAGGTCTCGAGGGTGCAAGCACAGAGATGGTTGAGAGATCTAAAACAATATTTTTTCCAGGTGATCCAGCTGAGAGAGTTTATCTTATCAGGCGAGGAGCAGTGAGATTGTCAAGAGTCTATGAATCAGGTGAAGAGATAACCGTTGCTCTGTTAAGAGAGAATAGTCTTTTTGGAGTTTTATCTCTTCTAACAGGTCATAGATCTGATCGTTTTTATCATGCCATTGCATTCACAAGAGTTGAAATGATAACAGCACCTGCCAATTCTGTTTTAAGAGCAATAGAGGAAGATGCATCAGTTGGACTATTACTATTGCAAGGTCTTTCAAGTAGGATCCTACAAACAGAAACTATGATTGAAACCCTAACGCATCGAGATATGTCTTCTCGTTTAGTAAGTTTTTTAATGGTTCTTTGTAGGGACTTTGGAGTTGCGAGTGAAAAAGGAATCACAATAGATCTTAGGCTTTCACATCAAGCAATTGCTGAAGCTATTGGTTCGACGAGAGTTACTATAACAAGATTATTGGGAGATCTAAAAGATTCCGGTCTTTTAACTATTGAAAGAAAAAAAATTACAGTATTTGACCCAATTGCTCTTGCAAAAAGATTTAATTGATTCATCATTAACTATGATGTATTGATTATATGAAAAAGTGTGGCTTGGATTTTAATTGTTTTTTTAATATTACTCGGAGGATTAATTGCTCCATTTGGAGATCTACTTGGCACAAAGATTGGTAAAGCAAGATTTAGCATCTTAAAACTAAGACCAAAAAAAACAGCAACTATAATAACAATAATAACTGGTGGTTTTATTAGCTCAATATCAATTGGGTTATTGATTTTGGTTAGTGAAGAATTTAGACAAAGACTTTTTGTTGATATTCCTTTTTTGCAAAGAACTTTAGATGAAAGTAAAAAGGCCCTAATACCTCTTCAGGAAGAAAGAAAGGAACTCGAAGGTAAGATTGTTCAAAAAGAAAAGGAATTGAATCAATTAAAAAATAATATTAAACAATTTAGGAGAGGGAATATTGTTTTTAAAAGAGGACAAACTTTGTTCATAGCTGAAATAAATTCTAGTTCCAAAATAAAACTAGACCTCTCAAAAATCTACAATGAGGCAGATAAATTTGTTCGAAAAATTCTTTTTCCAAATAATAAAGGTGCAAAAAATATCCTTTTGTGGAGGCCGAGTGATATCACAAAAATTGAAAGTGAAGCTGCAAAAGGTGGTAATTGGATTTTATTAATTAAATCAGCAACAAATGTGATAAGCGGAGATAAGTATGTTTTTGTATCACCTGATTTATTAGAGAATAAAATTATAGTGAGAAAAGGAGATGTTATTACAAGTTCTATTTTTGGAAAAAATGACTTAAATCCTAAATCTATTAATTTAAAAATTAAATCATTACTCAGAGAAACAAGAGATTTAATTAAGTTAAAAGGATCTCAGGCTAATGAAATTAATACAAGTGGGAATTTTGTAAAAAAAGTTAGAGACTTCCTTAAAGACAATCAAAATGTTAAATTTAAACTAGAAGTAGTATCACTAAGAGATAGTAAAACTGCTGAACCTATAGTTGTTGAAATCAATATTTTGAAGATAGCGACTTAAATGGCTAGGGTAATATGCATCGATCCTGGTAAAAATAAATGTGGTTTAGTTGTAGCTGAAATAAGTGAAAAAAAAGTTTATCAAGCTACCATAATCAAAACGAAATCGATTAAAGATTATGTAAGAAATTTAAATACCGAAGAAGATATATCGCAAATTATTATTGGTAACGGTACTACAAGTAAAAATATTAGAGAAAAAATAGATTTTTTTAAAAGAGAAATAATAATTTTTGAGGAAAAAAATACTACATATAGAGCTAAAGCAAGATATTTTGAACTATTTCCAATTAGAGGATTGAAGTTTTTAATTCCAAGAGAGGTTTTTATTATTAATAAAAATCTTGATGCAGTATCCGCCTTAATAATTCTTGAGGATTACTGCAAAATAAAGTTTGCTCTTCATGAAAATATAGATTTTAAAACTTGGCTGAAATAGTAAAATTATATTCATTACCTGCCTCTAGTTCATAATCTTTTTTTATTAAAAACCTTAATAAGGCATTCTCAATTAATGCTCTTCCCAAAGGAGGGTGCACTAATAATGAACCTTTATTAAAAAACCATGTAAAAGTCCAATTAAATTGACTAGCTTTAACAACTCCCTTAATTTGCTTTTTTGAAAAGCAATATTCATTGACAATTACTTGAGCTATTGTTTGTTTATTTGACCGCATTTCTTAAATTTGGTCTTTATTAAAAGAATTTAACTCATTCATTATACAGTCCTCTTTTTTAATATTTAACTGTTCTAAAGATTCTATAACTCTCTTATACACTTTATCCAAGATTGATTTTTCCTCTATAGAAATATTACCTAATACATGAGAAACTGTATTGAAGTTTTTTGTCTCTTTGATCAATGGAGGAGAGCCAATACCTACCCTTATTCTATTAAAGTTACGAGTTTGTAATTTTTCAATGATACTTTTAAGACCATTATGTCCACCTGAACTTCCTTTTTTTCTAAATCTTATTTTCCCAAGAGGTAGATCTTTGTCATCGACGATTATAAAAATCTGATTCAAATTAATTTTGTACCAGTCAATTATTGCTCTTACAGCATCACCACTATTGTTCATGAATGTATTTGGTAAAAACAACCTATAAGTTAAATCATTAATTTTAAATTCTGAGCAGTTGCTTTTAAGTTTATCTTTAAATGAAAAATTTGAATTATATTTTTTCGAGAAATTTTCAAGCAACAAAAAACCAATATTGTGTCTATTTTTCGAGTATTTCTTACCAGGATTTCCCAATCCAATTAAGTAAATTTCATCCATGATGTATTTCTAAATCTCTTTTCAGTGAGAATTATTAATATATAAATAAACTATAACTAATCTGATAAAAACTAGAACTCAGATAAAAACTATTTTGTACCATTCAATCAAGTGAATGAAAAGTTTTTTGAAAGTTTAAGAAATTTAGTTTCCGTTCCAATCTACAGAAAAACCTTGTAGTAGAAGAGATTGGTTATAAATTTGTAGAAGAATTACAAGAAAAACTAACAAAAGTAATCCTATGATAGTCATAACAGGAACTGCCCCCCAACCAGGAACAACTTTACCTTGACCAGAATTACCAATTGCTTTTAAAAGGCTTCCTAAAGCAGTTTTTTGACCCATGATGAATTCACTAAATCGAATATTATTTCGCTATTGTATAAGAACTAATACATAAATTGTTTACAAACTTAGCAAAATTGATGCAAACTTTATCATCAGCTCCTGATCCTGCAGTCTCCATAGCAGTTTCAATACTAGCGTTACTATTGGCATTAACAGGCTTTGGCCTTTGGACAGCTTTTGGACCCAAAGCTGCAAAATTAACTGATCCTTGGGATGATCATGACGATTAAATCTCTTTATTTTGTTAACTTTAAAAAAAGTATTTCAAAATTTACCAAAAATACAAAAAGTAAACCTTTTACCTTAATTTAAATATAAATTTAATAGGATATAAATCAACCAGCAAAATTATTTCCATGCTTGCCTTAAAAATTTCTGTTTACACAATTGTTTTTTTCTTCGTAGGAATATTTCTTTTTGGGTTTTTAGCAAGTGATCCAACAAGAACACCAAATAGAAAAGACTTAGAAAGTCCTCAAGATTAATTATTTAGTTTAATTTAATTAAGTTGATTACAGGAATTTCAAAAAAAGTAATATTTATAATTCTTTTCTTTATTAATTTTACGCAGTCATTAAAATCAGCTGACTTACTAAAAATTAATCAAAATAAAACTCATCCAATTAACAAACTAGGTAACTTAAAGCTACCGAATGCGGAAAAGCAGTTAATTTCTAAAACTTCTTTTATACAGAATATCGAGAGAATTAACTCTGCAAAAAAGTCTTTAGAAAAAAAAATTCTTCCACTTTTTGCATATATTGATATTGGCCAAAGTCATAATGAATTAATAATTGAGTCAGATAAACAGTATGAAATAAATGGTGTCATATATGCTGAAGGTAATGTATCTCTCACTCACCAAGGAAAATTACTTAGAGCGGATAACTTAATTTTCGATAAGTTAAATAAAACATTAATTGCTGAAGGAAATATTTCTTTGGTTTTTGGAAAGCAAATGTTTAAAATGGCTAAATTTGAATATAATTTCCTTACAGAAAAAGGTTATTTACTCGATGTAAAGGGTTCTATTAATACTAAAAACCTTATAAGTGATTTAAATTCAGATTTTAGTATTTCAGATATTGAGAAAATTCATGCTTTGCTAAATTTTAAAAAGACTGAAGTATTAAACACACCTGGAAAGTTAGAAAATTGGGTATTTTTTACAGAAAAGATAGATATTGAAGGGAAAAAATGGAAGAGTGCAAAATCCATTTTTACGAATGATTTACTCGAATTAAAACAAGCCAAAATTGTGATTAATTCATTGGAAACTATGTTTAAAGATGATGAATTAAAATTTAAGTCTTCTTTAAATTATTTGATCTTAGAAGAAAAAGTGTCAATACCTTTTTGGTTTGGGAATAGAACGTTAAGAAAATCTGGAGAAGACTTTAGATATAAAAATAGTTGGAATTTAGGATATGACAACTTAGACAAAGATGGTTATTTTATTGGGAGAAAACTTAAAACAATTAATTTAAATGATGATTTTGTTCTTGATTTAGAGCCTCAGTTTTTGATTCAACGTTCATTTAATGGTTATACAAATAGTTTTGTTAGTGAAGGGGATTTAATTACTGGTAATAGAGTCAAAAGAGATACTGCTTTTGCAGACTATTTTGGCTTGGAATCAGAGATAAAGGGAAAAATAGATAATTGGGATTTGTTTATTGAAAAGCAAATAAATACTTTTGATATAAATAAATTTAATGATGCTTTAAGATTAAAAACTTCTTTGAGTAAAGAAATTAATTTTTTAAATTCAAAATGGAAAAAAAGTTTTTATGGCGTTTACAGGGATAGAGTTTGGAATGGTTCATTGGGTGAAGCTGAAATTTATAGAGGGTTTGGTGCAAAATTAGAGAAAAGAAATAAATGGGAAACTAATAATATTTATAAAAATGATATTTTATCTTTTGGCTTGGCAAATTTGAAAGCCGAGGAACTTGATAGTAAAAACCTCCTTACTAATGTAAAAGGAAATTTATTTTATTCTTTAAGTCAGAAAATTCCTATAAGCGTTTATAAACCTAAAAATCATTTTATTGATAGTTCTTATGAGTACATAGCTAAGCCTATTAGTAAAGGACTAAGTTTAAATACTAGATTTGAGGCATCCTATTCACTTTATGAAAAAGGAAAGCATCAAGAGTATTTAGGTTTTGGTTTAGGTCCAGAATTAATTATTGGTGATTTCAAAAATAGAATTTTTGATTACACACGAATTAGTATTTTTCCTTTCTACAAACTTAAAAATGGAAATAGTGTGTTCAAATTTGATCAAATTTCTGATAAATTTACTCTAGATATGAGCTTTGATCAACAAATTTTTGGTCCGCTCATGCTTCAAAGTAATGGATCACTTAATTTAGATAATGATTCCGAGGATTATGGAGATTTTATAAATTCTAGAATCGCTTTAAACTGGAAAAAGAGATCTTATGAATTTGGTATTTTTTACCAACCTCATAATGAAGCCGGAGGAATAGCTTTTAAATTATTTGGATTCAAATAACTACAGGATGTTTATATTGAATTTAATGTAAGGTAAATTACTAAATTTCATTTGAATTAAGTCCTTGTTTTTTTGTAATGTTGAAGTGGCATCCCATTCCCCAGACAAAAACATTTTTCTTGAGCTCTTTTTAATATCAAGATTTAAATTAAAATCTTTTGATTTTGCGAAGGAATTTTCTAAATCAATTTCTAGGAATAAATTTTTATTATCCACATAGCTTTGAATCTCATGGATTGATTTTTTAGGAAGAGTAAAACATGGAATCCCTATAGCAATACAGTTACTATAAAAAATGTCGGCGAAACTCTCTCCTATTATTGCTTTTATACCCCATCTCATAAGCGCTTGGGGAGCATGTTCTCTGCTGGAACCACATCCAAAATTGCTATTGACAATAAGTATTGTGGCATTTTTGTTTTCCTCTTTATCGAAAGGATGCTTTCCGTCTAAATTCTTTCTATCGTCTTCAAAAACAGATGCACCTAATGAATCAAAGTTCACACACTTCAAGAATCTCGCTGGAATAATTCGATCAGTATCAATATCGTTACCAATCAATGAAATACATTTACCTTCTATGTGTAAAATTTTTCCAATTGGTGGGGTAAATTCTGATTTCATCAGTTGATAAATTGTCGAACGTCACTGACTTTGCCATTAATTGCAGCGGCAGCAACCATTGCTGGAC
>Ga0310343_10000951_pt1 | contig 14494 bp, 7 predicted proteins | sample HC15DNA2025_MG_FD_203519 | JGI IMG/M metagenome (GOLD analysis project Ga0310343, IMG submission 203519) | Marine microbial communities from station ALOHA, North Pacific Subtropical Gyre - HC15-DNA-20-25_MG | ecosystem: Environmental > Aquatic > Marine > Oceanic | place: Pacific Ocean: North... | reverse complement strand
GAACCAGTCGACCAGATCCGCGGCATGCTTTGTCTTGAAAAAATTAGGGGCCATCGCACTGATCGCATCAGCTCCAGCTTCCTGCGCGGCCACTGCCAACGCCCGTGCGTCCGGTAGATTATTGTGGCCAATGTGAGCGATGAATTGCACCCCGTGTTCCCGCGCCGCCTCTCCCCAGGCGGCAAACAGTTGGGCGCGTTCGGCGGTGGTCAGCGAATGGCATTCACCCGTGGTGCCCGCCACAAACGCCCCGTTAACCCCACAAGCCGCCAAGTGAGCCGCCTGCTGCGGTACGCATTCAAGATTCAATGAATGGTCCGCACGAAAAGGTGAATGTGGTGCAGCTATAAGACCGGTAAGTTTCATTTTTTAATCCAATATTCTTCAATTTCACGAGCTTGAAGGTCATGTGGGCGTCTGTTCAAACCTAGCTCGGAAAGCCACCCACGCCATGGCCAGAAAAAATAGGCCTTAAAAATTTATTCATGCGTTGCTTCCTTGGGGGTCATAGTATGGAGCGTGAGATTTTCCAAATCATTATCCGGCGCCGGCAAAAACACGCTGGCGGTATAGCCCAACAATAAACAGGATGACACACCGATAAAGGAGTAGAGAAACCCATTGATATCCGTGCTACGCCAAACCCAAATCATCACGCCCACGCCACCAAGTAGCCCAAGAAATGCGCCGCGGGCATGGGCCCGGGTGGTGATGATTCCCAGCAGGAACAACCCGCCTAAAGCGCCCATAAACATGCCGATAACCTTAAAATACTCGCTCATCAGCGAACGAATTTCCGGGCTGATAAAAATCAAACCGGCCAAGGTACCGAGTACGCCCATCACCAACGTCAACCCCTTCGCCGCCTTGAGATAGCCGGCCTCACTGTCGCACCGGTTGAATGGGCGCAAAAAATCAGTCACCAAGGTTGTGGCTGTTGAGTTCATGCTGGTGGACACCGTTGATTGGGCGGCAGCAAAAATACCGGCCACGATCAGACCCGCAATCCCCACGGGCAATTCGGCTGCGATGAACATCGGAAAGATTTGGTCGTTCTGGATGGTCGGATTCAGTTCCGCGGGGTTGGAATGGTAAAAGGCGTATAAGCCGGTGCCGATGAAGAAAAAGATCAGCGCACCCAGCGCGGCCATGATGCCATTGGCCCAGATGGAGCGCGCAGCGGCAGCGGTGTCCTTGGTGGTCATGTAACGCTGCACCACGGCCTGGTCGGATGTGTAGCTGGAAAGATTTTGCCCCAGCCCACCCAGAATGATCACCCATAAGGCGAGCGCAGTGAAGCTGTCCGGGCCGAAATCCAGATTCACCATCGTCATCTTGTCATTGGCTCTGGCCAGATCAAGCAGCCCGCCCAAGCCGCCATTTACGCCGCCCAATAGAAACACCACACAAATCACCGCCCCTCCCAACAGCACGATCGTTTGAATTGTATCAGTCCAAATCACCGCTTCAATTCCCCCGAGCGTGCAGTAGATAAGGCACAACACTCCCATGATCAGTACACTTTGCCATGGAGTGAGCGGCGTGATGGCGGAAAGCGCCAGTGCGGTGAGTGCCATCACGATACCCATGCGCGAAATGTGGAACAGCGTAAAAAGGCCGCTGCCAAAGAGTCGCACCGACCTGCTGAAGCGTTTGCCCAGATACTCGTATGCGCTGGTGGCATCGATACGGCGGAAGAACGGCATGGCGCCATAGATCGCCAGCGGCGCCACGGCGGGGATCATCAACATGCCAATGTACAACAACCAATCGGTCGCATACACCAACGCCGGCAGCGCCACGTACGTCAGTGAACTGAGCATGGTTGCATAGATCGAGCACGCCGCAGCCCACCACGGAATTTTTTGACCGCCGCGGAAATAGTCGTCCGTGCTTTTATTTTTACGCATGAACCAGACGCCCACCGCTACCATGGTCAGGAGGTACAGTACCAACACAGTGAAGTTGATTGGGCCAAAATTTTTCTTCGGCTCCTGAAGCGTCAGCTGCCACACTTGGCGAGTGCGCACACGCGGCTTGATCTCGCCGCTGGCCACGATGATATCCTCACCCCACTTCACGGCCGGCGTGGTCACGTGATTAGCCACCAATGGCCCGGCATCGATCCACGTATCCGTAATGGTGTGGTATGCCCAAGCGCGTTTAGGGAAGCCCTCATGATTTTTTTCATATGTCCGATCATTCAGAATTTTTTTGATACCTTCGCCATCCGCATAGCCCACTACAAAAAAATGCGATTGTCCGGCCGCCACTGCCGTACCGGCCATAATCGGCTTGGGCGAGGGCATCCGTTTGCGCCATGCCTCCGCACGAGCACTCCGGTGCCGTGCCGGACTAAACTCATACACGTCACTTAAGGGAACAATCCCCTCAATGCCTTCCACTTCAGTATCCTGTCGACGACCGCCGAAAAGGTATAAACACATCTCGCGCCCATTGTGCTGTGCCACCATTTGGTTGAACGCACGCTCAGGCCCTGGCCAAGGTGGCAGCTTTTCCCACTGGCCGTCTTCAGCCGCCAAATCGAAGCGCCAAAAATATTTTGTCGCTGAACCTAGCTCAGTCCCGCTCTGGCCGCCCGCCACATAAACCACATCGCCGATCAACGCCGCCGCTCCGCCGGTAAGTGCGTTTGGCAGAGCCGGCATTGGCGATTGTATAAGTGCTTCCTCCTTCGCATCCCATTCTAGGCGAAAGGCATCCCGAAAAACTGTCTCCCCGGTTTGACCACCCAAACAAACCACTCCATCGGCCGTGGAAACACACATCCCGTAGCCTACCGGTTGCTTTAGTTTGAAACCGGATTTCCAAGCGTACCCTTTCCCCGTCCGCGTCAGCACCCAAGCATCGGCATGGTAAATCTTGGGCACTTCCCATAAATCTTCGCCTTCAGGCACCGGGAAATTGGCGCCCCCAGCCACGATAAGCGCATCCCGGTGCACGCCCACAAACGGCCCCGCCATTCCGATGGCGTCGGGTAAATCTGGCAATGCTTTAGAAGATAGGCGCGACGGGGATTCGCCTCGAGCCATCACTGTTACACAAAGAAGAATTAACGGCAGGCGCAGCCACATCCCAAGGGAGAAAACACATCCCTCAGATATCTGCAAGGCCAATGGATGTAATCGGCCGTGGCCTCTAAGTAAGCACGTCTTTGACCACTTTGCCAAAGACGTCAGTGAGGCGAAAATGACGGCCTTGGTGGCGATAGGTGAGGCGTTCGTGGTCGATGCCGAGTTGATGGAGGATGGTAGCCTGCAGGTCGTGGACGTGAACGGGGTTCTCGGCAACGTTGACGCTGTAGTCGTCAGTCTCTCCATAGGTGATTCCGCCACGTACTCCGCCACCGGCAAGCCAGTAGGTGAAGCAGTTGGGATGATGGTCGCGGCCATAGGTAGTCTTGGTGAGCTTTCCTTGGCAGTAAATGGTGCGGCCAAATTCTCCGCCCCAGACAACGAGAGTATCGTCGAGCATGCCGCGTTGCTTAAGATCGCGCAGGAGTGCGGAGGTGGGTTGATCGGTGTCGCCACATTGCACGCCGACCTGTTTAGGCGTGTTGCCGTGGGCGTCCCAGCCGCGGTGATAGAGCTGAATGAACCGCACCCCACGCTCGGCCAAACGCCGGGCCAGCAGACAGTTGTAGCCGTACCGGCCGGGAGTGGCAACGTCGGGGCCGTACATCTCGCGGATGTGTTGCGGCTCGCTTTTCACATCGATCAAGTCCGGCACACTCATCTGCATGCGGAAAGCGAGTTCGTACTGCGCGATGCGGGTGGCGATGGCCGGATCATTGAAGCGACCGGCTTGTTCGCGGTTAAGCTGGTTCAACGCATCAAGCATGCGGCGACGCTGGATGCGCGTGACTCCGGCGGGGTTGTACAGGTCCAGAATCGGATCGCCCTGCCCGCGAAATTTCACGCCCTGAAAACGGCCCGGCAAAAAGCCCGCGCTCCACAGGCGATCATACAATGGCTGACCAGCCTTGGCGCGGCCATTAGAAGTCATGGCCACGAACGCCGGCAGGTTGGCGTTTTCGCTACCAAGCCCGTAGCTCACCCACGCGCCCAGGCTCGGGCGGCCGGGGATGACGGAGCCGGTCTGGAACAAAGTCGCAGCGGGATCATGATTGATGGCCTCGGTGTGCATGCTCTTGATCACGCACAGGTCATCGACGAGCTTGGCCACGTGTTGTTGCGGCTCACTCACCCACGTGCCGGATTGGCCATGCCGCGCAAAGTTCAAGGTGCTCGGCGCGCAGGGAAACGATTTCTGCCCGGCCGTCATCGTGGTTTTCCGTTCGGCAGGGTAAATGGACTCGGGCACTTCCTCGCCATGCCGCGCGGCAAGGTGCGGCTTGTAATCGAACAGATCCATCTGGGCCGGGCCGCCAGACTGAAAGAGATAGATCACACGCTTCACCTTGGGTGCAAAATGCGGAAGGCCCTGCAGGCCGCCGATGCGATTACGGTATTCGGTGGCCACGTTGCGCGCGTTGAGCAGCGAGCCCAACGCCATCGCACCCAGCCCCAGCGTTCCTCGTTCCAGAAAGGTTCGGCGGGTTTGTTTCGTCAGAATTTCGTTCAGCGGATCCATGATCAGTTCTGCGTGATGGCTTCGTCGAGATTGAGGATGGTGGTCGCCACGAGGGCATAGGCAGCGAGAGTAGTGGGAGAGAGTTTGGCGTCGGCGGGTTTTTCGCCAACTTTCAACAGCTTGGCCGCCTCGGCCGGTTGCGCGGCAAAATCTTTTTCGTAATATTCCAGATCCGCCTCGAGCAATTTCAACTCGCCCGCGGTAGGTGGCCGGCTGACCACAGTGCGGAACGCCCACGCAATACGCTCGCGCGGCGCGGCATCCTGTCGGAGCATTCGCTCCGCCAAGAACCGCGCGGCTTCCACAAAGGTTTTGTTATTCATCAAAGTCAACGCCTGCAACGGCGTGGTCGTGAGGTCCGTGCGCACGATGCACACCTCGCGCGCGGCGGCGTTGAAGGTCATCATCGTGGGCGGCGGCACGGTGCGGCGCCAGTAGGTGTACATGCCGCGTCGGTAAAGCTTGTCGCCCTTGTCCTGTTTGTAGCTGGCGTTGGAGATGCTGCGCCAAATACCCGGAGGCATGTATGGCTTCACCGAAGGTCCGCCGACTTGGCCATTCATTAAACCGCTAGTGAAGAGCGCGGCATCCCGTATGGCATACGGTGTGAGACGCTTGCGCGGACCGCGGGCGAGCAGACGGTTTTCCGGATCGCGCTCATCAGGCACGGCGCTGGCCTGCCGGTAAGTGGCACTGGTGACGATGAGTTTATGCATCGCTTTCTGGTCCCATTCGCGCCGGATAAATTCGGTGGCCAACCAATCGAGCAAGGCGGGATGACTCGGGTGCTCGCCTTGCACACCGAAATTTTCACTGGTCTTCACCAGACCGAGGCCAAAGTAATGCTGCCACATGCGGTTGACGGTAACGCGCGCGGTGAGCGGATGCGCCGGATCCATCAACCACTGTGCTAGGCCTAGGCGCGTGCGTGGCCACTTGGCGTCCCAAGCGCCGAGCACGGACGGCGTGGCGGGTTGGAGTTTCTCGGTTTTGTCCGGTTGATCGTACATGCCGCGGTTCAATAGATACGTCGGGCGCGGCTGGGCCAATTCGTGCAGGACCATCACCGTATCTGGCGCGCCGGGTTGCGGCCGCGGCACGGAGGTTTGCACCACCTTGATTTTCACAGGATCGGGGGTGACGAATTTCGACTCTGACTCCGTCAAGTCCGGCCAGCTCTTAGGAACCTTGATGAACGGAGGGCTATTGCCGTTGTTCGGTCCAAGCCCGGCCTCGTCGATGTTATTGAAAAATGCGAACAGCCGATAAAAATCCTTCTGCGCAATCGGATCATATTTATGATCGTGGCAGCGCGAGCACGTCAACGTGAGGCCGAGGAACATCGTGCCCATCGTCTCCACACGATCGGCCACGTATTCCACAATCCATTCGTCCGGAATCGAGCCACCCTCAGAGTTGATGCGGTGGTTGCGGTTGAAGCCCGTGGCCACTTGCGTGAAAAAATTGCGGTCCGGCAACAGGTCGCCCGCCATCTGTTCGGTCACAAACCGATCAAACGGCACATTGTCATTGAGCGCCTTGATCAGCCAATCGCGCCACACCCACATGTAACGCAGTCGATCGTTTTGGTAGCCGTCCGTATCGGCATACCGCGAAGCCTCCATCCAGCCCAGCGCCATGTGCTCGCCATAGCGCGGCGAAGCCAGCAACCGGTCGACCGCTTTTTCATACGCATCCGGTGAAGTATCTTTTAAAAACGCGTCCAGCTCCGCAATCGTCGGCGGCAATCCGGTCAAGTCGAAGCTCACGCGGCGAAGCAGGGTCGCCTTGTCGGCGGGCGGCGATGGCTGTTGTTGAGCTGCCTCCAACCGTGCCAACACAAAGGCATCAATCGGGTTGTAACCCCACGCGGTGTTTTTCACCTTCGGCAACGGCGGACGTTTGGGAGGCACAAACGCCCAGTGCCGGTCGTCCTCCGGCCAATCAGCATCGGCCTTCAGCCATTGCACTAGCTTGGCGCGATCGGCCGGGCGCAATACGCGGTTGGAATCCGGCGGCGGCATTTGCAAATCGGGGTCCGCACTCGTCAGGCGCTTGAGCATTTCGCCTTCGTCGAACACGCCCGACTCCAGCGCGGCCGCGCGGTCATCCAGACGCAGCTTCGCCTTGCGCGCCTTGGCATCGGGGCCGTGACAGTTGTAACACGCATCGGACAACACCGGCCGGATGTCCCGTACAAAATCCAATGGAGTCGCCGTAAGAACTCCCAATCCTGCCAGCCAAATCACCCCAATAATACACCAATCCCTCATGAATTCAGAGCCGAAAACGTATGTCAGGTACGGGTGCAACTCAAGTTCGATTGAGTCCATAGCTACCAATCCACTTTGGCCGGCAGACCGGTGGCAAGCGTGTCACTGGGATTCTGCGTCAACCAACCCTAGCCGCCATCGGCGCGTTGATGTTGGACACCCAGCATTTGCTCAGCGCGGCACGGCTGCCTTAGCGGCGCGGTCGTCTACGCGGAAGTAGCCCAGGGGGCGGGCGGCTTTTGTGCCATCGGCGATTTGCCAGACGGCACCGGGTCGCGTTCGTTGGCGCTTAGTTTTGCCGGGCTCGATGGTGGCGTAGTGACGGCGGTCTCCATTCGGGGTCATCCAGAACAATTGCACCGGTTGCGGGCGACGATTGACAAAGATGACGTCGAAGCTGCCGCCGACGGGCTTGGAGGCGGGCGCCGCGGCGGCGGCCTTGAGGGGTACCCATTTCAGGGACGGCATGGCGTCCAACGAAGGTTGCGCAGCGGGGGCGAATTCCTTCGGAGCCAGAGCGCGGAGACGGCGCAGGGTGACGGCGTGTTGTTCCTCTTGGGCGAGGTTACGCCATTCGTGGGGGTCGGTGCGGATGTCGTAGAGTTCCTCATCGCCGCCGGCGTAGCGGATGTAGCGGAAGCGTTCGGCGCTGAGGCCGAAGCTGCCGGGTTGGGCCAGGTGCGTGAGGGCAACGTGCGGCCAATCGGCTTTAGGATTTTTCAGGAGCGGCAACAGGCTTGGGCCGTGATGGTGCTGGTGTGGCGGCAGGCCGGCAAGCTCGGTGAGCGTGGGTGCAAGGCTGAGAAGGCTGACGGGTTTGTTGCTGACGCCGGGGCGCGTGCCGGCCGGCAAGCCAGAGGCGCCCTTGGGCACGCGCAGGATGAGCGGCACGCGGGTGCACACGCGCCAGGCGGTGAATTTTTGCCAGTGCTGTTTTTCGCCGAGATGCCAACCGTGATCGGACCAGAGCGCGACGATGGTGTTGGTGGCGTTGGGCCCCTTCTCCAAGGCATCGAGCACGTGACCGAGCATGGTGTCGGCAAAGTAAATAGAGGCGAGGTAGCCCTGCACAGCAGGTTTCCATTGCTCGTGCTTGCGGATGTGGGCGAAGTAACGGTTGGGACCGCGGCGTTTGCCTTCGGGCGGCAGGTCGTCGAGGTCGTCGGCCTTGTAGCCGGGCGGCAATTGGATGGAGTCCAGCGGAAAAGGCTCGAAATATTTCTTGGGCACAAACCACGGCTCGTGCGGACGGTAGATGCCGCAGGCAAGGAAGAAGGGGCGGTCGTGTTTTTTGGTGAGCTGTTGACCGACCCATTGGGCGACGAGATGGTCGCCGCCATATTCCTCGTCTGTGGCATCAAGCGCCGTCCAGTCAGTTTCGACGTATTGCCACGGCTCACGCGGAATGCTCACGGGCCGTTGCTTGGGGTAGAGCGTGCGTGGGAAGGGATTTTCGGTTTCCTTTTTCGGGAAATATTCGTCCCACGATTGGGCGTCGATGAAGTAGTGCAGCATCTTGCCGGAACCGCCGGCCCAGTACCCGGCGCGGGAGAAGGTCTTGGGCAACAACTCGGCATTGGGCAAAATTTCGCGCATGCTTTGGTTGTTGGCGTACAAACCGGAGCGGTGCGGGGAACGGCCGGTGAAAATGGCCGTGCGCGAGGGGTTGCAGGCGGGGGCCGGGCAATGGGCGTTGGTGAAGAGTACGCCCGAGGCGGCCAGCCGATCGAGGTTGGGCGTGCGAGCCTGCGGATGGCCGCCGAGGCAACCGATCCAGTCGTTCAAATCATCAATGGCGATAAAGAGGACGTTGGGCTTGGCGATCGCCGCAGCCTTTACGTCGGAGACACAGAGGATGCAAAACAGTAAGCAGATCAACCACATTGGAATTAATTCCTCAATTCAGGGAACGCTGAAAGAACACGATTATGAAACGTCGCCGGCCAGCCTTCGTTGGACTGCTTTGGGCCGGGGTTGGTACGGCCGTTGCGGATAGCGGCGGCGAGTTGGGCGACGAGTTCCTGGACGAGCTGCGGTTCCTTAGCACTCAGGTTGGTTTGTTCGCCGGGATCGTCGGCCAGATTGAAGAGCTGCACAGGCGGCAGTTCCTTATTCTTCAACGCCTGCGCGGGGCGCGGCGCACTCCAACCGCCGGAGCCGGGGCAGAGGATGAGTTTCCACGGGCCGCGACGGATGGCGAAGGAGCCGTTGATGGAATGATGGATGGTGAACGGCCGCAGCGGCTTGCGATGTGCCACGCCCTCCAGTGCTGGTAGGATGGTAAAGGAATCCTCAGCGGCGTGGGCGGGGATGGCGTGGTGTTGGCCGAGGATGTCGGCGAGGGTGGCGTAGAGGTCGGTGGTGCAGATGGTTTCGCCGGAGGTGCTTCCGGATTTCACTTTGCCGGGCCAGCGAACGAGGAACGGTACGCGATGACCGCCTTCGTAGATGTCGGCCTTGTGCCCGCGCCAGTTGGCATTCGGCTTGTGGCCCTTGGCGATGAGATCGGGGATTTTTGCCTGCGGCGAACAACCGTTGTCAGCCGTGAAAATGACGATCGTGTTGTCGGCGAGTTTTTGTTGATCCAGCTCAGCCAACACTTCGCCGACGACCCAGTCGGTTTCCATCAGAAAATCGCCGTAGATGCCGAGACCGGATTTGCCCTGCCATTTTTTGGACGGCACAATGGGCGTGTGCGGGCTGGTGAGCGGCACGTAAAGAAAGAAGGGCTTCTTGCTTTCCACTCTCGAGGCAATGTACGCGCGGCTTTCGCGGGCGAAATCGATGAGACAATTGACCGCTTCAAAATCCTCTGCTGCCGGGCCAGGCCGATGGAAGGCCTTTGTGGTGTTAGCCCAGGCGGTGGGCTTGTCGTTTTTCAGGTACAGGTACGGAAACATATCGAGCGACGCGGGGATAATGTAGGATTCATCAAAGCCGATCGCCAACGGGCCGCCGGTCACCTTCTGACCATAATCAATTTGCCAACCATCCCCGCGTGTGGCGCCGGTTTTGGAGGTGCGTTTTTCACCGTTGGGCAACATCTCCCAGCCAAGCCCAAGATGCCATTTGCCAACCACTGCGGTGTGATATCCCTGTTGCCGCAGAAAGCCGGGCGCTGTCAGGCGTTGCTTTTCAATGAGCGGTTCGGACAAGCCCCAGAGCACACTCTTCTTCAGTGTACTACGCCAGTTGTAACGGCCAGTGAGAATTCCATAGCGCGTGGGGGTACAAACGGACGACGTAGTGTGTGCGTCAGTAAAGCGCATGCCCTCACGCGCCAACCGGTCACAATGTGGCGTAGCAGCCTTGCCTCCAGCATGAGACAGATCACCATAACCGAGATCGTCTGCCAGGATATAAATGACGTTAGGTCTCTCCTTCGCTGAAACGGTGAACACGGTGATACAAAGCAGGACAAAGAAATGAAAAGGCATGCCCTTGGACTAGCATGCCGAGATATGAATAACAAGAAGCTAGGGATGCATCGGCGGACGCTTCCAATCGACCGCCTGGTATCCTTTTGGCTTGGCTGGCTTTAGTACGGTTACCGATTCAACCTTAGGATCAAAGAGTGGCTCGTTATCCGTGCGAAATGGAGATGCGGGGAAGCCTTCACGATTATAAAGCAGGTTTCGTCGTGAGGGGTTCATTGCCCAAGCGTATCGAACAGCTAAAGGCTGCGTGACATCTTTTGAATAAACTACAATGTTGTCTCCCTTAATTTCAGCTTTTGCCCAATGCCACTTGCGGTCATTGCCCGCAATAGCAAAGGCATCGAGTGCTCCCGCGCGCGCGGACACCAACCCCGAACCAACTGAGTCAAACTCAAGAATCACCTTATTTCCCTTTGTTATCTGTCGTCTCAGGACTGGGCCAGAGGCAGGGATTTTACGCCCGTAGGTTTGTTGAAGTGCAAGATAGGCGTGGCGAATACCGATGGGCTTTTTATTCTTTGGATGTAAGTCGATAGCATCCCCAGTATCAATAGTCACAGCCATCGCCGTATTAGGAATCATTCGATTGGTGAGCCGCATGGATTCACGATTTGCAGCCCAACTAGCCTCTAATCCTTCAACGGGCTTAGTTTGAGGCGGATTCCAGCTTGGTAATTGGGTGAACTGAAAAGGGAAATCTTTGGAGACATTACCATTGGACATCTTATGCCAAGAATTGCGGTAGTAGCCAATAAGTTTAATCAACTGACTCTGATAATGAACTGCCTGAGGTACATCCTTTGAGTTGCGTTCACCTTGATACCAAATGATGCCACGGATTCCGTAAGGGCGAATCGGGTGAATCATGGCATTAAAAATATTGGCCGGATGTTGATGGCCTAGTGTACCCGGACGTGTGATGGTGGGTGGCATCAACTGGCGGAAGGCATTCTTCATGGTTTGTCCAGCGTCGATCTTGGCGTGGTACTCTGCCAACTCCTTTTCAAATGTCGCGAGTGCCTTCTCAGCGCTCTCGCCCTGATTGCGGCGACGGCGTTCGGCGAAATCAATCAGGCGTTGTCTGTGGGCTTGAGTACGAGGGTCATCCTTCTGGATGTCCCAAGGCATCCAGCCTTCAATTGGCGTGCCGGCGTAGGCCCGCTGGATGATACCTACCGGTATCTTGAGTTCTTCATGCAGTTTCTTTCCAAAATAATAGGCAACTGCCGAAGTCTCGGCAGCGGCCTTAGCATCACATCGTTTCCAGCGACTCAGACGATCGCGGTTTTCCGCCAATGGCTCGTGCCAATGTTCACGAGCAGATTTAAAAATGCGCAAATGGGGCAGATCGACCTCACTCTCTTTCTCCGCCTCGAAGGAATTAGCCACAGACCACCCCATATTCGATTGCCCCACACACAGCCAGACCTCCCCAATAGCGACATCCTTGATTTGAATCTGGTTTGACCCTTTAACCTGCAGAGTGTGACCTGTCCCTGCGCCAGGAGTTTCTAGGAATAATTTCCAACGGCCATCTTTGCCGGCTTTGACCGAAGCCATCGTTCCCCAGCTAGCTCTTATGACGATAGACTCTCCCGCATCAGCCCAACCCCAAATTGCGGCATGGGTCTGTTGTTGCAGAATCATGTGGTCACTGAAGAAGCGCGGCAGGCGTACCTCAGCATTTAAGACATGGCTTAATGCCACAATAGCAAGGAGAACAGTACGTTCCGAAAATATCCTGTAGCTCACGGTTAAGCCTTGGTGAACACCTCGCGTGCTCCAGTCTGGGCGCTGTCGGCGAAGCGTTCCTCCTGGATGCCCATGCTATGCAGGATGCTGAGGAAGACGTCGGACATTTGGGTGTCGCCGTTGCGCCAGTAATGGCCGTGCTGCAGCCCCATATTCGCGCCGCCAGCGACAAGCGTGGGCAGGTTCTTCGGCAGGTGCGTGGTGCTGGCACCGGAACCGTAGAGCACGATGGTGTTATCGAGCACCGTGCCGCGGTTATCCTGATAGCCCTGCAGACGCTTAAAGAAATGCACGAGTTGCTCGGTGAGAAACTGGTCGTACTTAGCGAACTGCAGCTGACCGTCCTTGTCCTGCGCGTGCGACAGGCTGTGGTGGGTGCGCTTGATGCCGAGCTTAATGGGGAACGTATCGCTGATGCCCATGCCGTCCTCCCGATTGAGCATGAAGGCGATGCTGCGTGTGATGTCCGCATCGAACGCCAGCGCGATGAGGTCGAACATCGTGCGATAGTAATCAGCGGGATCACCCTCGGAATTGGCGTCGAGCTTGAGGTGCGTATGGTCCTGTTTCTTCAGTGGAATATCGATCCATTTCTCGGACGCGACCAGACGTTCCTCCACTTCATTGAGCGAGGTGAGGTACTGATCCATCTTTTCGCGATCGGATTTTCCAAGCTTTCGGTTAAGTGAATTGGCCTGCTCCAGCACGGCATCTACGAGCTTAAGGCGGCGCTTAAGGTTCTTGCGCTGGCTCTCCATCGAGGCGCGGTCGGCGCGGAAGAGGCGGTTGAAAATCTGGCGCGGATTATTCTCCGCAGGGATCGGTTTACCCGTGATACTGTAAGAAATGGTGCCGGTACGCGAAAGGAACCCGACGCCCGCATCGACGGACATCACCAGCGAGGGCTGCCGGCAAAACTGCTTGGTGTGCTTGGCCACCACTTGGTCGAGCGCCACGCTGTTGTAAACCTCGCGCTTGGGATCCTGCAACGGCGCGCCGGTAAGCCACATGTCCGAGCACACGTGCGGATCAGATTTCGGGCCGTTCGGGTGATACAGCCCGCCCATAAAACTCAGATGCTTGCGGAACGGCGCGAATGCCTCGGTCGATTTGCCGAACACAAACCGGCCGTCCTTCTCCGCGCGCGGAAACCAGCTCCACTCATCGATGCCGTGCTTGGCATGTGGCAGCGACATGCCGTTGGCCGTGTACAGCGCGCAAAACCGGCGCGGCGTGGCCTCGGCCACATCCTTGCCCATCGCCTCCAGCACCGGCAACGCCAGCGTGGCCCCCGCCGCTCCCTTCAGGAACGCGCGTCGATCGAGTTGAAAAGATTGGCTCATTTGGGTTTTTAAAATCTATTTGGTTAAAAAAATATCGCTCGTGATCACGAACCGGACCATGTCCTGCATTCGATATCCGTTTCGACGCAAAGTAAGTCCCTTTTCTTCGAGAAAAACAAGCTCGTTGTAGGTGAGTGTACGGCCGGTACCGTAGGTGGCGAGATGCTTGAGCACGCTGAACGCCACGCGATCCATACGCGGGCCGGCGAGGTAGGCGCGCAGGGCGGTATAGTCGGCCACCTCGGTACCGTCAGGCAGCCGGGCGCTGGCTTCTTGATGCTCGGCGCGGAAGAGACCGCCGGCATCGAACTGCTCCAACGGCAGGCCCCACGGATCAATGCCCGCGTGACAACTGGCACAGCCTTTGTGGTCGCGGTGCAGGGCGAGGCGTTCGCGCAAGGAAAGCTTGGGATCGATCTCCTCAATGCCCGGCACGTTGGGCGGCGGATCGGCGGGTGGTTCGGCAATAATCTTGCGGGCCAACCACGCGCCACGTTTCACCGCGTTAGCTTCGCGACCGTCGGACAGCCCGGCGAGGATGCTCGTTTGCGCCAGTAACCCGCCGAGGTGTGGGCGGCGATGGGCGAAGGGCACGAAGTCGAAGCCGCGCTCGATCTGGTCGCCGAGGCCGTAGTAGCTGGCGGTGATTTCGTTGGCCAGAATGAAGTCCGACTGCACGAGGTTGCGCGCGGGTAGGTTTTCGCGAACGAGATGCTGAAGCAACTCGACTGGTTCCCGGCGGAGATTCAGCCGCACATCGCGCGTGAGCGCAGGGTACTTGTTACGATCCATCTCCACCACGTCGAATTTCTCCAGACTCAACCATTGCGAGGCGAACTCGTCGGCGAATTGCCCGAACCGTTCATCGCGAATCAGGCGCGTAATCTCGGTGTCAAGTGCGGCGCGCAATTTGCCGGCGTCAGCGAGCTGGCGCAGGGGCGGATCGGGTGCGGTGTTCCAAAGGAAATACGACAGCTTCGAGGCCAGTTCATGCTCGGCCAACGGCTCGGCCTTTGGCGTGGTGCTTTCCTCAATGAGAAACAGAAACTGCGGCGAGGTCAACACGATGAGCAGG
>Ga0310343_10000950_pt1 | contig 14495 bp, 15 predicted proteins | sample HC15DNA2025_MG_FD_203519 | JGI IMG/M metagenome (GOLD analysis project Ga0310343, IMG submission 203519) | Marine microbial communities from station ALOHA, North Pacific Subtropical Gyre - HC15-DNA-20-25_MG | ecosystem: Environmental > Aquatic > Marine > Oceanic | place: Pacific Ocean: North... | reverse complement strand
GCGCAGTTTTGTAGCCTGCGTCGCCCAGCATTTTTGGGAGAGTGTACTGATGGTCGTCGATCAGCATCGGGTCGGTTGACCAAACATTGGCCGTCTTCGCCCAGGTACGCCAGCTATAGCGCCCGGTCAGCAGACTATAGCGAGTTGGGCAGCAAACCGGATGGGGCGAATGGGCGTCGGTGAACTTCCTTCCCTCGATTGCCAGCCGATCAATGTTGGGCGTCTGTACTTTGGTGGCCCCGTAGGAACTTAAATCTCCGTAGCCAAGGTCGTCAGCTAGGATAAATACGATATTGGGTCTGTCAGCCGCGACCGAACACAGTACCGTTGCGAGGGTGACCAGACAAAGAATGCTAGCTCTCATAGAACGCTACCGAATTTAAGACGACTGTGCTCGGATCGATAGCGATCGCAATCGCGTAGAATAATCCTTACAGGGGCCAGGTAGTTGTCTAAAGCTCCTTGATTTTGATATTACGCCAGCGAACCTCGTAGGGGCCTGTTCCGGCTTTGATACTGTGAACCTGCAGGCCGATGGATCCGGATGGACTCTCCCGGTAGACGTTACGCGGAAGCTTTAGCTTGGTAACCTGTTTTCCGTTGATGAAAGTAGTAATCGTGTCGCCTTTCGCGATGATGTGAAACTCGTTCCAGTCGTCGTTTTTCACGTACTTGTGGCTGGCTCCTTCATTGGGCTCTTTGGAGACCCAGCCAGTATTGAGGCCCTCGCCGTAGATGAATCCCGACTGTCCGGGGCTGGTTTCGATCTCGACCTGTGTTCCGAAATAGCGGCGAGTGCCGAAGTCGCGGCTGTGTGAACGGATTTGAACTCCGGAGTTCAGGCCTTCGTCTACTTTCACTTCGAACTTCAATTCGAAGTCGCCGTATTTTTCGTAGGTGGTGAGAAAGGTATTGGGACTGCCCTCGGCGGTGCGACCTAGAATGGCGCCGTCCTCGACATAATAATTAGCGTAGCCCTGGACGACCCCCCAGCCAGCCAGCGTTTTGCCGTTGAAAAGCGGTTTCCAGTCGTGATCTCCATGGGAATCAGCGAAAAGAGATGTAGCGGCTGCCCAAAGGGACAGTAGAACGAATTTTGTTAAGGTAGTTTTCATGTGTGATTATTCGATCTGAAAGACAAATTGTTTTGGGTGAAGCCGATTTCGAGCATCAATATAGAGGTGAATCTAAGCAAAGCTAGATGGGCTTGAAGCCCTGGGTCAATGCGAATGACTTTGAAATACGATAATCCCGACTTTCAAGACAGCCTACAAAAGATTTTCCGACAGGATTTGCGTACCGTGATAAAGATGTATCGTCATGGGTAGACTCAAGGGCAAGTTGGCGATTATTACAGGTGGTTTAGGCGATCTAGGGCATGCGACGGGCCGACGACTTGCCGAGGGAGGGGAAAACGCGAGGGCCTCGGCGCCGCGGTTGATCGAACGCCAAGGCCGAGCGTAATAGGTTGCCGCCGCGGCGGCGTTTTGGGCCAGAGACGAATCGTCTTTTTTGTGACTGGCAGCGACCTGGTCGTGGATGGTTGGTGCCTGGCTCGCTAAGTATTGGAAAAATTTTGAGAAATAGTTGGGGCGAACTTCATTTAGGAAGCGACTATCAAGTCAATTATCCGTGATGACCAAGGGCTGCTTATTCGTGAGCGGCCAAATAGATCGACTCAACGCGGCTGATTAGGGATGGTCAGCCCTGCCTTTTGTCGTGAGTGACGCTTCGTAGAGTGAGACGATTCACCCTTGTCTTGCCAATTGGAGTCGTTCATTTTCTAGGACTATGATCAGTTTAACTACGCTGGCGTTCATGGATATCTTTTTCAGCAGTTTTTTCTCGCTGTTGGTCAATGTATTCTACGCTTGCTTGACCACCTTGTTGGCGGTTGGGATCCTTTGGGCGGTAGATCGCCACGTCTTCAAGAACATCGATTTCGTTCAAGAAATTCAGAAAGGGAATATTGCCGCGGCTATTTTTGCCGGCTTTTTTCTGTTGTCGGTTTGTTTGCTGTTGAGTTTCACGATGCGGTGATCTGAATCTAATGGCATTCCGGGGCTACGTATTCTGTCTTTTATGCTTGGCGTTTCTTCTGCCGTTTCTCCAGTCGTTGGAGATGCTCATCCTGAGCGACGGTAGTCGACCGAATCCTTCTCAGGACCAGCATCTCACTCGAGACCTGAGTCGCCGATACGACGGTTATTTCCGGAAGTACACGCGCACTTATTTCGGTCGTATGTCTTGGAAGTGGTTCAAGGCCCAGAGCATTCAAGAAAGCCGCTTGGAGCCGAATGCGAAAAGCTCGGCGGGAGCGATGGGATTGATGCAATTGATGCCCAGCACCTATAAGGAAATTGCTCGAGAGATCGGTCTGCCTCCGGCACCCTATGACCCAAGATCGAATATTCACGCGGGCATTCGCTATAATCTAGAGTGCTTCGATTTTTGGACTGAGAGGAGGAGCTGGCAGGAGAAATTGAGGCTGATGCTTGCTTCCTACAACGCGGGTACGGGAAATATCGTCCGCGCTCAAAAGGTGGTGAGAGAGCAAGACTTATGCATAGGGCGAAGTTGGGGCTGCATTAAACAAGGCCTACCTCAGGTTACCGGTCGATATTCGCAGGAAACAATTCAGTACGTGGACAATGTAGAATATTACTACTCGATCTTGAGGTAGATCAGCAGAGTTTTTAGCGTAGAGGTGTTGATAATGTGTCAACTCCAGCGGAGGTAACGCTTGCCCAATGCGTCGAATTGATGAAGATTGCACATTCTATGTCGGAACATAAAGCAATTCTTCGCTGGGAGCGAAACGGCCTTGATTTTGGATACAAGACCTATTCCCGCAATCACTCTTGGACCTTTGAAAATGGCTTGTCCATTGAAGTGTCCGCTGCCACTCAGTTTCTGGGCGATGCATCCAAAGTGGATCCTGAGCAGGCTTTCGTGGCTTCGCTTTCGAGCTGCCACATGCTGACATTTCTAGCGATCGCATCGTTTAAGAATATTGTGGTGGAAAGCTACATTGATGAGGCCGTGGGTCACTTGGCGAAGAACGAGCAAGGCAAATTCGTAATAGCCAAGGTCGACTTGCATCCTCAGATCGTGTTTGCAGAAGGCAACGAGCCGGATCGGGCAACTTTAGAAGCCATGCATCACAAGGCTCATGAAGACTGTTTTCTGGCGAACTCGGTCACTTGCGATATAGTGACCAAATTATGAATACGAAAACTTAGTAGATTTTCTCTAGTTTCCGGTCGATTCTCTCAGGGGGGCATTCACCATCTCGCGTTCCTCGGGGGTTTCGAAATGCGCGACGAGGTCGTTGATGATTTTGCGCAAGGGCTCTCTTAGCGTATCGCGAAATGCCCGATCCAGTTGATCGCGGCTCATCATGGGTGGGGGAACCTGTCGTTCGTGATAGGTTCCCAACGTATTCAGCTCGCCGTACTTGGAGAGTTTGGCTTCCAGGGTAGCAATGAGGTGGCTCGATTTTTCCTGTTCGAAACGAATAGCGAAAATATTTAATAGCGGTCCGTCTCCTGGTTCTTCGCGTCTGCTTAAAATCCGAACGTTCATTGGTAATTGAGCTGCTTGTAGCAGTTCTTCCATGACAATCTCGAAGTCAAGCCGCCGCATTCGTTCCATATTGTCGGCGATATCCGGATAGTTTAGTAGGTATTCAGGACCAACTGAGTGCCTGAACTTAACAAACAAGGTTTCGGATCGATCCAAGAAAATATACGTGTCGCTATCTAGGGATTCCGTTGTTTGGCAGGAAATTAAGAGCGTCCCTAGCAACGGAATACAGAGAAGATTTGTTAGATGGTCTTTCAATGTCATTTGAGGCAGTAGAAGGATACTGGGATTAAGTTTAAAGGCGGCAACCTTTGTCTTCTAGATCCCGCTTCGAGCTCTTAGAATGGAAACCCTCCATAGACGGGTGGAGTAATGCTCTTGCGATAAGGCTGTAATTGCTCATTTCTATCTCCATTCTACGAATCGCCACCAATTTTTCAACCGATCGGTTGCTGCTAGTATGGTTGCGACGGCCCCGCTCATTCTTCCTTCAAAACTCTTCGGAGCAGTCTGTTTCCCGGTCGATCGTCCGATGGGTCTTGGATCCACGAGAAACGAAATTCCACCTGTTCTGCCGGAAGTCCTTCCCGACAAAGTTCCAGGGGATATTCACGGTGAAAACGTGGTCATCCTCGAATTGGGAAAGAGGGGCACGGGAAAGTAGTTTCATGCATGGAAACGTGATTTCAAATTGGGTCAGATTAGCGAATGACCTTATTAGCTTTGCCTTTGAAAGAGACGTTTGTATAGTTCACAACGGGTTAGTAGTTTCTCATGAGATCCTGAATCTACAATTTGGCCGTTCTCGAAAACAAGTATTTGCTGGGCAGATACGATTGTGCTGAATCTATGAGCGATGATGAGAACTGTTTTACCGATCATTAGCTTGCTGAGCGCCTGCTGGATCTTTTCCTCGCTTTCGGAATCCAGAGCTGAGGTGGCTTCGTCGAGGATTAGTATCGGGGCCGTTCGAAGAAAGGCCCTGGCGATGGCCAGACGCTGGCGTTGCCCACCTGAGAGTCTTGCTCCGCGTTCGCCAACGATTTCGTCGTATCCATGATCTAGTGATTGTATGAACTCATCGGCGAAGGCATCTTTAGCCGCAGCTTTCACCTCCTCGTCGGTAGCATCTTGGCGACCTAGTCGTATATTCTCCATCACGGTGTCGTCGAAGAGAACGGGATCCTGAGAGACGATAGCGATTTGCTGGCGAAGATCTTTTAGAGGTATCGAACGTAGATCTCTGCCGTCGACGGAGATCGATCCCTTGGCGACGTCGAAGAATCGGGGGACTAGATTTACAAAGGTGCTTTTTCCCGATCCGCTGGGGCCGACCAAAGCGCAGGTGGAACCGCCTGAGATCCGGGCGCTTACATTTTGCAGAACGGCGGGAGACGAGTCGTAAGCGAAATCCACCTGCTCGAATCGTATATCCCCATTGGCGGACCCAAACGGTTTAGCTTCTGGGTCTTCAACTACCTCGATCGGCTGATTCAGGATTTCCTCCACTCGTTTTAGGGCGGCTGCTCCCTTCGATAGTTCGGCTGCGAACATCCCTAGGCTTTTAACCGCGGTGTAGAGAAAATATAGGGCCAGAAAGACCCCAGTGAAGACTCCTCCTGCCACGCCTTGGAAATAGCCGATTACGAAGGCGATCGATAGTCCTATGGAGGAAATGGTTTCGATCACAGGCGGGAGTGCAAACCCGTATTTCACGACTTTCATTTGGGACTGGTAAAGATGGGCTGCCCGATCGCGAAAGCGGGTCGATTCCCGCTTCTCTAGATTGAAAGCCCGAACCTCTCTAGCCGCACTCAAATTCTGGGCTATATTCTGCGTCAGACTGCCAAACTCCTCCTGTTGTTTGATCGCCCTGCGAGAGAGTTTTCGGCTGAAATGGCGAATGGGGAAGACTACAATAGGCAGGGCGGCCAGGCAAAGGTAGATTTCTAACACGCCGTCATTTTGAACGGCTTTGAGGCCCAGGAAGTAAAGAGCTCCGATAATCGTTGCAGGCTGGGTGATGAATTTACGAGCCACATAGTTTAGGGTGATCTGAAGCATCTGCGTATCACCGGTGATCCGGGCGATCAGGTCTCCGCTGGCCTTGTTTTGAAAATAGGCGAAGGAAAGCAATTGAAGACGATCGAAAACCCGAATTCGAAGATCCCGAATAGCTGCTAGCCCGGCCGAGTGGAGCAGGTAGGCTCCTAGAAAATTAGACACTCCGATGATGAGGAATAGCAGCGGGAAGATCGCCGCGACCAGCATGATTTCGTTGAGTGATAGCGATCGGTCATCGCTGAATACGTTGGAAAACAGACGCTCTACCCCATTGGTCAGCCCTGCTCCAGTTAGGGCACCTCCAACGGATCCGAAAACCGCGGAAAGCCAAATCTTGCCCTGGTAAGGACGGATGAGGGCGTAGAATGTCTTTATGTCGTTTAACATTTGAGGGGCGAATGATGCTGGTTGGTCCCTCGAGGGCAATCTCAGATGTGTTGTGGCCAAATTCGAATGAAGATGGACGAACCGCTTGCAATTTGTTACAACTGCGGAAATTTATATTCCATCTCGTTTCTCCCGAGTTTTATCCGAAATTTCCCTCAATCGGGATCTGCTGATATTCCGCAACTCGCTTTATTTCCTAAGACCTATTTTTGGCCTAGTCCATGTCATTGAAAATGCAGATTGCCGATAGATACGACAAACCCGCTCTGCGAACGTGGCTAGAAGAGCTGCCGGAAACCGTTGATCGGTTCTCAGATGAAGGGTTGATCCAAGGAGGGCGAAATCAGCTATATCGTTGCCGTTTCGATGACGTGTATCTCGTGGTGAAGCGTTTCCCTAATGGCGGAGCGTGGAAGAAGATCGTCTATAGCGTTTTTCCGGGTAAAGCGAAGCGGTCTTATTTCCACTCTGAACGCCTGATTGAGGCGGGATTGAATAGCCCAGCACCAGTGGCCTGGGTGGAGTCTTGGAAAGGCTCTTGGCTGGATGAAAGCTTCTACATTTGCAGATTCACGCCTTTTGAGCACGAAGCCCGCGAGCTAAACCAGCCTGAATTGCCTCAACGAATCGAGAAGGCCCGCATGCTTGGCCAGTCGCTCGCCAAAATGCACCAATCTGAGATCCTCCATTTGGACCTGACCCCGGGAAACCTCCTATTCACCAGAAATTCAGAGGACGGATGGGAACTGCATATAGTGGATAACAATCGAATGCGGTTTGGTCCCGTTTCCAATCGGGCGGCGATAACCTCGCTTGTACAGGCCGACTTGCCCGATGACTTGGTTCAGCATATGCTCGAGGCCTATTCGGCGCATGTTCGATCCTCACTAGAAGAGCTGGGTAAAGCATATTGTAAGCGGCGACAGAATTACGCGTTGAAGTGGCGTATCAAAAATGCCACCCGACCATGGAGGAGAAAAATTGGACTCTGATCCAAAAGTAAATCAGTCCACTTGGGACGCATTTAGCGAGCAGCCGTATCCGATACGGCGGCAATTCTCGGTGCTCCATCGCTTGAAAGGCAGTTTTTGGTCCCATGTGAAATCCGCCCTCACTTCCTTGGTCGTTTTCCCGGCGATCATCTTAGTTCAAGGAGCGCTGTCGTTAGGATATCGACCCAAAAATTGGAAACGCCGCACCGAGGATAGGAGTGACTTCATGGGAGTAGCGGTGGCTCTACACTCTTGTGATGGTCCGCGCCTCGCGCGAGAGATCGAAGCTCTGGGAGTTCGCCAGATATTGCTTCGTTTTGCCATCTGGGAAATGGATCGGTTGGAGGAGCATTGGGGATTTGTCGAATCCCTCCCGGATTGCGAATTCGTTCTTTGCGTAATGCAGGATCGTCAACACATTCTAGATCACGAGTTGTGGTATAAAAATCTGAATACGATCGTTAAGCGATTTTGGCCTAGAATCAAGGATTATCAGATCGGCCAAGGCATCAATCGATCGAAATGGGGCGTATTCAGCAGCGATGAGTTTTTGGCATTCGCTTCAGTTGCCGAAGATCTTCGAGGAGACTATCCGGAAATTCATCTTGTTGGCCCTTGCGTTCTCGATTTCGAACCCATTCCCTTTATACGTTCCTTGCTTAATGGATACAGGATTAAGTGGGATGTTGTAGGTTGCGCTCTTTATGTAGATCGCCGAGGTTGCCCTCGCAACAGGCAGTTGCTTATTTTCGATTTCACCCAGAAGATCTATCACTTCGTGGCTTGCGTGCTTTGCTCTAATCGAGCTAGCCATCGATTCTGGATCACTGAGGTTAACTGGCCTTTAGAGGACCAAAGTCCCTATGCGCCCACGGGGGAGAAGGAATGCGTTAGTGAAGACGATGCTGGAACGTATTTAAAACGCTACTACGAGGATGCTTGGGAGAGTGGATTGGTCGAGCGTGTTTACTGGTGGCAGCTTGTGTCCAAGGGGTTTGGGCTTATTGACGTCGAAGATGATGGTTCCCTGCGGTATCGCCTTGCCTATTACGAATTTAAGAAGATGCTTGTGAGTAACCTGCCGGATCCCGCCCAGCTAGTTGAAGAAAAAGAAGCGGTTGGGCGGTAGGTAAGCTCAGCTCGGGTTATGGGTGATTCGCAATAGCCAAGAGCGATTCCTAAGATAACTTTGATTTTCATAATGTGTATAGGCTTAGATCCCCTGGCTTCGTATCAGGTTCAAAAGGTAGAGGAATGGATGTGGTGGTTTTTTAGAAAAACGGTCCTTTTCGTGCGGGCACAGTTGTATTTTTCTAGCTCCCCCTGATTTCATATAGACTAGGGCTGACTCACGGCATCGCTTTCCGAACCGATCCAACTTTAGCGATCTCGCCGCTGTCCGCGCTGGCCAGGGCTGCATAGCAGAGCTCGAGGCTTTTCAGGTTGTTTTCGGCGCTGTGCAAGGGTTCGCGGTTTTCCTCGATCGCGCAGATCAGCTCGCCCATAGCTCCCTGAAAACCGGACTCAAACCAGCAGCCGTTCAGCGGGGTGCGGCAATGCCCGGATTCTGTAAATAGATGTATCTCCGATTGTTCATTGAGACCTGGACCCCGTGATCGCAGTAGACCTTTGGTACCAACGATGGTCGTTACGTCTTCCTCACCCCGGAGGGTATGTCCATGAAATGATAGGCGGACTTGAGCGTTTGGATACCCGATGGTAGCGGATGCGACAGCCGGAGGCTGGAAGAGCTGACCTGGAAAACCAGTTACCAGGGCGTAGACAGTATCCGCTTTTTGGTTATCCATCAGGCAGTTGGCCATATCAAACCAATGAATGGCGAAATCGAAAAGAATCAGGTGGCGAATTTTTTCGAAGCCCTCGTTACCCGCGATCCAAGTTTGATCCCATTGAAGGGAAAAATCGATGGATGTGACCTGCCCGATGAGATCTGCCTGAATCGCCTTTCGCAGGTAGCTGAAATGCGGCGCCCAACGACCGCTCTGGTTTACGGCTAACCTGACATTTCGATCTTTGGCTAGGCTGGCCAATCGCTGTCCATCGTCCAAATCGAGAACGAATGGCTTTTGGCTGAGCACGTGTTTGCCCGCCCGCAAGGAGTCTTCTATAATGGGTAGCCGGTCAGACGGGTGGGGTGTGGCATCGACGATCTCTATGTCGTCACGCTTCAGGATTTCACGATAGTCCGTAAGCGTCTCGGCTTTTGGGAAGAATTGATCTCGCCGTTGCTGGGCCTTATTCAGCGATCGATCGATGATGACCAGTACATTAAAGTTGCAAGTCTGATAAGCACGAAGATGAAATTCGCTCACGCCGCCAGCCCCTACCAACGCGATTCCTGGACGATAGGAATTTGGAAGAGGGGGGAGATAGGCAAGCTCGGGTGGAGCAATCCGCTTAGATTGCTTGGAAGGGATGAAACCGTATTCGTTATCGCTGCTCATCCGTCAATTCTCCGGGCCCTAAGTTTCTATTGGCGTGGTATGTTTTCTCTCAGGAGCGCAAATCCAATTGTTGCATCAGGGCGTCCGTTGCCTGGTACGCCTCCTCGACCCATTCGACGATTTTCGAAGGATCGGGAGAGTACTCGAGCTCTATCGAGATTGTTCCGTCGAATCCTAAGTCCTTAATAGCTTGCAGGTAGGGGGCGAATTTAACGACCCCGCGCCCAGGGGGAAGATCTCCATGAACCTTGCCGTCGCAGTCGCTAATGTGCACGTGGGCCGCTCGGCCGTGCAAGACATCAAGATCAGCGGGCGACGTGTCGGACAAGACGAGATGGCTGATATCGACGTTAGCTTTAACATTGGGCAATCCGCAATCGTCGATGAAGCGGGCCATCTCAGGAACACTGTTAAGCAGACTCAACCGGAACGGTTCCAGCTCCAAGGCTATTTCCAAATTTCTTTCGCCTGCGTACTGTCCCAGCTCGCGCACGCATTCCACGCCCCATTCCCATTGCTGTTCTGGTGGAATAACTTCTCGCTGCCAAATGTATTCGCCGATGACCAGCAAGAGGTTCTGCGATTCGAACTCACGGGCCAGATCTAGAAAACGCTTGGTTCGCTGTAAATGGAACTCCCGGACTGGCTGGTTGAAATCAATTAGCCCCGCGGAGACCGCTACCGTAGAAATAATGGGCAGATTACGGGCCTGGCATGTATTGCGAATCAAATCGATCTCTTCCTGGCTGATGCACATGGCTTCGGTGAAAATATCGACAGTATCAAAACCGATGCGTTTGATATGCTCGAGACCTGTGGTTGTATCCACTCCAGCCTGATCAAAGGCGCTGTTGATGATGCCTAGTTTCATGATGGGATCCTTTGGTAGAGGCGATGCCTAGTGTGTTTGGGCGCGTTCGATCGATCAACGACTATTGGTTTTCGGGTAGAGACTTGGCACTTCGATCGTCGCTGTCGAGATTGGCGTATTCGACGCTGGTCCTTTTGGTGTGGTCTTGGCCAACCTCAATGATCTGCGAGTCGTCCACTTTGTGAAGGGGCGTGTAGGCTGGGTGGTGCGACTCTTTGAAGGGACTATTGCGTTTGGTATTGTAGCAACAAATCAATGCCCAGCGGGCATTGTCGGATCTGTTGGCGGCCGAGCAATGCAACAAATTGGGGTGGAAAAATACGGCGTCGCCAGGCGAAAGTCGACAATGGGCGAGTGGAAATCGGTCCATCGCCGGTTCCACGTATTCCATGTCGGCTCCGGCCTGATCACCTGTGAGCGCGTGGTTGATACGACCCATTTTGTGTGAACCTTGCAGAACTTGCAGACAGCCGTTCTCCTCCGTTGCTGGATCGACTGCTATCATGACGCTGCAAAGTTCAGGCGTCAGGAGTCCGTTTTGATACCAGTATCCGTAATCTTGATGCCATGCCCAAGATCCACCGGTTTTAGCGTCCTTCAGGATCATTTTGGAGTGGTAGTGATATACCTCATCGCCCAGCAAGTCTCCAACGGTATCGACAAGACGGCGACACCGAGCGAACATGCCGTAGATGCCATCACCTGGATGGTTCCACAACGATAGGCGGACGCTGGCTCCGGTTCCGTCATCTCGGGAGCTGGAGGCCTTATCCAAGGCGTGGTCGTTGGCTGCAGTTTCCTGCAGGAAACCGATTTCCTGCTTGGTAAACAACTCGCGAACGAAGAAATAGCCATCTTTCTCGTAAGCTGTTTTATGATCGTCGGTTAGGAGGGACACGATAGCTACTCGTTTTGGCCTTGGAGTGAAATGACGGGTTCTGTTTGCGGCAAGTGCAGAAACTGCATTTGCTTAAAGAATACTATTCTATGACTGGCGTGAGCACGATGTTCTTGTAACTCGCTTCAGTGTGATCGCCCTGGAGATAAATGGGACCTTGCCGCGTGACATCCGACCAAAGTGCGCCGCCCGTACACCCCACCAAAGGTACGTTGTCGTGGATCTTCTTTCCGTTGAGATAGACGGTAACGTGGCGATCCACCAAGGTGATATCATAGGTTTGCCATTCGCCTGCGGGTTTTTCAGCTGATATGGCGGGCGCTACGCGGCTATAGATACCTCCCATGCGGTGCGAATGCGGAGGCTCCCCATAGGTTGCAGCTACTTGGATTTCGTAGATGCCGCGAAGGTAGATGCCACTGTTTCCGTTTTCAGGAACCATGACTTCGAGTTTTAGATTGAAGTCCTCGAAATCCGCATTGGTTCGGAGATTACCATAGTGGATACGCGGCTTGCCATCTCCTTGAACAGGATTGTTGACGAGGGTGCTATTGGAAATTTTCCATCCGTTGACATCGTCTTCGTTTAGTAGTCTCCACTGCTCTAGATCCTTCCCGTTGAATAGGGCGATTGGCTCGCCGAACTTCACTTTTTTGAGATCGGGTTTTGGTGGCAGGGGAGGAATGCGTTCCCCGGTAAATTCATGACGCTGTATGCCTCGGCCATTTTGGTTCGGCTGCATAATGGTCAGGCTCATGGTGTCTCCCTCAACGGTAGCGCGAATGGTGTCCACGAAGCGCTGCGTGCGAGTTACTTCGCCCTGGGCGTCCTTGCGCTCTACCGTTTTCGAACGTGTGATCAGCAAGGTATTCCTGTTGGGAAAGACGACCGAATCTACCGGCAGTACGCTTCCTCCTCCCCAAAGAATATAGGCATCATAGTAGCCGTTTTCTCGATTGACTTCGAGCCATCCCGCTCGACCGTTAGGAATCGTTAATGCCCAGCGATCGAGGAACTTTTCAAGAGGGGCCTGAGTATACAAGCTTTGAAGGCAGATCGCTATTCCAAAAAGAGAAAGAATGGGACGCAAGAACGAGGACTTATTCATGAGGTCTGTATTCCCAAATCCGACCCTGCTCTCAAGACTAATCGTGTGCGGATGTCTTCCGATTTACCCAGGTGAAATCCTCGGCTCATTTTGTATCTTAATTTGTTTACGGGCGATCTCATGCCTGCGCTACTCTTCAAATGGGAGCTCCGCATAGTCATTCGGAAACAAGAGGGATTCGGTTCAGTAGCGCGGCGTTTTAGCCCGCGAACCAAGCATAAACACTTCAGCGAGTTGGACCCTGTACAGCCATGTCTCTCGTTCCTGAAGGAATGCTGATATTCGGTATTCGATCTAGAGATCCATCCGGTGCGATCTCGAAAAAGGCGATATTCCGGACACCGGATTCGCAAACAATCAGATATTCGCCTCCGGGCGAGATATCCAATTTCCAAGGGATGTCGCCGACTTTCGTCCGGCTTTCCAAACTCAGCTTGCCATCCATTTCGATCCGAAAAGCGAATATGCTGTCTTCATCGCCGCCGAAGTCTCTAATGGCAATGAAGAGCCGTTTTCCATCTGGCGATAGGACGAGGTCAGAAGCATGCAGATCACGTTTACCCTTCTCGAAAGGCGAGCGTCGCGGCAAGGTGGTTGCGTGCTGGCGGTCGGTCAATTGACCATCGTCGCCGATGGCAAAGACGCTAACTCCAAGCTGTTGCTCATTGCTGAAATAGACGATTGGCAGTGTGGGATGATAAGCGACGTGACGGGGACCGAACATAGCGGGCGGTTTGGCATTGTAAGGCGTGAGCGGTTCGAGCTTTCCGGTTCCTGCATCGAAGGCGAACTGAAACAAAGCGGTGTTATTCTTCACGCAGGGGACGTAGGCGAATCGGTTGTCTGGACTGGTTCGAATACAGTGGGCCTCGGGATTGGGAGTTCTCAAAGTGGTTGTGGCGTCGCCGACTATACCATTTTTTTCAATACGATAGACGGCTACCCATCCAGTTTGGTAGTGAGAGCTCATGAAATAGGAGCCGGTACGATCAACGCTCGTGTAGCCTGTTGGGTGGGCAAGGGTGTTCGATCCGACCAATTTCAGTCCGCCGTTTTTCGAATGGACCACCGTTGCAGACATTGAATTCCCGGCGCTCGCTCCTGTCAATATTAGGGAGTCTCGCTTAGGATCAATAGCGATGCCATGCGGAGAAAATGACAGCCCAAGCGAATCTTCCGCCTTTGTAACGAGCCCTGATGAATGGGATTGAATCGAGTAGGCTTTGATCTGCTGATTCTGAGGGTCTGGTACGAATAGCCGAAACGAGTCGTTCCCGATAAGGAAAGTTTGAAGGGTAAGGGTGAAAATGAGAATACTTGCGATTCGCATGATTTCGAATCTTTGCTGGCCGAACGATAATTGGCAATAGAAACCCTTTGGGCAGAAAGACTTCCACGAAGTATTCGGTAGCGGCTGATCTCCGAGCGCCCACAAGCGAGATACATAAATGGGCGCTCGGAGATCGTCCGCTATCTTGTATCGATCAAAGTCTAAATGAGGGAGACTATTATTCCGCGCTTAGATCAGCGGCAACCAGTTGTCCGTCGTTCCGGACAATGACGTGCTTATAGGCAAAAGCCGGGTGAGCCCAGGTAACGCCGCCGATACGACTGGGCATCCCGAAGGGGGTGCGATTCACTAGTTTTCCGCGGCTGATTTGTTTGTAGCCTTCGGGAGAGAGTTCGGCAATGATCAGTTCTCCATGCTCGTTGAAGATCCACTCGCGTTGCCTGGCATTGCCTTGGGCAACGATATGGAGAGTAGCGAATCTATCTGGCTCGACGGCCTCAGTCGACTGCCAAACCTGTTTTCCTGTGAGAAGCTCCAGGCAGCGCAGTTCCCCTTTTTGATGAGTGCCATAGATGTAGCCATCTTTTATATACGGAGTGGGAATTAGGCTATGCAAATTGTCCGAGCTTCGGGTGTCGTTGCGACGCCAAATCACGGTAATTGCGGTCTCTTCCTCATCGAGAAGAAGCAGAGCAGAACCGACGTGAGCATTTGTAGTAAATAGGTATCTTTTTCCATGGTAGGTTGTTAGTATAGGAGTCGATATGCCGATGGGCCATTTGCTGCCCGGCATCGGGTAGGACCAGAAGGGTTTGCCTGTTTCAGGATTGAGGC
>Ga0310343_10000948_pt1 | contig 14497 bp, 9 predicted proteins | sample HC15DNA2025_MG_FD_203519 | JGI IMG/M metagenome (GOLD analysis project Ga0310343, IMG submission 203519) | Marine microbial communities from station ALOHA, North Pacific Subtropical Gyre - HC15-DNA-20-25_MG | ecosystem: Environmental > Aquatic > Marine > Oceanic | place: Pacific Ocean: North... | reverse complement strand
GCGATACGTTAGGTGTCGAGCGACGCCCGCATTCGATTAGCGAAGACCCGAAGCCCTTGACGGAATTCGACGAGGATTACCCGTACATGGAACCGAGTTATCTCCTGAATCAGGCAGGGTGAGCTAAAGGAGTCGCTACCCATTACTCATAGGGCGCGCAGTAAATCTCACGTTAGTTGTGCAAGCGTTTACGATTCAGGGTGGTTGGTTCCGGTTTTATGAAATTGGCGGGTTGACCCTTTTTATCCCCAATCTCTAGATTGGGTTTTGTATGGATCATTCTACCCATCTGCGTTTTCTTGATGAGGATATGCGGCGTCTTGAAACCCTAATTGCCCACGCTGCCAGAGCCGATGCTGGGCTGCAAAGAAAAATCTCGAGTAAAGAGAATTTCCAGCTCTTGGATCTTGCGTGTGGGGCATGCAACGAGGCCAAGACGCTGGCGAAAGTTTTCGGGATTAGCGATAGGGCGAACGAAGAGAACCGAAACATGAAGTTTATCGGCCTGGATGTTCGAGATCGCGAGATCGCGGAGGCGACTGCCCGGTTTCGAAGCGATTCGAATTCCCAGTTCGAGTTCATCAATGGGGATGCCACCAAGCTGGAGAAGTACAGGGAGCTATCGGACTCCTTCGACATTATTTTCATGCGCCACCAGAATCTTTGGAATGGCAAGCGAACCTGGGAGGAGATCTACCACAAAGCGCTGGAAAAGCTGTCGCCGAGCGGCCGGCTAATCATCACTAGCTATTTCGACCGCGAACATGAGCAAGCTATCGAAGTCATCAAAAACCAGGGTGGGCAGCTTCTGGTGACAGAGGCAAACAAGGACTCCCGCAAACTCCCGTTTAACGGTAAATCGGTTGACCGGCATCTGGCCATACTGAAGAGGAAATAGGTAGGATTGAATATTTAAGATTGAATACGAACGTTTCCACGCGTCTGCCTATCGAAAGAGAAAGTCTATCCCAAATCTATTTTCGAAATAAGTAGCCCCGGTGCCGTTTTTGAGTTCATAATCCGAATGCCCAACCGAGCTTAGGTTGACGATACACTCTCAACTTCACACTTTTAGAATATGGATATCGAAGAGGAAAAGAATGTCCTAGGAGGCGATTTGCAGCCTTGTAGTTTGGATCCATTGACGGGTTTTCATCGAAACGGCCGCTGCCAGACCGGTCCGCACGACCATGGCTGCCATGCTGTTTGCGTTCAGGTGACAGAGTCATTTCTCGAGTTTTCTAAATCCGTCGGAAACGATCTCGGTACGCCGGTGGAGGCCTACGGTTTTCCAGGGCTCAAACCCGGCGATCGTTGGTGTCTCTGCGCAGAGCGTTGGGTACAGGCTTACGAAGCCCGTTCAGCCCCCATTGTTATAATAGAATCGACTAGCGAAGCGGCTTTGAAACATATATCTCGCGGTTTGCTCGAGGAATTCGCACTTGTTGAAACGGATGAGTAGATTAGGCCTTTGGATTCTTTAGAATTACAAAAATCCCCACCTCATCCGAGGCGGGGATTTTTGAAGTAGAATAGGAAGTTCGACTATTGGCAGCTCTCGCATACCTCGGGCTCTTGCGAGGTTGCTTGCTTGCTTTGGGCCACGACACCACGGAGTTCTTTTTTGGCTCCTATAGTGGCCTTTTCGATGTTGGAGGCTCCTAGGGTGCGGAGGTAGTAAGTAGTCTTGAGTCCGTGGCTCCAGGCAGCCCGATACATATGAGAAAGGGTCTTCATGTCTGGTGTGGCTAGGAACAAGTTGACCGATTGGCTTTGATCGATCCACTTCTGGCGTCTTGCTGCGGCCAATACAAGCCAGCTGTAGTCTACCGCGAAGGCGGTTTTGTACTTCAGCTTGATGTCTTCGGGAATCTCTTCGATTTCGTCTAGCTCGCCATCAAAGTACTTCAAGTTGTTGAGCATATCCGTGTTCCAGAGCCCTCGAGCTTTGAGGTCGCGTACCAGGTGCTGGTTGAGAATGGTGAATTCCCCGGAGAGGTTGCTCTTGACGAAGAGGTTCTTGTAGGCCGGCTCGATACAGGGGGATGTGCCGGTGATGTTGGAAATGGTTGCTGTGGGAGCGATTGCCATGACGTTGGAATTGCGAATACCTTGCTTGGCGATTTTCTTGCGTACCGGTTCCCAGTCGAGCTTTCCGCCGCGAGGAACGTCGATGTGCTGTCCGCGTTCTTTCTCGAGGATGTCCAAGGTGTCTTGAGGAAGCAGTCCGCGATCCCATTTCGATCCCTTGTAACTAGCGTAAGCCCCCCGCTCGCCAGCCAGATCGCTGGAAGCTTCAATGGCGTAGTAGGCGATGGCCTCCATGGCTTCATCGTTGAATTCCACCGCTTCCTGGGAAGCGAATGGAATGTCCCGGATGTAGAGCGCGTTTTGCAGCCCCATGACTCCGAGCCCAATTGGACGGTGAGCTTGGTTGGAACGCTTGGCAGCTTCGGTGGGATAGTAATTGATGTCGATGACGTTATCGAGAGCCCGAATGGCGGTACGCACCGTTTCCTTGAGTTTCTTGTGGTCGATGTTGCCATCCTTGTCCAAATGCTGATCGAGAACGACGCTGCCTAGGTTACAGACGGCAGTTTCGTCGTTGCTGGTATTCAGCGTGATCTCGGTGCAGAGATTGGAGGAGTGGACGACGCCTACGTGGTCCTGAGGCGAGCGGACGTTGCAAGGGTCCTTAAAGGTGATCCATGGATGGCCAGTTTCGAAGATCATACGGAGCATTTGCTTCCACACTTCGATGGCGGGAACGGTCTTGGACCACATTTCCCCCTTTAGAGCCTTCTCTTCGTAGGCCAGGTACTTTTCTTCGAAATCCTTTCCATAGCTGTCGTGCAGGTCGGATACATCGCTAGAGCGGAAGAAGTTCCACTCTCCGCGTTCCTCCATACGTTTCATGAACAGGTCTGGAATCCAGTTCGCCGTATTCATGTCGTGGCAGCGGCGTCGATCATCACCGGTATTCTTGCGAAGCTCTAGGAAGTCGTAAAGGTCGTTGTGCCAAGTTTCCAAGTACGCACAGCCGGATCCACGTCGCTTACCGCCTTGGTTAACGGCGATGAGCAGATCGTTGTGAAGCTTGAGGAAAGGGACAATACCCTGACTTTCGCCATTGGTGCCGGAAATGTAGCTACCGGTGCCGCGAACCGCAGTCCAACTGCCACCCAGTCCGCCGGCCCACTTGGACAAATAGGCGTTCTCGGCGATGCCGCGCTGCATGATGCCTTCGATTGAATCGTCGACGTAGTAGAGATAGCAGGACGATAGCTGAGAGTGGCAGGTACCGGAATTGAACAGAGTAGGGGTGGAGGAGCAAAAGCGGCGACTCTTGTAGAGTTTGTAGAGGGCCTTGGCCTTAACTTCTTTTTCCTCTTCGGCAATGAAGAGTCCCATGGCGACGCGCATCCAGAAGAATTGCGGTGTCTCGATACGGCGGGCGTGCTCGAGCCCTTTCGACTTATCGATAATCAAGTAGCGGTCGTACAAGGTCTGCACGCCAAGGTAGTCGAACTCCAAGTCCGCCGAGGGATCCAAGCTTTCGGCCAGTTTATCGATATCGTAGTCTTTAAGCTTCTCATTCAGTCGACCAATGGCGATGCCGTGACGGACGTACTCTTTGAACTTCTTCTGGTGGAGGCGTTTCAGTTCGCGAACGCCATTCTTGACGATGTCCCAGCCAAGAACCTCTTCGTAGATATATGAAAGCTGAATGCGGGCTGCAAATTTAGCAAAATCGGCATCGAGCTCGATCAAGGTTCGGGCATTCAAAGTAATGGTTTTCTGGAGACCATCCTCATTGATGTCATCGAAGATGGAGCGCCGCAATTCGCTTTCGATCTCCTCTGCTGAGAGCGAAAGATTGAGCCCGATCATGGCAAACTCGATCCGCTTTTTGAGATCTACGCCGTCCCAGAAGAAGGTGTTTCCGTCGTCGGTTTTAACGACGACCATAGAGTTTTGTCCGGGGGTATCGACGCCGTTCTGGGCTTCCGCTTCGCGGAGAGCTCGGCGTTGGGCTCTATATAGAATGTAGTGTTCGGCAACTTTGAAGTGCCCATGCCTCATGAGTTCCTCTTGGACCATGTCCTGTACTTCCTCTATCTGGACGAAGGCTTGGCCCGAAGCTTCGAGTCTCTCAGTGATAGAGCGGGCCACCGCTACCGCTGGGTCGGAATTCATCTCAAGGGTTAGGAAGGCCTTTCGGACTGCGATCTCGATCTTCTGTTCCTTCCAGGGGACCACCTGCCCATTGCGCCGGATGAGCCGGAGCGTTTTCAGACCCATGCTTTGGTCGGCGGCTAGTTTTCGTTGGCGGTTCATAAGCATGCTCTTGGCGACTTCATAAGCGTCGTTTTCCACCAGCGTGCGTTCGATGACGTCGTAGACTTCCCCGAGATTGAATCGGGTTTCCATGGTCGAGGACGATTTTTCCTCGAGCTTTTCGCATACTTGCTTGGCGACGATTTGGACCCAGTCTCGATTTTTATCAGTGAATATTTCTTTTTCGTTCTTGGACATTAGCACATTGGCCAAGGCATTGCCAATGGTATCCATGATCTCGTTTTGATCAAAGGTAGCCTCGCCTTCGTGCGTAACGACATGGATTTTCGAATCGGCTAAATCTTCCTTATCGCTGTCGCCCTTCCGCCAATCATATTCCAACTTTTTCTCGCGAGCGGTGGAAACGAGGCGTTTTAGGGCAAGGTCTTCTTCGAGGCTGGGATTTATCATAGTTGTATTAGGGCGTAAGGATTACAGATAAAGGCTGAGCAGGGAATAAATGGTGAATCGTGAATGGCGAAAAGATGCTATGAACAGATGAAGGAGGTGCGAATAGTCGATGGGATGCTGGTAAGATAGAATTTGGCCTTTCGACTTCTCAATTCTGCCTTCTTGCTTTTTATTAGAGGTCGTCGTCGCTTTCGATATCGAGCGAAGAGGCTTTTTGGTATTCGGTGACGCGCCCTTCGAAGAAATTTTGCTCCTTCTTGATATCCATCATTTCCGCCAGCCAAGGCAGCGGGTTTTGGACATCGCCGATTAGGGGGTCGAGTCCAACGCCTTCCAGACGCCGGTCTGCAATGTAGTCGATGTATTGCAGGAAATCTTCTTTGCGCAGGCCTATGGAGTCTATGGGCAGGCAATCGTTGATGAAATCTTTTTCCAAGGCGATGGCTTCGGCCATGGTTTCGCGGAGCTCTTGCTGGAATTCGAAGGTCCAAATATCGGGATTCTCATCCACCAGCTCCATTAGCAGGTTGCGGAGCAACTCGATGTGGTTGGATTCATCTCGAAGGGTGTAGCGGAACATCTCCCCGATTCCCCGGAACTTGTTTTGCCGGTAGAGAGATAGGATCATGCCAAACATCCCGTAAAACTGAGTGCCTTCCATGCATTGGCCGAAAACGAATAGATTCTTGGCGAAAATCTGCTTGTTGCGGGTTTCCGTTAGATCCATGTCGCGCCTGAGCCCATGAGAAGTGCGGGTAACGAATTCATTTTTCTTAACGATGGTCTCGATATCCTCGAACATCGCTTCGCACTCGTGTGGGTTGATACCTAGGGAGCTAATCATGTAGAGAAGGGAGTCCGCATGGATATTTTCTTCGTGGCTGTGGCGACCGAGCACCAATTTGAGTTCTGGTGCCGTCACTCTCTCCCTGATTACGTGTATCATATTATCCCCTACAATCCCTTCGGCCGCGGAGAAGTAGCCAACACCCATCATGATGATCCAGCGCTCGATATCGGAGATTAAGGTGTTGTCCTTCCACTGTTCGATATCGCGATTCATGATGATATCTTCCGGCTCCCAATGGTTGGCCTTCATGGTTTTATACAAGTCGTAAGCCCAATTGTATTTCAGCGGAAGAAGATTAAAGCACATGGATTCTCGGCCATTGATGACGCGTTTTTCCGCGAAAGCTTTTTCCGCTTTTTCCTGGTCTAGCAGGAAGGTCTTATTGCCGACTGTGTAGGTTTTTTCCATAGGTGGAATCGCTGTTGTTTTGTGATCGATTTAAGGCTTTTTTGACGTGAAAATGTTGAACAAAAAGCAAAAAACACATCCGCCAAGGACTGGCGATTTTAAGTTGTTTTAAGTTGTCCACCCCTTGCTAACCACTAGATGGTGTGGATTTAGAGAAGATGGCCACAAGATATTGTGATGATTTTTCTTACGTCAATGCGTTTCGGACGCTTATTCTGAAGAAAATTGACCCAATTTTGAGGCTCTATTTAGCTAAGAGCCTCATTCCCAAGCGCTTGTCTTCAAATCGGAGAAGTCCTAAAAAAATTGCGCATTTTTTGCCCAGCGATTTGCTGTTATTCGGAAGCATTTTCCGAGGCTCCAGATTCGCTGGCTTCTTCTCGTTGTCCTCCGCGAAACAGATTCCATTTCGGCTCCGCGATTGTACCGGTAAGTTGGACTTCGAAGATGCCGGTAAAGATATCCAACACGCGGGCGGGAAGCTCGAAGATGGGCACGGATCGGAATGGCTGGAGCTGAGCTGTAAAGTCGAGTTGGCCTTCCGCGAGATCGTAGTTTCCTTCGCTTCTGATTTGGGCTACTCTTCCTTTGAGTCGTACTTCGGGAAAGCGGACATAACGCTTCTCTACGTCGAACGCCCCATCCGCATCTTCGAATCTCAGGGTAGTGATGGGTAGTCCAGCGCTGTCGAAAATGCGCGAAAGGTCCCCGAAAAGCTGTAGTTGGTAGAAGTCGGCTCCAGAAATCTGATACGTCCCTTTGCCGTCGAAAGATAGGGAGTTTCCAACTATGCCGCTTCCATTGAATTCCAAATTGGCGATTCCACCGTAGTTGGCGAGTTCTTTTGGCGAGAACTCGTTAGCGGCACTCTCTTCGTCATTAGCGGCGAAGTAGATTGCGGAAGCCTCTAGCGTATTTCCGAAGTGGGCTTCGCTGAGGGTAACTTTGAGATCGATTTCCTTGCCGCGTAATTCGGCACTGGCGTCAACGATTCCATTGGCGAGATCTGCCTGAATATTCGGGATGCTAACCCGATCGTTGGATATGAGAATATCGGCTTCAAGCGAGTCTAGCGGGAAGTTGTGGTAGCTTATTGGCTCGTCGGTTTTGATAGCGAGGTCGATATCGTATTGGAATAAGCCTTTCTCCCGAATGCTCGAGGCAGTAGCCTGGATCTTAGGAGCGACGATGTAGTTATAGGGTTCGAGGATATCCTCAACGTCTGATCGAAGCTCATAGAGTACATCCGGGCCGATGTTAAGATCCGTTGTCGATTCCGCGTCGATCCATATGGCACTCAATTTGTTTTTCTGGTCGCGAGGATCGACGGCGATGGAGAATTGGCTCTCTCCTTGGAGGGAGCCGTCAGCTAGCTTCAGAGACATATCATAGATATCGAAATATCGCTGCCGTATGTACATGCGAGATTCGACCTCTTCGATTGCATGCCCACGCAACCCAAGTTTTTTGCCCAAAGCGTAGCCAGTTAGGCGAAGCGTCTCCGGACGCTTCACTATTTGCTCTGAATCCATCAGACAATAGAAGCCTTCCTCTGAAAACTGGAAGTTCTCCCACAGTTCGGTCCACCAATTCGCGGGAATCCAGCCATTGACTGTATTTGGGTTAAATAGCCCGTCAATGAGAACGCGCCGACGTTTACTATCTAGATCGAAGTCGACAGATAAACGCCCATTTTGAGGGCCGCTTCGGAGCCAAATGTTAGGGACTTGGATAAAGTTTCCTCGGATAGTCGCTTCAGCGATTGTCTGGTCGAATCGGGCGCCGAGGGAAGTAATCTGGTTCGCGACCAGGGAAGCCTTAGCTGATTTCGGTTTCCATGAACCTTCAAATTCCGCCAGAACGTTAACATCGACTTGCCCGTCAAAGCGAGCGAACTCGTTAAGGGGCATAGAGGCCAGTTGAGGAGAAAACTTTATCGCGATGCCGGAGAGAAATTCGATTAGGCCATTGGTCGGAGAGCCCGACAGCAAGACGTTTCCCGTTTTGGATTCAACATCGGCGTTTCCGGCGAAGTTCCAGGATGAGTCGGCGATTTGAACCTGGCCCTTGGCGTTCCACTGAGTAAGGGAGTGGGGCTCAACGTTAGTAGAGATATTGGTAATGTATTCGGATTCCTGGCCCAGGGAGTTAATCGTGCAATGAATTGAATCGGGTAACCATTGATCGGGCCTGGGGAAGTCGTTCCACAAGGCAGTTACACGAGCGGCTTTGACGTGGATGTTTTCGGGTCCACTCACAGATTCTAGTTGGGCGTCGATGCGGAGCGGAGCTTTTTCGGTTGCGTTTACCATAAGCGATATGCCGGTTGCCGAAAAGCGATCATCCCAATGGGCCGATTCCGCGCTCAGGGAAGCGCGAATTGAACGCGGGTCGTTTCTGACGGATCGAATGGCGATATTAGCTTCTAGACCGGATACTCGATTGAGGTAGTCTTCGTATTCCCGCGCCTTTTTGTGGAAGGCGATTAATCTTTCTGTGAGCGGTAAGGGCTCTTCTTCCGGCTCATCTAATTCTAATGTGGCTAGACTTACAGTGCCGTTCATCGTTAGCCGGGCATCGCTAAACTGCGATGTTGACCGCTGGATTACCCAACCTGAACGAGTATTCACGGTAGCCAGATCTATTTTGTCGACTAGAGGTTCTGGAAGCCCGGTACGGGATAGCATGGCTGGGGCGATGATAGATCCATTATCCACGTAGAGCTCGTTTAGCTGTATCCGTCCGAAGATCATGAGGGTGGGGTTCATTTTGACGATTATGCGGTCGGCCCGGGCGATCTCCGATTGCAGGTCTGTCGATTCAATGATCGGCTGATCTATGATTATCCGTCCACTAGGCTGTATCCGAATTCCTGACATGCTTATAGAAGCTCCTTGGGATTCGAGCTCCTTTTCCAAATACTGGATGAGAAATCGGGGCATATCCATCTCGTCGAGGGTGATAATGTAGGCGAAGATCCCGACTAGCAGAGTCAGTACAACAACCCCAAGCGTATAAACAAAGTCGAGAGCGGCTTTGCATAGCAGACAGGCGCTGTGCCAGGCATAATTGCGTTTCGATTTACTCTCGGACTGCAACGGTCTTCTAGTTCTAGTCTACCGTGGCGTTGGCGGGTTCGCTCTGGGTGTCCGGTAGCGGGATATTCGGGTCGAAAGGCTCTTGGGGAGCTTCTCGCATAACCCGGTTGAATACTGCAGAGGTAAAAGCGTCGATAAAGCTCTGCTCGAATTCGAAAACGGTGCCTGCATTGATCGAACCCCCGACGAGAAAAGGCCCGCCTGTGAGTTCGGAAATATAGAGTTCAGCCGTTTCCGTTTGCCCTTCATCTATGTTTGTCCACTGGTAGGTGGCTTTCAATAGATAGGCCCAAGACTGGCGTCTTCCCGCAATCGTGACGTTTGACGTGTAGTTATCGTATAGGTACGACTTTATACTGAGGGGAGTCAGAGCACTGATTAGGTCCATGGGCATAATGCCTTGGCTGATAGCCGAATCCAGAATCGTCTCCCCATTGGATAGACGCGTAATTGTCAGGCGGTTGACAATAGCGTCATCTGGAAAATCGAAAAGCTGCCTATCATTATATCGAAAAGCGTCATCGGGAACCATTTCCAGAATGTTGTTAGAAACAAGATACACGAAATCGGCTTTGGCGAGTTTCACGTACCGGGTGGATCGATCTTCCCTAGTAGGATCGCCTATTAGCAGGGTTTCCGCTATGGGCGCCTGCATTGTTTCCTCGTTGTCCTTAAGCCGATCAGAGGTAACGCTGATAGAGAACTCGGGAAACTCGAGGCCGTATGATTCAAGATCGGCGGCGGTGGGGGCGTCGTGGATAAATCCCGATGTACTGCTTGTGGCTACAGCTTTGATTTGGTTTAGCCACTCCAAAGCGGTTTCGACGGCCAGTGTTGAGCCTTTTTGCCTCTGTAGTCCTTGTTCCTCGTCGGGAATAAGAATCTCCCATTCATCTGTTTTGGATTCATCGGGTTCCAGCTTTTGCAAGGAAAAGACTTCCGTTCCTCCCCGTTCGAAAGAAACGGAGCTGGCGAATTCGGTATCGATTTCGAATACCCGCCGGTCGCGAAGGTTAGTCTGGGCGTTTTCCACTTCGGGAAGGTAGTCGATCTCCATTTCAAAAACGGTAGGCCGATTCTCGAGTTTGGCGTAGCGAATCGAGGGTTGCTCTGGTTCGATTGGATTACCGATTTCCAAGGCCTCTCGAGTTTGATCGGATTCCATGGCGATTCGGAGGAAAGGCTCCTCAAGCCCATATAGAGCCAGATCGACTGGCGTAGGCTGGAGGATCCTCAAGCTCTTAAGTTCAAGCAGTTTGCCGAGAAGCGTATTCACTTCAAGAGTATCGGCTCGGGTACGGATGGGAGTTTCAAATACCCACTGCTCGTCGTTCTTCGTGACTCGCGTGCGCAAGTTGTTTGCTGGGCTGAGCTGCAGATTCCAAGAATCGACTTCAAAGATACTGGACCGAAAGATCCTCGGATTCCGCAGATCTTCGATATCGATGGACAGACTGTCCACTAGGCTTCGATCCACCACATGGATTTGAGAGCGATCCGATGACAGTAAATACAGATGCTCTCCAACCTCGGTGGCGTGTCCAACGCCCACAGTATCGCGATTACCCTGGTTTCCGAATTCCAAAGTTAGCTCGGGGGGAGCTAATCCGTAGTCGCTCAAGACCGAACTGGTTTGAACGAGCCTATCCGTATCGAAAGAAACCTTTGTATCCAAGAATTGTAGCTGATTTAGTATACGCTCGACAGCGAATGCGTTGGCGGGCCAGCGGTAGGGCTCGGTAAGCATCCAGCCATTTTCCAAGCGTTCCAGGGTTAAGGATCGATTTGAATCCCGGTTTGAAATTCGCAGATAGTCGATATCAATAGCGAGGGCACCAAGAGCGTTGCTGTCGTCTGGGTCTATTTCCGAACGGTCTTCCCACGGATCTACGTAGAATATGAAGGTGAGTAGACCCAGGAGGATGACGAGCAGAGTCAGTGTAATTTTTAGGCGCATAGTTGCGTTATTGCCGTCTCGCGAGGTACATAAGGATGCCCAGCAGCCCAACTAGGCCGGGCGGGCCTAGCCAAATTAGATAGCGAGAAAGAAGAAGCTGTTCCATGCTTAGGTCTAGCTTGAACTTGCGTATAGGTCGAGGCGGGATGTTCAGTTGAGCGACCCGATCGATGGCATAGTTGATCGTGTTCATAGCCAAGAAGAGGTTGCCAGAAGCGCTAATGCGGTTGTTGGTGAGAAAGTTTGAAGTCCCGAAAACGATGAGCCGCCCGCCGGGGATGCTGATACCGAGGGAGGAATCGACTTTCCTTTCGGACACTGCGGCTACTCGTACGGGCCCTTTGAGGTCCACCGTAGGATCGTATTCGGGAGAATGGTCGCTTCCGTAATCCTTCTCGGCCCAACTCTCGTCGGAGGTGGCCATTATTTCTTTCACCAATAGTGATTCATCGATGGGTCGATTAGGATCCTCTCGTACGATTCGAGCCCGGTCTGTGACCAAGGTCATATTCAATCGAAGCAGTTCGTTGGTTATGGGATGGGGGGCGAACCGGCGTATAAGGAGATCTCCCCCTTCAATTTGGCTATTACGACTCGTTTCTACCGCTATGGCATCGTCCGCTAGGATTCCCCATTCGAAAAGCAGATCGTCGAGTCCGTGTTTGGCCCCTGGCTCAATCATGAGGATTACTCGGCCAGAGTTTCGTCTCAAGTAGCTCTTGAGGATCTCTTGCTCGCGAGGGAGAAACGGTGATCGAGGTGCAGGTATAATCAACAGTCTGGCGTCGTTGGGAATTTCCGAGATCGTGGAAAAGTCCAGCGTTTGGGTCGCGAAATTCTGGCTTTGAAGTTCATCCACGAATTTGGAGATCCCTTGGTCCGGAGAAAAGCTTCCGGGGTCTAGCTCGCCGTGCCCAATGGCGAAGTAGATTTTCGGTTCATCATCTTGAGATATCTCCAGTATCTTCTGGGTAAATACAGTTTCTCCAAGGAATTCCTGAATATCGCCTTGGGAAATATTGTATAGCTCATTGATTTCGACTATCTTGTTTTGAGCTCGAGGATTGAATACGATAGCGTTTTCTGTGGTGACGCCCAATTCTTTCGCCCGTCGAGCTTGCTGATAGATATTCAGGTATTCCACGCGCACCCGATCTTCACCCTGATGGCGAGTTTCGTACTCGTATTCGCTCAGTAATGACTTAACGTCCTGGTAAGTGTCTCGAATTCCGACGTCGCGGCTCTGCTCAGACAGCGTTACGACGATATTGATCGGCTGCTGAAGCTTTGTGAGGTAGGCTACCGTCTGGGCGGACAAGGTGAAGGAGCGGTTTAGCGTGGTATCGAACCGGGTGTAAGAGCGCATGGCGATCGTATTGATCGCCGCGAGTATCAGGAGGACGAGGAGAAATTGTGCGGCGGCTTGCAGGCGATCGGCGATACGATTGGATTGGTAGGATTCGATGAGACTCATCGTATTAGCTCGCCCCCTCCCGGTATTCGAGAATTAGTATGCTCAAAAACAAAATCGCCAAGGAACAGCTCGCGTAGAGGACAATCGCTCGAGTGTCGATTATCCCAGAAGAGAAATCTCTCATATGCTGCAAGACATCCGTGTGTTTGGCCAGCATGTCTATCCATTCGGGTCTGGAAAGAAAGGGTAGGGCGAGATCCTCTAGGTAGCTCCCGACAACGATGAACCCGAACACCATGGAGAAGCTGGCGATGCCTGCCACTAATTGGCTGCGCGTGAGGGTGCTGGAGAAGATGCCGAGACTTAAGAAAAGAGTTCCACTGACCGCGATGTAGGCGTATCCTCCAATTATTGGATACGGATCGAAAAGGGAATCCTCTTGGACAAAGGAGTAGAATAGAATATGAAAGCAACCGGTGAAGGCCCAAAGCACGGCATAATAGAGGTAACCGGCAGTGAATTTCGATAGAATTACTTCGGTCGCGGTTACGGGTGTGGTCATAAGGGTTTCAATCGTTCCGCGAGAACGCTCTTCCGATACGCTTCTCATCGTAAGAAGCGGTACCATGAAAAATACCGGAATGAAAAAGAGCCGGAAGAAAGTGATCGAGGGATTTTCATCTTTTGGATCGCTAGCGTAGTCCACGAGAATCAGCTGGAAGAGGAAACCCATGATTAAAAGAAAAAGGAATGCGGCGATATACGTGCTGGGGCTGACCAGCAGTTTCCAAAGTTCGGAGCGGAGCAAGGTAGCGAAATGCCTCATACGGATGCGACAGTCTTAATTGGCCGTTGAGACCTCCGCCTTTTCCGGATTCTCGCCGGATGACGGTTGCTTTTTGATGAGGTTTGTATCCAAGGTTTCCCAGCTCCTTCGCGTAGCTGCCAGAAACACGTCTTCTAGTGGGGCTTGGCGTTTGCGAAGCGACCGTGCTCTAATAAGCGGATTTTCAGCTAAGCAGCTGAAAATCAGTTCTCCATAATCATGATTTCCCGGGATTCGGATAGAGACCTTGGAAAAACCGCTTTCGTCGCCTTCCTCGAATTGGGTCACTTCGAGATCTGTAGCCACGGTCTTGAGGGAATCGCGTAGATTGGTTAAATCGCCATTGATTTCTAGCTCGTAGATAGTAGAATTGATAAAGGCTTCCCTGAGTTCATTAGGGGTGCCTTGACCCACGATCTTGCCGCTGTTGATGATCATCACCTGGTCGCAGGTCATCTCGATTTCAGGCAGAATGTGGCTGGAAATGATGACGCTCATTTTGCCCCGCAAGCTGGCGATCAGATCCCTGATCATGATGACCTGATGGGGATCTAGACCGATTGTCGGCTCATCCATTATGATCACTTCGGGATTAGCCAAAATGGCGTCGGCGATACCGACGCGCTGACGGAAGCCTTTGGATAGTTTGCCGATTATGCGGTCCTGGGCCCGTGTGAGGTCGCAGCGTTCCATAACCTCATCGATGCGTTTTCCCCGGTGACGGAGGGGTAGCTCCTTCAAGCGGGCCCTCGATTTCAAGTATTCGCGCACCCGCAACTCCTGTGGTAGCGGATTGTTTTCTGGCATGTATCCGATGCGACGCTTGGTTTCGTGAGGATTGCTTGCAACCGACGTTCCGCAGATGCGAGAAATTCCAGAAGTCGCTCTAATATAACCAGTTAGAATACGCATCGTAGTACTCTTTCCGGCTCCATTGGGCCCCAAGAATCCGACAATTTGCCCCTTTTCAACCCGAAATGATATGCCTGCGACAGCCTCTAGGTTCCCAAAGCGCTTGTGGAGGTTTTCCACTTCTATCGTGTATTCTGGTTGATCCTCTGATTTGGACATGCTCGTGATACTAGATCTGCGATTTTGTGAAAGAAAGCGGCGCTTCACGAGCGCGGCAATCCCAATATATCTTCATTCGTGGGTGCAGACTCGATTGGATGTACGATTTAGATAAGCTCGAATA
>Ga0310343_10000947_pt1 | contig 14499 bp, 21 predicted proteins | sample HC15DNA2025_MG_FD_203519 | JGI IMG/M metagenome (GOLD analysis project Ga0310343, IMG submission 203519) | Marine microbial communities from station ALOHA, North Pacific Subtropical Gyre - HC15-DNA-20-25_MG | ecosystem: Environmental > Aquatic > Marine > Oceanic | place: Pacific Ocean: North... | reverse complement strand
AGAGTTGTAAAATATAATGAGTTCAGTTTTTGATGCAAAAAATAAAACACATCATACAAAAGCAAAAATGTTTTTGGACTCTGGTGGCGGACCAGGTGTACAAAGATTTGATGTTGTTAAGTATAAACAGTTTGAAAAATTAACTGAAAAGCAACTTGGCTTTTTTTGGAGACCTGAAGAAGTTGATATTTTAAAAGATGCGAAAGACTTTAAAGAACTTACTGACTTTGAACAACATATTTTTACAAGCAATCTAAAAAGACAAATACTGTTAGATAGTGTACAAGGTCGTTCACCTAATTTAGCATTGTTGCCTGTTGTTAGTGTTCCTGAATTAGAAACTTGGATTGAAACTTGGGCATTCAGTGAAACAATTCACAGTAGAAGTTATACACATATTATAAGAAATGTTTACCCAGACCCAAGCAAAGTATTTGATGAAATGTTAAGCATTAAAGAAATAACAGAATGCTCAGATGCAATTACAGAAAACTATGACAAATTAATCGAACAAAACCAAGCAAGAGAACGTGGCTTACAAAGTTATGATGAATACGAGCATAAGAAAGCATTGTATAGATGTTTAATGAGTGTAAACATATTAGAAGGTGTACGTTTTTATGTTAGTTTTGCATGTAGTTGGGCATTTGCTGAACTTAAGAAAATGGAAGGTAATGCTAAAATTATTAAACTAATTGCTAGAGATGAAAATGTTCATCTAGCAAGTACACAACAGATGCTTAAACTTCTACCCAAAGATGATAAAGACTATGTAAAAATAGCAAAAGAATTAAAAGATGAATCTATTGCTATGTTTATGGACGCAGTTGAACAAGAAAAACAATGGGCAGATTATTTGTTTAAAGATGGAAGTATAATTGGTCTAAATGCAGAACTGCTAAAGCAATACATAGAATATATTGCAGGTAAAAGAATGAGAGCAGTACAATTAGAAACACCTTTTAACACAGGCACAAATCCTTTACCTTGGACCCAAGCATGGATTACAGGTGGTAGTGTTCAAGTTGCTCCACAAGAGACTGAAATAAGTAGTTATGTTATTGGCGGCACAAAACAAGACGTTGATAACGACACTTTTAAAGGTTTTTCTCTCTAAAAAAACTCCCAAAAAAGGTTGACTTTTACCAGTTTTTCTGGTATAATAATACTTTATGACTAAGAAACAGAAGATGCAAATCCACGGATTTGTACAGACTACATTAAAAATTGTAGGATGTTCCCTATTGTTTCTTGGTATGAGCATGGGATTAGGCATAACCACTAATGTTCATATGGAAATAATAGCATATATTATGCTATTCCTTGGCACTATTATAATGATTATACATAGTTTTAGGGGTAATGACCACATGGTTTTATTAGTATCTAGTGCGGGTTTTTTATTAGTAAGTAATGCTTTTTTAGACACGCCTACAGCCTATATGATTGCTGAAAGTTATGGTATTGCCCTTACCGAAGATGAAGGCTGGTTTGCTAAATATGGCAAACTTTTTATCGAGATTTTGAAGGCAGTTGCATAAATAAAGTTGTACAATTATTACACATGTTGTAGAAGTTGTACACCGAGAATCGTTCATTCACTCTAAATGTAGCAGTGAACGGAAGTAGGAAACCTGAAAACCTCTTTGTTATCTAACAAAGGCAAGCAAGTAGGCGTAAGCCGAACGAGACCGAAAGTTACCGAAGGAACGCATCTAACTTAAATTAATTTGAGGAGGATAGCAGATGACTTATTACAGAGGTATCAAACAAACTCCTGAAAATACAGCCAAAGAGAAGAAAGTTGCTCAAGGCGGTATTTACAGAGGTGTTAAGCACGAACCAATTACATCTAAGTCACTACAAGCATCACATGGTATTTACCGTGGTGTTAAGTGGAGTAGATAAGTTGGTACGACCAAACATGGAAAAGGGGCCTAGGCCCCTTTTCTTTTGATAAATAAAAGTATGCCAGCATTAACTAGAGTATCAGCAAATCAAGCCGGAGCGGCAATAGTCGGTCCAGGTTCTGGTAGTGTCTTTTGTGAAGGACAAAGAGTATCACTTGTTGGCGATTTAGTAGCAGGACATGGTAAGGCTCCTCATGCCGCACCAAAAATCATAGGTACAAGTTCAACTGTATTTGCTACAGGCAAAACTGTTACAAGAGCAGGAGATGTTGCTTCTTGTGGTCATGCCGCCAACGGTGCTTCCACCACATTTGCTGGTTAAATAGTATTAATCACAGATAAGTATGTACTATGCTTATTATTCAATTTGACGATTATATCGACCCAATAGACTTTCCTGTCGAAATAATACAATCTTTTAAACATAACACATATCTAATAGATTGTGAAATAAGCGAATATGACGTCATTTACAACATTTCTAAACATTATCCGGTAATAAGTATGCAATCTAATGAAGATTGTGCGTATATCGACGTCTATGAGCGTCATACAACGTCATATACAACGGTTTCTCCGGAAGATACACTTGCACCACTCATAGAAAAATTAGACCTTTTAGCGGTACAAGAGCCCAAAATATTGTGTTTTAGTTGGCAAATGGACCGTAATTATATAGTGGATTATCGTATAGAACAACTATTAAAAGCAGGTCATTTGGTAGTTTGTGCAGGCGGAAACAGAGATTTGCCTGTTATAGACATAAGTCCAGTTGCAGTAGATGGTGTAATTAGAGTAGGTGGAAATAAACATAATGGTCATTTTCAAAACTGGATAGACATATATGATGTAACTGATCCTACTGAACCAAACAGCAATAAAGCAGTTCATAACATCTGTACTAAAATGGTACACAAACAATTAGAATTAGACTATGTACTAGGATATTATAGTGATAGTAGTGTTCGTAGTGCTCCTTGGCCTCTTAGACTTGCACAGACACCGTCTAAACAAACAAAATACTATGAATTTAATCCTGTATCCAATTTAAGATATTGTGCAGGAGAACACTTAATACCAGTTAGACCTGATGATAATGTTAGTATGTTGTATGGTGGGTGTGAATTAGAAAATTTTGTAGATGCAAGATTTGTTGATTTAGGTGTAGAATTACCACGTGGTATTACATTTGATTTACAGAGTGGTTGGTTATATGGAACTTTTAAATTTAAACAAGATATGTTTCATAGATTTCAAGTTGATGTAAATGGACAATTATTTGAATACCATATAATCAGTTGTGATGCTGAAAATAAACTTGAATACCAGGATGTAAAAGAAAAATATTATAATAGACCTTATGATGCTCCACCTTTTACAATTAGAGAATATTGGGTACCTATGGCTAGACCTATAAAATTATTAGAACCAGGTGACCCATTTATAAGAACTTATAATCTTAATGATTTACATTTGTATAGGAGTTACGAATGAGAGGAGTAACTTTTAGTGAGTTCGGTAACGGTCAAAATGTTGACATGTTTTATAATGCTCCAGATTGCATTCCTAATATACCTATAAAAGAAGCAAAAAATACAGCAATAAAAATAAGAAACAAATATACCAAAGACATTTATGTTTGGTGTGATTATAGTGTACAACACATGTATTCACAAATTGCTATGCAAGGATTTAAAATGGCAGGCATAGATTTTGTTGCCGCCATTCCAGTATTAAGTGATAATCTTAGTAAACGTGAAAACGATTGCACTATTGCATATTGTGAAGCAAGGGGTATAAAATATGAATTGTTTCATATAGATGTTCCAGCATTATTCGATGGCCCAGAGTTTTTGTATTGGGGTGAAAATTTTCCTACCACACAACCACAAATGACAATAGTTGGTAAGTTTTTTGATTTGCTACCAGATTGTTGTATTGTATATCCAGGGTTTATGGCTCATGTTAGTAATAGCGATTGGACTAGAAGTAAAAATAATGGCTTTATGCCATTTGTTCCACACCAAACTCAAGAACATGCCGCAGAAGTAAGTGGAAAAGAATATACAAATTTTCAAGAACATTATGTAGACATGTACACTAGTTGGATGTTTACACAAAGTTATGGTGATGTATTAAAGTCAACAACACAAGAATTTGTTGATAATGCACCGCATAGATACTATCAATACGAAATGCGAACTATAAAACAAGCAGGTTTTGACATAAAACCTACTACTCAGAAGTTAATTAGTATTGAATTACTTAAAAGTCACTTCGGACATGATAAATACGATAATACATTAAGACAAAGATTAGCACCATATGGGCCTTTGACTATGAAGTATGCTAGTCTACAATATACAGTAAAAGTAGACACAAGACTTAAGGAAATGTTAGAAAAACATCATGAAACGAATTTTGACTTCATTAACAAACTTTTTTAAAGATAAAGCAAAAGCAAACTTTTGGTTATATACACTTCCAATACAACTAGTTGGTTGGAGTATTCTGCCGATTATGGCATACAATGGTGATTGGAATTATCTTTGGATAAGTTTAATTGCATATTTCCTATTTGGTTGTGTTGGCATGGCAATTGGATTACATAGGTATTGGGGTCATGCCGCATTTGAAATGCCTAAATGGAAAGAAAGAATAATGACCACATTAAGTGTGTTTAATGGATATGGCAGTATTTTTCCTTGGGTAATGATACATGAAAGAGGACACCACAAGCATAGTGATAGAGAAGGTGACCCTCATAGTCCTTTAAAAGGATTTTGGCATGCTTTTTTAACATGGCATAGAGAACAAAGATATTTTGATGAACACATTGATAGACGTGTGTTGGTCACATATATAAGACGTAATTTTGTAAATGACAAATATTACACATTTTTAAATGACAATCATTTAGCAATAAACTATGGAACAGTTGGTTTGGTTTGGCTGTTATTTGGTTGGCAAGTTGCACTATACGGTGTTTGGTTTGGTATATGGGCAACATTGATGAATACAAGTTTAGTAACAGCATTGAGCCATTACAGTTGGTTTGGTTACAGAAACTTTGATACACCAGACAATAGTGTAAATAATAGAGTTGGTGCAATCCTTACATTTGGAGAAATGTTACACAATAATCATCATAGATTTTGGAAAGCAACAAACAATAGTCAACACTGGAGCGAAATAGATATCAGTGGTTGGGTAATTAAAGGACTTAAGAAATAATGTTATTTTATTTGTTATTTTTACCAGTATCGTTTATATCCTTATTATGGAGCATATTCAACGGTAGTACACATCTAGCATTAGCAACTGCTATGTTTACAATTTTATATAGTGGCTATGGTATAAGTGTTGGCTTTCATAGACTACATGCCCACCACAGTTTTAAAACTTATGAACCTATACGCAAGTTATTACTTTACTTAGGTTGTCAAGGAGCACAAGGCTCACCGGTGACTTGGACATTACTTCATAACAGAAGTCACCATGCACACACAGACAAAGACGGAGATATACACACTCCAACTAAAGGATTATTTTATGCTTTCTTTGGTTGGATATTCCATAAAGAAAATCACGAATTTGCTAGGAAAGAACTTTTTAAAATTAAAAAGACTTTAGACCCGTTTGCAATCTGGTGCCATAAAAATTATTACATGTTAATCATACTAAACTTGTTAATTATTTCATTATTAACTGTTTGGTGGTTTGACGGAAGATATATACTTGCAAGTTTAAATGCAAGTTTTTTAAGTGTAATTATTAGTGGTATTGTTAATGTATTTGGACATTATCCTATTAAAGGATTAACATACGAAACAACACCAATGAATAATAAGAGCACTAATAATCCTTGGTTATCATTATTTACATGGGGTGAAAGTTTACATAACAATCATCATTATAAACCAAGAAGATTAAACTTTAACACTAAATGGTATGAGTTGGACGTAGGCAGATGGTTGATATCACCGATAAAGAAATCTTAAGAACATTTTTTGATGGCAAAATAGGCTGTATTGAATACAGCAACAAATGGTTACCACAACTAGAACAGTTTTGCAGTATTGCAAAAGACTGCGGATACGAAAACAACTCATCACCAGAAGCAATGAAAATAGATGAAATACAATATCATTGCATGGTACATATTCCCACAAGTGAAATTTATGCAGTAGCAGGTGTACAATACATGCCTGAATACAAAGAAGGTTATTACAGAATATGGACACGTCTTTGTAGAATTCCTAAAAACGATATACCGATGACTAGGTCAACAAGATATGGTAGAGGCGAAATGCCAGAATTTGATGGATTACTTTATTTCAATTGTGAATGGGCAACTAAACAACATAACTTCAAAGCAACATTTGGAACTACATTAGCCAATAAAGCCTATGCTGATAATTATGTAAGAAGTAGTAATACCATTACAGATTATGTAAAAAGACATTGGTGGCTTAAAAAAGGAATTGCAGAACCAGAAGGTATAACAGAATTTTATACAGTTCCACAAGTAGTGTGGAAAATGCATTTTGATAAATTTAAAGAGTTAAGTTGATGAAAAACATTAAAAGAGTTTTATTTCAGGTTGAAAGTTCTAAAAACATTTTTTGGGACGATACTCCTATAAGAGTAGGTTGTCAATTAGTTGTTCCAGATAAATTTGCAGGTGACCAACCTTTATGTATTATAAGTCATGGTTCAGGTGGACTGGGCAGTGATACTGATTTATTTGTAGACAGTTTAGGACAACAAGGCATAGCAACATTATGTGTAGATAGTTTTACAGGCAGAAGCATGGAAGCCATAGGATGGAATGACTTTAGTGGTTATGTAAGTCCTAAAATGAGAGCATTAGAAACTGTTGAAGCATATAAGTTTTTATGTAAGAATCATAAAAACATGTTCGCTGGACTTGATTTACAAAGGTTAGCATTTGTAGGATTTAGTTGGGGTGCCGATACTGTTGCAAACATTATTGCACACTATAATGAAACATTACCTAAGAAAACATTTTTTGCATTGTGTTATGGAAACTTATGGCCCTTTGAAGATGCATTTTATAAAGCAAAAGAATATGATGTAACATGCTATCATGGTGCAGAGGATAATTGGACAAGTCCTGAAAAAAGCAAAATATTTGCAGATGAAACAAATAGTAAATTTGTAGAATTTTTTGATTGCGTACATGGATTTTGTAAACCTGGATACAATGATGAAATAGCAGAAAATGTTATAGTAAATCATCATGCTCCTTTTCCTATTCCAACAGAATTAAATGAAGTTTACAGTTGGATACAAAAAGGAAAAGTTTGGGAAGAAACAGAATGGAAAAGAGTAGATGCTAAAATGTCTTATGACCAAATGGCTACAGAACAAATCCTAAATGACATCATTGATAAATTAAGTTCTTAAAATACGATAAATATTGATATGAGTAAACTCATATCGGTAGTAGGACCACATTTTCACGCACCAAATAATCCAGTAAATATTCAATGGAGCATGGGCAATACCTGTAATTTCTCTTGTGATTATTGTCCTACTGTACTACATGACGGCACTAATCCTTGGATGCCTAAAGAAACATATTTAAAAACTATAGACAAAGTATGTGAGTATTATAAAAATAACACTTACATACATAATGGTGAAGAAAAAGTTCGTGCTATGCATTGGGAACTTATAGGCGGTGAAGTTACAACAATACCTGACTTTGAAGAAATACTACAAAGACTATACGATTATAAAGCAAATGTTACAGTTTATTCAAATGGTAGTAGAACGGTAAGATGGTGGGAAGAAGCAAGAAACTATTTACAAGGTGTTGTATTAACATATCATCCTTTAACTATGGACAAACAGCACTTTAAAGAGGTTGTAGACGTTCTTAAAGGGCATGTAACGGTAGATATAAGTATTGCTGGTGTTAGTGGTCAAGTTAAAGAACTATATGACTATGGCGAAGAATTAAGAGAATTATTCAACGACAATGATAGACAAAGTGTATATGATGTAAGTATTGCCGTAAAAACATTGTATAAAAAATTATTAGGTGATAATAACAATTACGATACACAAGAAACTTGGTATAACTATACGCCAGAAGAGATAGAAATTATGCAACGTCCTGGAGTAAAACCAAGACCCCAACCAGTAGAAGATAATACACCTAGTCATGTGAAAAGTGATCCAAAGTATTGGTCAACTGAATTTAAGTATGAAGACGGAACAGTAAAGTATGTGCAAAGTCACCAAATAATAAATGAAGGATTAAATAAGTTTAGTGGTATGAAATGTCATCTAGGTTCCGAAGGACTTAATATAGATATGCATGGAGAAATTTTAAGCAGTTGGTGTGGTGCAAAAAGTTTTGGAAACATCACACAAATTAAAGAATTAGAATTGCCTGACGAACATTACACTTGTCCTTTTGAATATTGCAACAATCTAAACGATATCAGCATAACAAAATCGTTATAAACTTATACAAGTTTTAAACTGAAAGTTATAAAAAACATCTTTTTTATAAGTTTTTTTATAATATATTATAAATACCTTCTATAATAGGCAATAAGTTTTGTTTATATAATCATTCTCCCTTAAAATGATACAAGTAAAACGTTCTATAATTTTTGCTAGTCTCCTCTTCTCTGTGCAGGTAGGAGACACAATGGCAGGAGTTATGAGAAGTTTACGTGATATAGAACATGCTTATTACATACACAGAAGGAGTAACGATGTCTGAGGACATGAAAGATAAATTTGAAGTTATATCATTAGTATCAATTTTTGTTATTAGTGTAATGGGAATTGTTCAATAAGCATGAGGCATATTTGGACATTTGCAAAACAATATCCACTGCTGTTGGGTATAGTTTTTATACCATGGGAGATACCCTTGGTAATGTTGTTGGCATTTTTGCTAACAACTTAAAATAAACTTTTTATTCGCCATTAGGGAATAATAAGTTTCTTGCTTAAATTAGGAGAAGCACATGAAAAACTTTATAGTAGGAATCAGAAATAAGATTCTATGGCTTGGATTTAGAGCCATTAGACCATTAATATTTTTAATGGAACCAGAACAAGCACACTATTCGCTTAAAAGGATGGGTGTGTTTTTAGGAAGTAATCCAGTAACAAGATGGCTAACCGCCTTACTTATGGATTATAACCACAAAAGTCTAGCAATCACAGTAGATGGAATTGACTACAGAAACCCTGTAGGACTATCGGCTGGCTTCGACAAAGATGGAGAATTAACAAAAATTTATCCATCTATCGGATTTGGACTTGCTGAACTAGGATCATTCACAGGTGAGATTTGTCCAGGTAATCCTGGTAAAAGATTATTCAGAATGATTAAGTCAAAAGCAATCGTTGTGTGGTATGGACTTAACAACGAAGGCTCAGAAACAATATCAAAAAGATTAGCAAATGAAGATTTTGGTAGACTCCGTGTTGGTATAAATGCGGCAAATTCAAACCTTACACCAGAGTTTGATTTAGAAATGTCTATAAACGATTATTTAAAAACAATGAAACTGTTTAAAGATATTGGTGACTACTATGATGTAAACATCAGTTGTCCTAATACTCAAGACGGTGAACCATTTGTAGATAAGAAAAACTTAGATGCATTATTAACTAGGATTAATGAAGAAATCAGACCAATAAGTGATAAACCAATTTATGTAAAACTTGCGGCTGATATGACATTAGATGAGATTGATGTTATTGTAGATGGTTGTGTAGAGCATGGTATGGACGGTGTTGTATGTACTAACCTAGCAAAACCACAGTTTAATTCAGAGCATAGACCAGAGGAGTACCCAACTGAAAAAGGATTGCTACCCAAAGGTAAAGGTGCAATGAGTGGATTACCTCTACAACGTATTTCTACAAATGTTATCAGACATGTGTACAGAAAAACTAGAGGAAAGATAACTATAATAGGTGTTGGTGGTATTTTTAGTGCCAAAGATGCATATGAAAAGATTACATCTGGTGCAAGTCTACTACACATGATTACAACAATGATATTTGATGGCCCTCAAAATATTAATGAAATTAATAGAGGACTAGTTAAATTGCTTAAAAAAGACGGATTTGATTCAATAGAACAAGCAGTTGGATCAAGAAATCCATTACCGGAGATAAAATGAAAAACATTACACACAAACTAGCAACATTATTAATTATGCTTACACTTTCTGCCCCAGCATTTGCGGCAGACTATGAAGTAAAAATGTTAAACAACGGTGCAGGAGGCATGATGATATTTGAGCCTGCTGTCTTAAAGGCTTCAGTAGGAGATACTGTGAAATTTGTGGCAACTGATATGGCCCACAATTCAGTATCAGTATTTACTCCTCCAGGAGCAACACCTTGGAAAGGTGCAATGAATCAAGAGATTTCTATTACACTAGATAAGCCAGGTGTTTACATATATGAATGTAGTCCACATGCAATGATGGCAATGGTGGGTGTAATTCAAGTCACTGATGGTTTGGCATTTGATGTATCCCTTGATAGCACTTATGTTGATTTAGCACATGAGTTTACAAAAACATATCAGCAAAAATTTGTTATGAACAACAATAGATTGGATACTTATATACACGAGTTAGAATGAAAAAAATAGTTGGATATGATTCCTGGAAGAGACCTATATATAAAGATGTAGAATCTCTTCCAAACTATCCTAAAAAAGAAAAAGTCATTTATAATACATTTGACAATCTACCTAATGCTACCCCACAAGAAATTAAAGACTGGTATGAATCAGAATTAAAATGGTGGGGAGATAGACAAATACCTATTGTAGCCATTATGGCTTTTGTGCAATTATTTGTTTTTGGAGGTATGTTGTTGTCGTTCTTTTTAATAGACAGAGTCTTTTAAAGCACTATAAATAGTAGTATGGTCCCATATTACTTTGACATACCAGAATTAGAACTTCCTTTTGATGTAGACGAAAAACCGTACGTCCAGCATCCTGCTGATTATATGTCTCCTACAGGATTAGGTTTAGGTGGCAATAGTTTTCAATATAAAGTTGTACCTGAAAATTGGTATGAAGATGTAAAAACATATTTAGAAAATAAATTAACAATTCCAGTTGGAAGTCTAACACTTTTAAATACAATGTGTAATGCATCAAGTCCTTGGCATAGCGAAGGCCCAGGAACATTTGGTCGCAAATGTGCATTAAACTTTATGGTTGCTGGAGATTTTGAACGTAGTTATGTTCAATGGGCAACAAGAGGACTAAATGAAGATATTGAAAACAATGACAAAGAACCTACATGGTGGGAAGATGAAAATTTAGAAGTTTTAGCAGAACATAGAATGACACCAGGTAAGGCAACAATTTATAATACTATGCATTGGCACAGAGTATTTAATTTTACAGGTTGGAATAGATTAGTAATTAGTGCCGCTATTAGAGAAGATATTGAAGAAGTTTATGACTTGTATAAAAGTGATAAACTTTTTAAATAAATATTTAACATGAGTTTACCATATTATTTTGAAGTACCAGAAATAGAACTACCTTTTGACGTAATGAAATATGTATATCAAGAAGATGACCTTATGGATAAAGATGACCAAATATTTGATGGTAACACAGATTATTTAGACAAACTTAAACAAGGACGTACAGCATCTAAAGAAGCAGGTTGGTACCTACAAGGCTTTGGCGGTACAGGTGCAGAAAAAACACAAGGTGCAACTCTTAGTGAAAGTACAGGAATGACTGAAGAACAAAATCCTGAAATGAGTAAATTATTGAGGGAATGGGCAAGAGACACATTTACTGTAAGAATGACAAGTGTAAGTTTATTAAGAACATTGCCAGGTCAAAATGGTTGGTGGCATTGTGAAGGACCTATGTTGCGTAGTAGAAGATGTGCATTAAACTTTTTAGTTGAAGGCGAACTAAACAAAACAAAAGCAGAATGGGGATATTGTAAACTTTGGGGAGACCTACCTCCAGAACAAGTAGAAACAAAAGGATATGTAAAAGCAGAATATGTGCCTGAAATGGAAGTTTATGAAAATGGTACTTATGTAAGTGATGTTTTAAATCGTGGATTCTTTTATAATACAATGTATTTGCATAGAGGAGTAAATGAAGATTGTAATCAACATAGAACTATTTTAAGTGTTGCATTACAGGAAAATATAGATATACATGCAGTTCACAAAGTATATCAAGAAGGAAATCTTTTTAAATGAGTCAAAGAATAGAGTTACCATATTATTTTGAAGTGCCAGAAATGCCAGAGATTCCTTTTGATGTACAGCAATATTTTGTTAGTGAACAACAAAGATATGAAGCAGAAAAAGATGATAAGAATCAAGAAAATGTTGAAAACAAAGAAAGTAGAAGTTTAAGTGCTAATTGGTATCAAAGTTATATAAAAGTAGAAGAAAATAGCACACAAGATAAACGTGATTTTAAAGAAGTAAATTTATATGAAGAAGTAAATTTTGATTTAAGTAAACGCATGAAAGAATTTTTAGGCGATACATTAAACTTAAAATTTTCAAGTATATTAATGTTAAGAACACCTGCCAATGCAAACAGCAGATGGCATTGTGAAGGTCCAGTTTTTCATACAAGACAATGTGCATTAAACTTTCCAGTATTTGGTGATGCTGAAGTAATGGAAGGACAATGGGCAACATTTCCAAGATTCAAAAATATAGATCCTAGAGATAATGAAAAGCATGGATTTATTACAAAAACAGATATGCAAGATACAGAAATACTTTGTCGTTGGGATAGACCTACTGTACCTGCATTTTACAACACAATGATTTTTCACAGAGGTTATAATGAATTAAGCAACATAGATAGAGTTGTTTTAAGTTGTGCAGTGGAAGATTTTTCAGATATAAACGTATGTTATAGGAAGTACCAAGGTGGCACATTATTCAAAAATTAGATAAATAAGTTGTGTAAATGTAGGAGAACAATTAAATTGTCTAATAAAACACCATACGAAATAAGACTAGAACTTATTCAAGAAGCACGTTTAATTTTACAGGCACAGGCTAACAAGCCTGACCTAATGCCATCTACTGAAGATGTTATCAAAGAAGCAGAAAAATTAAATCAGTTCATTTCCAGAAAGCCCGACCAAAAGTAAACCAAAACTAATCCTTACTACTTGACTTTTAGAGTAAATACTGTACAATACACACATAGTTTTATACAGGATTACAAATGGCGAAACGAAAAAGAAGTAGAGGAAAGACTCCTAAGCAGTCAAAATCTAAAGCAACACAACCGGTTGCAGACGAAAAACCAATTAGTACAGATGTAACACCAGATCAAGATGATGTACTACACAAATTACTTGATGCTAAAATTGAAATACCAATTGAAGTATTAAGAAACAAACACATCTTTATTGCAACACCTTGTTATGGTGGACAAATTGGTGAGCCTTATTTTAGAAGTATGATGAGGTTAGCAATTCTTTGCAACAAGTATGATATTCAATTTACTGTAAGCACATTGGCAAACGAAAGTTTAATTACTAGAGGACGTAATACTTTGGTAAGTTTCTTTATGGAACATCCTGACGCAACACATTTATTCTTTATAGATGCTGACATAGAGTTTGATCCAAACGACTTACTGAGAATGGTTGCTTATGACAGACCGATAACAGTAGGTGCTTATCCTAAAAAAGCAATAAACTGGCAAAGTATTATTGAAGCGGCTAGACGCAATGATGAAGAAACAACTGAAACTATAGAAGGACATAGTTCTAATTATGTTGTAAACTTTGAATTTGTTACAGATGAAGATGGCAATCCACAAAATCAAATACAAATTAGAGATAACTTAATCAAGTTAAAAGATGCTGGCACAGGATTTATGTGTATTCAAAGAGATGTTATTCAAAAAATGTTTGACGCACATCCAGAATTAAAATATGCAAACGATATTAATGTGGATCAAAAATTTGAGAAACACATGTACGCATTGTTTGACACAATGATTGATCCAGAAAGCAGACGTTACTTGTCAGAAGATTATACATTCTGTAGACTATGGCAACAAATGGGCGGAGAAGTATTTTTAGATCCTAGAACTGGACTTAACCATGTAGGACATTACACATTCCGTGGAAACATTAGAAAATTAATAACAGGTTAATTATGGCAGAGCAAGAAAAACAAATAAATGATGGTAGTGTAATTAGTGTTATACTTCCAACCAGAGGAAGAGTTAAGAGTGGTGCATTACAAAAAAGTATAGAAAGTCTTTTAGATAATGCAAAAAATCCAGCAAAGATTGAAATCATGCTGGGTGTAGATGACGATGACCAAGAAAGTATCGATTGGGTAAATGACGAAGCAGAAAAGTTTATGAAAAAATGGGGTTGTGCCTGTAAAGCCAAAGTGTTTAAGCCTTTGGGATATGAACAACTTAATGTGTATGTAAACTTACTTTGTCACTCAAGCACAGGAAATTGGTTATTTCTGTGGAATGATGATGCATTAATGCAAACAAAAGATTGGGAAGTAGAAATACAAAAATATGATGGAC
>Ga0310343_10000946_pt1 | contig 14499 bp, 9 predicted proteins | sample HC15DNA2025_MG_FD_203519 | JGI IMG/M metagenome (GOLD analysis project Ga0310343, IMG submission 203519) | Marine microbial communities from station ALOHA, North Pacific Subtropical Gyre - HC15-DNA-20-25_MG | ecosystem: Environmental > Aquatic > Marine > Oceanic | place: Pacific Ocean: North... | reverse complement strand
TCTGCATTAATTGAAAATCGTGATCCTTGGCCAAACGCAGTTACGAGTGCAAATTGGACATGTGTAGGTTTGTGTGCTCACGAATCAACTAATAAAGGGGGAGAAATTATTCATTTACCATCATTTACCTTAGGAGTTTAAAATGTTACGTTTAGCAATTAAATACCATTTACTAATAACTATTTTTTTCTTATTCTCCTGTAATACTACTCAGAACTCAATTGATATTAATTCTGAAAACAATGATGTAAGTTCAAATATTCCATTGCTTACAGCTACAATGGATAATCAAAGTAATTCAATAAAAATTTATTTAAAAGGATCTGAAAAGCCTATACTTACACAAAATGCTGGAACAAACTTTAGACCCTATATTCACCCTATTCTATCCCCTGATGGTAATTCCAATATAACTGAATATAGTCCATCTCATCATAAGCACCAAACTGGTTTGTATTGGGGTTTTAAAGGAATAAAAGAAAAACTACCTTTGACTGATAAACAGTTAGAAAATGAAAAAATAATTATTGATTCATATAAGGCTGCAATTAACGAAATTGATTGGTACGGAATAGATGAAGAGTTAGCTAGAACAAAATACGAAGCGTTGGTTAAAGAAAAAGATACTCAATTAATTTCAAATGGTATAGATCCATATTTAGCAAGAGATTATTTTCATCATCCTACTAAAAATTTCTATGGAGACTCAACAGAGTATTGGAACAGAAAAAATGTAATTGTTCTTCGTCCAAAATCCACAGATTCTGACCCTTCAGTTAAATGGAGAACAGTTTATGATTTACTTGATAAAAATGGTGAAACTTTATTAACTGAGACACTTACATGGAATTTAAAATACAAAAATGAATCTTATTTTATTGATGTCCATTGGGAGGGTTTTGCCCAAAAAGATTTGATTATTGAAGAGCATGAATATAGTCCACTTTTTTTAAGAATGCCTTGGAAAGAGGGTGTTGAAACTAAAGTAATTAATGCAGTTAGAAATAAAGATCAGGCAGGTGAGGGTAAACGTGCTGTTTGGTTAGATATTGCTATGAAACTTAATAATTCTGATGATTTTGTTCATGTTGCTATGTTTGATCATGCTGAAAATATCAATCATCCCCAACCATGGCGTGTAGATAATGAATTTGGGGTTGGACCAGCACCTACAAGATTAGGTGATTGGATCATTAAAAAAGATGAAACACAAAATTTAAAATATCAATTAATCGTTTATCAGGGAGACTTTAATGATATAAAATTAACTGAATATTGGTCAGATTTTGCTCAAGAAGATCGTTGGAAAGAACGAAATTCAACTACAAGTGGAGAAAGATCTGCTATTGCTTATTCACAATGGGGGTTAGCATCAGAAGAAGGTAGGAATGCTAAATTTTTAACCCCTGAAGAAGCTCTTAAGGTAATGACCGTTCATGAAGATTTTAACGTTAACTTATTTGCTTCCGAGCCAATGATGCGTCAACCTATGGCTTTTTGTTGGGATAATAAAGGTAGGTTATGGATTGCAGAAAATATGGATATGTTTGGTTCTGGTAAGGGAATTCATGTTACCAAGGAAAGTAGAATTTTAATTCTTGAGGATACTGATAATGATGGAGTAGCTGATTCTAAAAAAGTATTTGTCGAAGGATTAGTTTTTCCATCAGCCATTGCTGTTGGTTTTGATGGTCTTTGGGTAGGTGCCCCTCCAAATCTTTTATTTATTCCAGATAGAAATAATGATGATAAAGCGGATGTTGAAGATATTGAAATAAGACTGACTGGTTGGGGAGATACAGATTTACATGAAACACTGAATAGTTTCAATTGGGGTCCTGATGGTTGGTTGTATGGAGTTCAAGGAGTTTTTACACCTTCAAATGTTGGTAAGCCTGCTGGAAAAAGTAAAGTTTTTGAGTTTAATCAACCTTATCCAGGAAAAGATGAATTTGGAAAAGAAGTTCTTAATTTGACACCTGAGCAACAAAAAAAATATGATGAAATTGAATATACTTTGAGTTTAAAAATGGATGAATTCACAAATAACTTTATGGATGAGAAAGGTAATTGGTTAAGTGGTGCTGGAGTAAAGTATGAGGAAATTCTTAGTTGGAAAACTGAAGCAATTAAAGCAGCAGGAATTCAAAAATTACCTGATGATTGGTGGAATAAAATCGATGAACTTGCAGATATATTAAATCCCAATATAGAATATGCTGATGAACCAGTTCCTTTTAATGCAGGTGTATTTAGATATCATCCTATTAAAGATCGTTTTGAAGTCGTTGCGCATGGAACAAGCAATCCATGGGGTCTTGATTTTGATTCAAAAGGTCAAATTTTTACTACCGCATGTGTAATACCACATTTGTGGCATATAGTTCCAGGAGGACTTTACCACAGACAAGCCTCAAGTCATTTTAATGAAAATGCCTATGATGATATTAGAACTATTACCAATCATAGACATAGGTCTGCACATGGTGGAGCTAGGATTTATCAATCAGATGCATTTCCAGATGAGTATCATGGTCAAATTTTTATGGGAAATATTCACGAACATGCTCTCTTGTCAGATAAATTAACACCTAAAGGTTCAAGTTTTGTTGGTTCTCACGGTGAAGACTTGTTAATTGCTAATAATGCTCAATTTGTTGGTTTTAGTACAGAAATCGGCCCAGATGGTTCTATTTATATGTTAGATTGGCATGATGCGGAAATTTGTGGAGATACAGTGAGAACAAGGGATACTGGAAGAATTTATAGAATATCACCTAAAAATTCTCAAGCGGAAAATTGGGACGGAAGATTTGCTGATTTAGATAAATTAGATGATATAGAGCTAGCAAATCTTCAATTAAGTAAGAGCTCTTGGCATTCTAGAAGAGCTCAACTAATACTACAAAAAAGAGCCTCAAAGACTTCTATTAATCCAATTGCAGTAAATAAACTTTTTGATATTTTTAATTCTTCAAAAAATTCTGACCATAGATTAAGAGCCTTATGGTCTTTACATGTAACAAATAACCTTAATGAAATACAACTCACTAGTTACCTATCAGATCCAGATGAGCATGTGAGAGCATGGTCTATTCAACTTCTCACTGAGGATTTTGATGTAACTAATACAACTTTAAATAAATTTGTTCAAATGAGTAAAAACGATTCATCTCCAGTAGTAAGATTGTACTTAGCCTCTGCTTTACAAAGAATTGAACATGATAATAGATGGGACATTGCACATAATTTAGTATCATTTGGAGTAGATTCAGATGACCCTAACATACCTTTTATTTTATGGTATGGAATTGAACCAATTCTTTCATCTGACCCTGATAGAGCAATGAAAATTGCTTCTAATTCTAAAATAAATAAAATTAAAAGATTTATAGCAAGAAGGTTAACTGTAGATAATAAATTGTTTCCAGTAGTTGAGGAGATTCAAAATAATAAAAAAGATAGAAATCACTTATTGTTAGGAATTAGAGATGCATTAGAAGGTTTCCCTGAGGTAACCACTCCTAAAAATTGGTCAAATACATATCAAACTCTTCGTTTAAATCAAGGTGAATCATCAGATCTAGCATTAGATATTTCAATTCTTTTTGGAGATAAGTTAGCTGCTGAAACTTTGGTTGCCTTTTTAAGCGATGAGAGAAGTCCAACAAAGGATCAAATTAAAGCTATTAAAGGTCTTGCCACTCAAAAAAGAGTTGAGTTGAGCGATAAAATTCCATTTTTAATCAATAATAAAAAGCTTCGAGCAGAATCAATTCGTTCTGTCGCATATTTTGATAGTGATGAATTGGCATATCTTTTGCTTGAAAATTATCCTAATTATAATCAAGATGAAAAATTAGAAATATTACATGTTTTAGCATCTCGTCCAAATTATGGAACTATTTTGCTAGAAGCTATTGAAAATGAAGAAATTCCAAGGGGTGATATACCTACTTATTTAGCTAGATTAATGCTTAGAACTGTAGGAAATAGATTTTTAGCAACATGGGGACCTGTTGAAGGAATATCTCCTGATATGGAAAAATCATTTTCTAAATATAGGACTCTTTTAACTTCTGAAAATTTATCAAATGCTAATATTTCCAAAGGTAGAGGATTATATCAAAATTCATGTGGTTCCTGTCATATGATGTACGGCGAAGGAGGGAATGTTGGTCCAGATCTTACAGGTGCAAATCGAGGAGATATTGAATATTTGTTAGGAAATATTTTAACTCCTAGTGCAGTGGTGAAAGAAAATTATAAAATGACCATGATATCAACAGAAGATGGGCAATATTATTCCGGCGTTATTGAAGGAGAAAATGATCGTCAAATATCTCTTCGCATTCCAAATGTAGACGAACCTGTTACTATTCCAAAATCTATAATTTGGGATAGAGAAACTGCAAATATGTCAATGATGCCTGAAGGATTATTACAATATTTATCTGATGATGATGTAATAGATTTAATAGGTTACTTACAAAATTTTGAGGATTTATCTTCACGATAGTTTTTAGTAGATTATTTTTATAATTATTTAGTTAATTATTTTTTGGAGAACTTTTATGAAACACTTATCTTTATTTTTATCTTTATTATTTTTACTTAGTTGCAATAGTTCTTCTGTTGACACAACTAGAAATACAAAAAGTAAAAGCTCAACTTATGGTGATTTAAACAATAACAAACTAAATATAAGATTTGAATCTGATGATAAAATATCAGTTTACAGAAACCTTGCTGAGAAACCCATATTGACTCAAAATGCAAAGAAAAATTTTAGACCATTTTTACATCCAATTGTATCTCCTGATGGAAAAGGTTTATTTACAGAATACAGTCCAGGTCATCACAAGCATCAAACTGGTATATATTGGGGTTTTACCAGGGTTAATGGTTCTGAAGCTGATGATGAAACATTAAAAAAATGGTTTTATGCTGAGATGAGTGGTAAGACAATTCCAAAAGAAATAAAAAATAAGTTAGGAAGAGACTTTTTTCATCATCCTACAAATAATTTTTATAATGATACTACTGATTATTGGATTAGAGAAAATATTCAGATAACTAAAAGTGATGGTGACACAGTAAGTTGGGAAACCTCATATAATATGCTGGATTCCAAAGGTGAAACAATAATGATTGAGACACAAAGATGGTCTATCTTTATAAATAATGATATGTATTTTCTTGATTTAGAGTGGATTGGAGATGCTAAAGAAGATATTACGATTAATGAATTTGAGTATGGTGGACTTTTTGTAAGAATGCCGTGGTTTAAAGGAATTAATGGTCAAGCAGAAAATGGTCAAAGAAAAATTAATAATGATGCCGAAGGTCAGAAAAGTCACTGGGTAAATGTGGGTATGGAAATAAATGGCATGAGTGATTTTGGTAATATTACAATTTTTGATAATCCCGAAAATTCTGGCTTTCCTCATCCCTGGCGTGTTGATGGTAATTTAGGGGTTGGCCCATCGAGGTCGATTGATGGTGATTGGTCCATCAGCAAGGGTGACAAAGAGATAATTAAACATAGATTAATAGTACATCAGGGTGACTTCAATGATGCCAAAACCCATGAATTATTTGAAGAATATGCTGGTATGTATGGCGTAGGTGCAATGTGGGATATTTATAGAGATGAAGGTTATCAGGAAAAATTTCTTGGTCCTGAAGAAGCGGTTAAAGCAATGACTTCAAATAAGGATTTTGAAGTTAGCGCTTTTGCATCAGAACCATTAATTACTCAACCTATGGCTTTTACTTGGGATGATAAAGGTAGATTGTGGATAGCAGAAAATTTAGATTATGAATCAAGAGGTGATGGTTTTTCATCTGATGGTAACAGTAAAATTTTAATTCTTGAAGATTTAGATTCTGATGGAAAAGCAGATACAGCAAAAGTGTTTTTAAGTGGAGTTGCATTTCCATCTGCAATTGCTGTTGGATTTGATGGTTTATATTTAGGTGCCCCACCAAACCTAATTTTTATCCCTGATGAAAACCAAGATGATATTGGTGAAATTGAAAATGCAGAAATCCTTCTAACTGGATGGGGGATAAAAGATCGACATGAAACAATTAATAGTTTTCACTGGGGGCCAGATGGTTGGTTATATGGTCTTGAAGGATTTGCTACACCATCTATGATAAGAAAACCAGATAATGATACTAAACTTTATGGTCATAATGACCCTTTTCCTGATGATATTTTTGAAAAAGAAGGAGTTTACATTGATGGAGGAGTTTGGCGTTTTCATCCAAAAACTAAAGAATTTGAAATAGTTGCTCATGGTTTTAGTAATCCATGGGGTATTGATTATGATTCAAAAGGCCAAATGTTTATTACAGCTTGTGTTATCCCACATGCATTTCATGTTGTTCAAGGCGGTGTATACCATAGACAAGGAGGAAAACACGTAAATCCCTATGTTTATTCTGATATAAGAACTATTGTAGACCATCGACACAGATCTGCTCATGGTGGAGCTAGAATTTACTTATCAGATTCTTATCCAGAGGAACATTATGGTAAACTGTTCATGGCAAATATTCATGAGCATGCAGTACTTTCTGATGAACTTATCAAAAAAGGTTCAAGTTTTATAGCTACTCATTCAGAAGATTTCATGAAAGCAAATAATGCTCAGTTTATAGGTTTTAGCATGGAATTAGGACCTGATGGGAATTTATATGTTTTAGATTGGCACGATGCTGATATTTGTGGAAATGATGTTGTACATAAAGATACCGGCAGGCTCTATAAAATTGCACCTAAAATTTCATTAGCTAGTAATTTTAAGAATAGATATTCAGATTTAAACACATTGAGTGACTTAGAACTTGCTGAGTTTCAAACAAATAAAAGTTCTTGGCATGCAAGAAGAGCTAGATCGATACTTCAAAAAAGATCTTATAAAAGAGATATTTCTGAACAATCCATTGATTTTCTAAAAAATCTTTTAAATAACAGTGAAAATTCTGATCATCGTTTAAGAGCTTTATGGTCTTTACATGTTGTTTCTAGTTACGTTGATACTGATTTTGAAAAATTATTAAATGATAATGATGAATATATTAGAGGTTGGAGTATTAAACACATTGCTGAGGATAAAATTGTAAGTAATTCTGTGTTAGAAAAGTTTAAAACATTAAGTGATTCTGATATTTCTCCATTCGTTAGATTAGAATTAGCTTCTGCAATTCAAAGAGTTGATTTTGATAAGAGGTGGGATGTTTTAGAATCTCTTGTTTTAAAATCGGAAGATGTCGAAGATAATAATATTCCACACATGATTTGGTTTGCATTGGAACCGCTAGTTTCACTAGATCCTTCAAAAGCATTAGAAATAGCAAATATTTCAGAAATACCAATGATAACTGAATATGTTGCTAGAAGACTTGCTGATGCTGAACTTCTTTTTCCTTTGGTTGAAAATTTAAAAACTTCATCTAAAAAAGGTGTTCTTCTTGAAGGAATGCTTGCATCAGTAGAGGGCAACTTAGAAGTAAAACCTCCCTCAAACTGGGATAGTGCTTATAATTTCCTTAAAAATGATAAAAATAGTAATGAAAAAGCACTTCAAATTTCTCAATTATTTGGTAGCAATGAAGCTACAGTCGAGTTTTTAAATATTCTTAAAGACAAATCTCAACCTATTGAAAAGAGAACAAAATCATTAAATTCAATATCCTTAAAAAGTCCTGATGAATTGTATTCATTAATTCCATCATTAATTATTGAAGAAGAAATGAGAATACCTACAATAAGGGCCATACAAAATCTTCAAGATAAGGAGGATTTTATATATCCTTTACTTTATAATTATGAGGAAAAAGGTGATTTCATTCCACTAGAGTATGATGATTTTTCAAATCAGGAGAAATTAGCCATCATTCAAATGATGGCCTCACAAAACTCAACTGCTAAAATATTATTAAACACACTCAAATCAGAGAAAATTCCAAAAAGAGATGTGCCAAATTATGTTGCAAGGCAAATGAGAAGAGTTTTAGGAAGCGGTTTTCTTGAATATTGGGGACCTTTAGAGAAAGTTGCTGAAGAAAAAATGTTAGCTTACAATAAATATTCGGCTTTGTTAACAAATGATGCTCTCATAAAAGCTGATGTTTTAGCAGGGAAACAAACTTATGCAGGTCTTTGTGGACAATGTCACATTATGTTTGGAGAAGGTGGAAAAATAGGCCCTGAATTAACTGGTTCAAATAGAACAGATTTAGAATACCTCCTGTATAATATTCTTAACCCAAATAGCGATGTTCAAGATGATTATTTAATGGTTTTAGTTACAACTAGAGAAGGTATGACATATGCGGGTAATATTGTTTCAGAAAATGATCGTTCTATAACAATGAGAACTGTAGGTCAAGAGGGTATTGTGTTGTTAAAGTCAAATATACAATCAAGAGAAGTCCAATCTGTTTCTATGATGCCAGAGGGATTACTAGATTGGATGCCTGATCAAGATATAATCAATTTGATTGCTTTTTTACAATCTTCAGAAGAAATTAGTAGTAATTAATTAGGAAGAATATTTTGAAAAAACTTCTTTTTCTTTTGTCTTTAAATATATTATTTGCTCAACATATTAAAATTCCATCTTTGGTGTTTGACCATCAAGCATTAATAGTTGAAGATATTGATGCTTCACGTGACTTTTATCGAGATGTATTATTAATGGAAGAGATTGAGAATAAAGCAGGTGATAATCCTCCTAAAAGATGGTTAAAAAATGCTGAAGGCGTTGAAATGCATTTAATAGAAGGTAAAACTAAAAAATTAAAACATATTAAATCCGTACATATGGCTTTTTCAGTTAAAAATATGAAAGATTTTATGAATCACCTTAAAATTCAGAATATTGAATTTGGAAGTTGGTCTGGTGAAATAGGAACATATGGGTTGAGGGATGATGGGGTTAAGCAAATTTATTTACAAGATCCTACTGGATTTTGGATAGAAATTAATGAAAAATAAATAAAGGAATATCGATGTCAAAAGTATTTCCAAAATTACATAATGCAACATGGCCAGGGGTAGTTGGTAAGGGCCCCGATTCAGAGCCTTTTATTTCTCTTGATAAAATGATTGACATGACTGTAAAAGCTGAAGTAAATGGAAGAAAATTTGATGGAGTTGATTTATTTTTATCAGAACCACATGTTTCTATTGATTCCTCAGAAGAAGATATTGCAATACTCGCTGATAAACTTAGGGCAAGCAATCTTGAAGCTGGTTCAGTTGTAGCACCTGTTTGGGAGGATAATGGTGGCGGTTCTGCTATGGGTAGTACAGATGATAGAAAAAAATTTTTAATTCAAGTTGAGAAAGCATGTAAAATTGCAAATAAACTTAGAGAGTTAGGAATAAGACCTAATGGTATTGTTAGAATTGATTCTGCAACAGATGTAGAATCTTGGAGTAAAAATCCGTTAGAAAATACAAAATTAATTGCTGATACCTTCAAAAAAGCAACCGATATCGCTATTGATTATGGAGAAAGATTGGCTGCAGAAGGTGAAATTTGTTGGGGTGGAATGCATAGTTGGAAATGGATGTTAAGAACACTTGAGTTAACTGATCGTGAGGGAAATCTTGGTTTTCAAGCTGATCTAGCTCATTCGATGTTATATTTATTAGGTTATAACGCTGAGGAACATAGAATTTTACCAATTGATTTTAATTGGGAAGATAAGGATGTTTTTGATAATGCTTACAAAAAAATGACTGATGCTTTATCTCCTTGGACAATAGATTTACATATTGCTCAAAATGATGGTACTGTAAAAGGAATGGGAAGTCATGATAAAACTGGAAAGCATTGTTTAGCAGACGACCCTAATGGAAAACTTGATATAAATCATGCTGCTAGTTTTTGGCTTAGAGATTCTGAGGGTAATCAAAGGCAAGATATTAAACATATATGTTGGGATGGATGTATGTTCCCAAACTCAACTCTTCAAAATCAAAATACATGGAATGTTATATTAGGAGCAATGCTATCTGTTAGAGATGAATTTGGTTGGTAATTTTTATGGAGATATTAAATGGATAAAATAATATTTGGAGCTGAGGTTTATACCTGGTTTATGAAAGAATCTGGTAAAGCATACGAAAATAAATTAGAACATATGATTGAAATTGTATCAAAGGCGGGTTTTAAAGGGATTGAACCAATTCATTTTTGGATGGGTGATTTATCCGATCCAATAAAATTATCAGATACATTACAAAAACATAATATTGATTTAGCTGGTATTGCTTTAGTTTTAGATTGGAATAATTCTAAAGAAACTGATGAGGAGAAACGTCAGGCTGACAAAATAATATCAAATTTAAAACATTTCCCTAATGCGGTATTGTGTACTGTTCAAATGCCAACTGGAAGACATGATTTAGCAGAAAGAAGATTAAATTTAATCAATAATCTAAATTCAGTTTCTAAAAGAGCTTTTGATGCTGGAATAAAAGTTTCCTTTCATCCAAATTCACCACCCACTTCAACAAACAGAACTGAAGAAGATTATGATATTATATTAAATGGTTTGGATTCTTCTGTGACAGGATGGACACCAGATGTAGGCCATATAGTTAATGGAGAAATGAATATACTAGATAAAATGAATGAATTTTCTTCTTTAATTAATCATGTTCATTATAAAGATTGGGATGGTAATCCAGAGTGGAAGTTAATGGGTGAGGGAAAAGTAGACTTTCAAGAAATTACTAAATGGTTAGTTGCACAAGATTATAAAGGTTGGATTTTATGTGAAGATGAAGCTGATGTAGCCATTAATGATCCTGATGGAGTAACTTTACATGATGGTAAATATTGTACAGAAAACTTGATACCGATTATACACTAAATGCCTGAGACTTTACCATTTATAGCAAGATTATTGCCTGCAATAATTATCCCTATTATATTTTTACTTGCTAGTAATAAACAAATAAAGCGTGATATAGGCTTTTACACTCTAATAACTTTATCTAGTATGATCATATTTTTAGCAAGTTTTGAAGTGGGTTTTTTAGGTTTTTTAATTTCATTTATTACTTTAACTCCACTGTGTTATTTTATTTATATTAATAAAGATAGAGGTTTTTAATAAAGCTTAAAAATCAAAAATTAACCCGTTTTTAATTTCAAAATAAGATTTACCAAGATTTCCGTGTGGTAAATTATCATATCTATAATTCAAATCAATATTTATTGATAATTTTTCTTTTATATTTATTTTTATATCACCATCATATAATAATCTTTGATCTTCCAATTCTGTGATTGCAATTTGATGATATACAGTATTTCCAATAATTATTTTGTCATCAATTATAATTTTAAATGTACAATAATTACTTATTCTAAATAAGTTTTTATCATTTTCACTTATCAAATCATAACTTTCCATTTCTCTCATTATTGAATTTCCAAAATAAAATTCCAAATTTTTTGATAATTTAATTGGTTTTCTTAAACCTAATCCAAATAAAATTCTCTGTTTCATATCAAGAAAATCATTAAAACCAATTTGAGAGAATGTTTCCATAAATAATCTTTCAAATATTTTTCTTGTATACCTTGCATGAATAAACCCCTTATTAGCATTTCTTCTAATAGGTTCGTTCTCATTCTTTGAGTATTTATTTGAATAATTTGAAGTAATAAAAAAATGATTATTTTTATTAATATAATCTAGCCTGTATCCTGCTGAAGCATCTAATTCAACAACATTCGCTTCTTCATATCCTAAATCTAATTTTAAAGAATTGTATATTCCATCGTTTAACGCCTTTGACCTCATAGCTTCAGTATTGACTTGGGCATTAAGAGAACTGAAAAAAATAAAAAAAATAATTATCTTATTTTTATACATAGTTATTTTATTCTAAATCTTTTTTAATTTATATTACTTATTAAGGAACTAATTTAAATGAATAGTATATTATTTTGGACAATTTTATTATTGCTTATAGGATTAATTATCTACTTTATAATCAGAAGGTTTAAAAAAAAATTTGATGACTTATCAAAAAGCATGTCTGAAAGTAAGTAAGATATTTAATCATCTTTATAATAATCAAAGATTTTATAAAATGTTTTCATATCTTCTATATCTAAAATTTTATTTTTTTTTGATTTTATTAATGGAAAATTACCATCTTCAGGTCCTAAATCTGCATTAATTGAATTTTTTTCCCATTCTTTTTCAAATAATTCAATGTCATCTTCATTTACTATATAATCATTATTAAAATCTCCCAATATACCTACTGGTATTAAATAATTTGCTGTTTCAGATAAATTATTAATGTCTGTTAAATTATTTATCGTAATTTTTATTGAATCTTTTGATACAAGAGTTGGAAGTAATTCTAATTCAAAACTTTCTATTCTTGTAGTTGTATCAAAAGGCTGAGTAATATTGAAATTTGGAGATATAAAATTTTCATTTTGGGTATATTCAACACTAATATCCTCCATTTTTGGTTTAAATACTTTTTCTGAAAATTTAATAGTTATTATATTATTCATATTTGGATATAAATATGATTGTAGATTATTTGGTGTTATTGATGAAATTGTTGGTCCTGAAGCATCAATAATTATTCCATCACTTAAAGAAGTATCGCTTCTATTTAATGCAGAGTCTTCAGCAAAAATTTCAATTTTATATTCCATACTATCAATAAGTTCAATATTATCTTCAGTTGATATAATGTAACTTGATTCAGAGTTTGATAAAATTTTTTCATGAATTAAATTATCATTCCCATCTAAAAGTTTAAAGTTATATGACTTTATACCAGATCCTGTATTTTCATCAACAAAATCATACCAATATGCTCCTAAAGTTTCTTCAGAGCTACTTATATCTAAATCATCATAAATGGTGGATTTTGAATTGATATCATGAATAAAACCAGAAATTGGAGGAATATCATCATATTCAAAAGTGATTGACTTTACAATTTGAGATGAATTCCCAGCTTGGTCTATTGCTTTTACTTGAATGAAATATTTATCGTTTTGATTAAAAAAATAATTCTTATCAGGATTAAATATTTTACATTGTGATATATCATCTGGAAAATTAAATGTATCAATAACACTTTGATTGAGTGTTTTATTAATTATTTCAAATTCAAAACTATTTATTCCGCTCGAATCTCCTCTAGCAGGTTTAAGATCTGAAAAATTACAGCATTCAACTCTAATTTTTTGTGAATTTGTAAATGCGTAGTTATCAATTTCATCATTTTGTTTTAGCGTTAAAGTGCCGATTTTTGGTGATATAAAATCCATTTTTACAGGTCCTAAAGGAGGTAATTGCTCATTTATATTAGATGCATTTCTAACAAAAAAATAATAATCATATCCTTCAAAAAAATTTTGATTTATTGTAGCTTCTCTTAGCAAAATATTTGAGTTATTAAAATTCTGTTGATTAAATAAAGTCCAATTTAAAATTTCAGTAGGGAATGATTCTGATAATCCAATTGCTATTTCATATGATGTTGCATTTGGTATAGGTTCCCATGAAATTTGTATTGAATTTGAGTTATTGTGCCATAATAAATTTTTGTCTGACTCATTGCTACTACCTAGCCAAATAGATTGCCCTTGAAGAAAGTTAATTAAAATAAAAAATAATAATTTGCTTTTATTTTTCAACAATGATTGTACCCTTAAAAAAATCTGTATTTATATTTTCTAATTCTTTGAAAAGAATATCTGATTGTGATTCTGTAGCATTTAAAAATTTTGATCTATTATTAAAGCTTAAAATTATTTCACCATCAAAATTAACTTTAAATACTATCTTTGCAATTTGACTTGTCCCATGATTTCCCTCATTTAAACCCATAGCTGATATTTGTAATAGACCGTTGTTATTTGAGAAAGTTTTTTTTTCTTCTGTAAGATTAGGTACAAAACCTAAGCTGCTATCTGTATCAAAGAAAATTCCTGGTAAAATGCTATCCACTTCAATTTTTCTATGATCAAAATCAATAAAAATATCACACATCACTAATTCTTGATTTTCTTTTATATCTAAAGCATAAACTCCTATTTCAAAAGATGAGCCAATATTTGATTGAATTGTATCTGGGAAAAAAACAAGGGCTGGGAGATTAAGTTTCTCACCAAATTTGTTTGAAATAGTAGTATCAGAAAGAATTTTATTTGCTACTTCTGTGTCGAGGGGATTATTAAAACTTTTATTTGGAATATTTTCACATGAATAAAATAAAATAGAGAAAAATATTAAAATTAAAATATTTTTATTCATCTATTGTTTTTTGGTTAATTTTATTTATTATAAGATTATTATTTGAAAAATTTTTATCGATTTCTTCTAATATTTCAATAGTTGTTGGTGAGTTTTTTCTAATATGATAAATATTAAAAATCCAAAAACCTATCATATAATTTGTAAATACTTTTCGTTTATTTACATATG
>Ga0310343_10000945_pt1 | contig 14508 bp, 14 predicted proteins | sample HC15DNA2025_MG_FD_203519 | JGI IMG/M metagenome (GOLD analysis project Ga0310343, IMG submission 203519) | Marine microbial communities from station ALOHA, North Pacific Subtropical Gyre - HC15-DNA-20-25_MG | ecosystem: Environmental > Aquatic > Marine > Oceanic | place: Pacific Ocean: North... | reverse complement strand
GTTTGCCTACTAATTTTTTTAAACCTTTAACATCTAAAAAATCATCTGATAATTGAAATAATAAACCTATATCTTCCCCTATTTCTCCATAGGCTAATTTCTCTTTTTCATTTTTATTTGCAACTATTGCTGCAGATTGAAGACAAAAATTGAAAAGTTTTCCAGTTTTTTTTCTTTGCATATCAATTATTTGATTAAAAGATTTTTTTTTATTTTCAAATTTTAAATCTAATTCTTGACCTCCGGCAATACCTGTATGACCTGCACAATTAGATAGTAAACTAATAATTTCATTCTTTTGTTTAGGCGTGAGTAAGTTTTTTTTATCAGAAATAATCTCAAAAGCTAAGGTTAACAATGAATTGCCAGCTAGCACTGCAGTAGCTTCTCCAAATTTAATATGCGCTGAAGGTTTGCCTCTTCTTATATCGTCATTATCCATACATGGTAAATCATCATGAATTAGTGAATAAGAATGAATACATTCAACTGCAGCACAAATATTTAAAAGTTTCTTTTCTTTTAATCTAAATATTTTACCAGTATCAAAAATTATTGTAGACCTGATTTTTTTTCCTCCAGAAATTGCTCCATATTTCATGGGGCTTACTAACAAGGATTTACTTTGTTTTTTTAAAAAATTTAATAAAAAATTATCTACTTTTTTTGCATATCTGTGTAATTTTAATTTAATCATAGGATAAAATTTTAGGATTTAGATATTTCTTTAGATTTAATTTTAAATAGATTTTCTATATGTTTATTCAATTGAATTAATCTTTTATATGTATTTTCAGCATTGCTTAAATCAAAATTTTCACTCTCAAGCTTAATAAGTATTTCATTAATCTCATTTCTAGCCTCTTTTAATGATTTACTTTTGATATCAGCTGGAATATTTTCAATTTTCATTGTCTAAATAATAATTACATTATGAAAAACAACTATTCAAATATATATTCATTTAATAAAAAGATAATTAAAAAAACTGTCAATTTTCTTAAACTTGGCAATATAGTTGGTTTGCCAACAGAAACTGTGTATGGTTTAGCTGGAAATGCTTATTCAGATAAAGCAATTAAAAAGATTTATAGTTTAAAGAAAAGACCTAGTAGAAATCCATTAATAATACATTATTACAATTACAAAAAAGCAAAAAAGGATGTTTATTTTAACAAAAACTTTTTTAAATTATATAAAAGGCTTTGTCCGGGGCCAATTACTTTTGTTTTAAGAAAAAATAAAAATTCAAATATTTCATCTTTAGCTACAGCACGCCTAAACACTGTTGCAATAAGATTTCCAAAACATAGGGTGATAAAAACCTTATTAAAATTCTTAAGTTTTCCATTAGCTATGCCGAGTGCAAATATCTCATCGGGCTTAAGTCCAACAGATGCATTTAATGTATTTGAAGAATTTAAAAAAAAGATAAAGATAATAATTGATGGGGGAAGATCAAAGTTCGGAATTGAGTCTACAGTTGTTGATTTGACAAATCAGCCTAAAATCTTGAGACCCGGCATAATAAGCCCAAATGAAATAAAAAATATATTAAAATCAAATTTTTCAAAAAAAAAAACAAATTTGAGATCTCCAGGAATGATAAAAAAACATTACTCACCTGGAATACCAGTTATAATTGGGCAAAAACCGAAGAATATAAATCATGCATATGTTGTTTTTGGTAAAAAATTTAAAGATCGTAAAAATTATTTTAACCTGAGCAAAAAAGGTGACTTGAAAGAAGCAGCAGCTAATCTATATAAAATTATGAGAAAAATTAAAAAAAATGGATATAAAAAAATTTATGTATCAAAAATACCTAATTTAGGTCCTGGTATTGCAATTAATGACCGATTATTTCGAGCGTCCAAATAATGTTTATAGAAGTTAAAAACCTTTCAAAAATTTATAATAATTACTTAGCAGTAGATAAAATCAACTTTGAAATCGAAAAAAATAAAACAATCGGACTGCTGGGACCAAATGGATGTGGAAAAACAACAACAATAGGTATGTTATTGGGACTTGTTTCGCCCACTAGAGGTGAAATAATAATTGAAAACAAAAATATCAATATTTTTAAAAGAGATGAAATTTTAAAGAGGTTTAATTTTGCATCACCCTACGTTGAGTTGCCAAAAAAATTAACTGTTAGGCAAAATCTAGAAATCTATGGAAGATTATATGGGATTTCTAATATTCATAATCGAATTAATGAAATTTCAGAAGATTTGGATATAAAAAATTTTTTTGAAAGGAAAACTGGTGAGTTATCATCTGGTCAGAAAAATAGGGTATCTTTAGCTAAATCCTTAATTAATAAACCAGAAATTTTACTTCTGGATGAACCAACCGCTAGTCTTGATCCTGATATTGGTGATTTTATAAGAAGCTATATACAAGAATACAAAATAAAAAATAAAGTTACAATTTTATTAGCATCTCATAATATGAGTGAAGTGGAAAGACTGTGTGATAGCGTAATAATGATGCGTAAAGGAAAAATAATAGATAAAGGAACATGTGAACAACTAATAAAAAAACATGGAAGAGATAATCTTGAAGAAACATTTTTAAAATTAGCAAGGAGTAAAGATGAATTTTAATAAAATTTATGCTTTAGGTTTAAGACATCTGTATCTTATAATGAATTCATTTCCGAGAATATTAGATTTAATTTATTGGCCTACCGTACAAATTTTTTTATGGGGATTTATATCAAAATTTTTTACTTTAAGTTCTGACTATTACAGTAATACAGTAGGTATAATTTTGACTGCAGCTATACTTTATGACTTTTTATTTAGAGCTAGTATTAGTTTTAATATGATGTTTTTGGAAGAAATCTGGAGTAGAAATTTTACAAATCTATTTATTGCTCCTATCAAAATAAGAGAAATAATTGCAGCGTTAACGATTACTGCGATTATTAGAACTTTAATTGGTTTAGTGCCTGCTGTTTTGATTGCAATTCCATTATTCGGTGTTTCTGTTCTTAAACTTGGTCTACCTTTAATTTTTTTATTGATTTCATTATATTTGTTTGGAATTACTTTAGGTTTGCTGGTAACATCTGGTTTGCTTAGATATGGACCTTCTTTTGAAAACATTGCTTGGGCAAGTTTATTCTTTTTAGCTCCATTAGGATGTATTTATTACCCAATTGAAATACTCCCTGATTTTTTGAAAATAATCGCAAAGATACTTCCATTAGTTCATATTTTTGAGGAAATGAGAAATATTTTAATGACAGAGACTGTGAATTTTATGAATATTTTAAAGTCAATTATAATCTCAATAATCTATTTTTGTTTTGGAGTTATGGTTTTTTATATTTCATATTTTGGAGCAAGAAAAAGAGGGACGCTAATAAATATGGGTGAATAATGCATAAATTTTTAGAAAAAATAAAAAGCTTAGAACAAAAACCCTATGTGATTAAAAATTTTATAAGCTTAGATGAAGTTAAATTATTTCAAAAACTTTACAATGAATTGCCTGTTGAAATTAATAATAAAAGGCAAAAAATTATTAAAAAAAAATGGTCTTTGGATTTTAATGTAAATTTACAAAAGATTTATCTAGAAAAGTTAAATTTAAATCTTAGTAATTTCAAAATGGATAACCCAAAGACTAAAGATGGAAAAGATAGTTTGGGACTTTTTCAAGAAAGTTTTATGCCAGTTTCTTTGCATGTAGACTCTGGATTCGATTTCAGTAAGGTAATATTTAAACAAACTTTATTACCTTTATCTGATATGGGAGAGACAGTAATTTTTAAAAATAGATTTTATGGTTGTGCTACAACTTTCTCAATAAGCCCTGAGGAATTAAAAGCGGAAGGGTATAATAAAAGATCCTCTGAACATATTCATCTCTATGGAGGAAAAAGTTTTGATGAAGATACGCATAAAAATTATTTAAATCACGAGGATATTAATAATCTTAAAGGTCTTGAGGTTGATTTAATTTATAAATGGACATTAGGAGATTTGCTAGTTTTTGATAGAACTAGTTTACATTGTGCCTCAAGTAATTTAATGAATAAGAAATTAGGTTTAACCTCACTTACAATAAAATTATGAAACTAATTGATTGTTTTATGTATTTCGATGAAGATTTGGTATTAGATATCAGGCTTAACACTTTGAACGAAAAAGTCGATAAATTCATAATCGCAGAGGCCACAAAAAACCATGCTGGAGAACCAAAGAAACTTAATTTTAATATAAATAAATTTCTTAAATTTAAAGATAAAATAAATTATCTAATCATTGACGATTTACCTTTAAATGTGAAGTCTTTTAAAAAAAGATGGCATGAGAATCATGTTAGAGATCAATTTCAAAGAAACGCACTTGAGAGAGGATATAAAGACTTTTCCGATCAAGATATTATTATGATATCAGACATAGATGAGATACCAGACCCGAAAAAATTAAAAGAATTTAAAATAGAAAAAAAATATGCGTGTTTCTTGCAAAAAAATTTTCAATCTAAATTAAATTTATTAAATGTAAGCGATGGTGATTGGGCAGGTACCAGAATTTGTCAAAAAAAATATTTAAGATCTCCTCAATGGTTAAGAAACTTAAAATTGAAAAGAAAATTTTTTTGGAATATTTTCGGAAATAAAATGCAAATAATTAATAATGGAGGATGGCATTTTAGTTTTTTAAAAGATCCTCAATCAATTAAACATAAGATTATGTCATATTCTCACCAAGAGTATAATACTGATGAGTTTACTAATACAGATTTAATTAAAGAAAAAATTTCTAAAGGGAAAGATTTATTTAATAGAGATATTAAATATGAAAAAATAAGTATTAATGACAATTTCCCAAAATATATAATAAATAATAAAGAAAAATTTAAAGATTGGATTTTATAGTCTGGTGCGCCGGATAGGAGTCGAACCCATAACCTCCGGAGCCGAAATCCGGCGCTCTATCCAGTTGAAGCTACCGGCGCAATATAAGATAATCTAAATTAATTTATGAATAAAACAATGAAATTCTCCGTTGATAAAAAAGACGCTGGAACTAGAATTGATATATATTTAACTAAAAAAATAAGTAAATTTACTAGGTCATTTTTAAAAAAAATAATACTTACGAAGAATCTTAAGATAAATAATACAATCGTTTCTTCCCCGTCTACAAAGATAAAAACGAAAGATTTAATTTTTATTAATATTCTATCAAAAGATGAAAATAGATTAATTCCAAAAAAAATTGAAATTGATATTATTTATGAAGATAACGACATTCTAATTATAAATAAACCAAAAGGTATGGTGGTCCATCCTGGGGCCGGAAATGTTGAAAACACTTTGGCTAATGCTCTTGCATATAAATATAAGAAAAATTTATCTAATTTAAATGGTGAATTAAGACCAGGTATTGTTCATAGAATTGATAAAGAGACTAGCGGACTATTAGTTGTTGCCAAGAATAATTTTGCTCATTCAAGTTTAGGAAAGCAATTTAGCTATCATAGCATTAAAAGAAAATATTTATGTTTAGCTTGGGGAGTTATAAGACCATTAAGTGGTCGTATTAAAACATTAATTTCAAGAGACAATAAAAATAGACAACTAATGACAGTTAGTGAAACAAGGGGTAAAGTGGCAATTACAAATTACAAAACTTTAAGAGTTTATAACATTAAAGATATACCAAAAATTAGCTTTCTAGAATGTGAACTAGAAACAGGTAGAACTCATCAAATCAGAGTGCATTTAAAATCAAAAGGAATTTCACTAATTGGAGATAAACAATACGGAAAGAATAATCTAAAATTTAAAAGAATAAATAAAATATTTTTAGAAAAATTAATCAATATTAGAGGACAAGCCTTGCATGCCCAAACACTAGAATTTGACCATCCTACAAAAAAAAAATGGGTTAGTTTTAAGACAAATGTTCCAGAAGACTTTAAAAAAATGTTAGATTTGCTTAATAAACTACATAGTTGAAAAGTGAAATATAATATATAAATCTATAATATGAAAAATAACAAAGACATAGTCAATTTACCTAGTCCAGCCATCGGAGGGTTATCAGTTTATCTTTCTCAAATAAAAAAATTTCCAATGTTGGACGCTGAGGAGGAATATATGTTGGCTAAAAATTGGAGAGAGAGGGGAAATCTACAATCCGCTCATAAATTGGTAACAAGCCATTTAAGATTAGTCGCTAAAATTGCAATGGGTTATCGTGGTTATGGTTTACCTGTAAATGAATTAATTTCTGAAGGAAACTTGGGTCTTATGCAAGCAGTAAAAAAATTTGATCCTGATAAAGGATTTAGATTAGCCACTTATGCAATGTGGTGGATAAAAGCAGCAATTCAAGAATATGTTTTAAGATCTTGGAGTTTAGTAAAAATGGGTACAACAACAGCACAAAAGAAGCTTTTTTTTAATTTAAAAAAACTAAAAAATCAAATTGCTCCAGGTCAAGAAGGTGATTTGAAAGATGAGCAAGTAAAAGAAATTTCTAAAAGGCTAGATGTTGACTCAAATGAAGTAATAAATATGAATAGAAGAATGATGGGTCAAGAAAAATCTCTCAATGATCCTATAAAAAGTGGTGAGTCTGACGAATGGCAAGATTGGCTTGTTGATGATAGTTTAGATCAAGAATTAATAATTTCACAAAAACAAGAGTACGACGATAAGAAAGTATTATTAAAAAATGCTATGAATGTTTTAAATGAAAGAGAAAAAGAAATTATTAATGCAAGAAGATTAGTTGAAATTCCACTCACATTAGAAGAGTTAAGTAAAAAATATAAAATTAGTAGAGAGAGAATTAGACAAATAGAAACTAAAGCTTTTGAAAAATTACAAAAATCAATGATTAATGCAAGTAAATCAAAAAATTTGCTTCCTCCAAACTAAATTTTAAAAGGATCCTCAATTAAGATAGTGTCATCCCTTTCAGGGCTAGTTGAAATACTTGATACTTTTGCTCCTATAAAATCTTCTAAAGAGTAAATATATTTTTTTGCATTTTCTGGCAAATCCTTCATATTTCTTACACCTTGAGTAGATGTTTTCCAACCTGGAAATATTTTGTAGACTGGTTTAATTTTAAATTGGTCTTCAGAAGCTGCTGGTAGGTAATCAATTTTTTTTCCATTTAATTGATATTCAACACACATTTTTATTTCATCCAACTCATCTAAAACATCTAATTTTGTTAACGCTATACCATTAATTCCTGAAATTTTTATGGTTTGTCTTACCAAAACGCCGTCAAACCAACCGCACCTTCTTTTTCTCGCTGTAACAGTTCCAAATTCCTTTCCCCTCTTTCCTAACATTTCACCAATTTTATTTTTTAATTCTGTAGGAAAAGGTCCACTTCCTACTCTTGTTGTATATGCCTTTGTAATTCCCAAAATATAGCCAATTTTATCTGGACCCGATCCTGATCCTGTAGCAGCCATAGCTGGAACTGTATTAGATGAAGTCACAAATGGATAGGTTCCATGATCAACATCTAAGAGAATTCCCTGTGCCCCCTCAAATAATATTTTTTTTCTGTCTTTCTTAAATTCGTCTAATTTCAGCCAAACTGGTTTTGCAAACTTAAGAATTTCTGGAGCAATTTGGAGTAATTTTTTTTTTAATTCATTTTTTTTAAATATCTTTTTTTTTAATCCTTTTCTTATTGCATTATGATGTAATAGAACATTTTCTAACCTAGCGTCCAAATTGCTTTCTGATCTTAAATCCATTACTCGTATTGACCTTCTTCCAACTTTATCTTCATAACATGGACCTATACCTCTTCTGGTAGTGCCAATTTTTCCTTTACCAGCAGTGTCTTCTCTAATTTCATCCATTTCCTGATGAAAAGGAAGTATTAAGGAAGCTGATTCTGAAATCATAAAATTTTCAGGAGTTACATTAATTCCTTGTTTCTTAATATCCTTTATTTCCTCTATTAAAGCCCAAGGATCTATCACTACGCCATTACCTAAAATAGAAATTTTATTATCCCTTACTATTCCTGATGGTAATAGCCTTAGTTTAAATACTTTTTTATCGATCACCAGTGTGTGTCCAGCATTATGACCTCCTTGAAAACGAACGACAATATCTGCTTCACTAGATAACCAGTCGACTATTTTTCCTTTACCCTCATCTCCCCACTGTGAACCGACCACTACAACGTTTTTCATTATTTAAATTTTCTTTTCATTCTGAGTGAATTCAAATGATTAATTGGCCCATGTCCTTTACCATAATTAAGACTAGATTTAATTGCTTGGTTAACATATTTAATTCCTAACTCACAAGAAGTCTTTAGAGGTTTTCCACATGATAAAAAGGTTGTTATAGCACTCGATAGCGTGCAACCTGTTCCATGAGTATTTCTAGTTTTTATTCTTTTATTCTTAAAAACTATCATTTCTCTTGTATTTAAATATACATCTTTCACTAGTTTTGAGTTCTGATGTCCTCCTTTTATTAAAACATTTTTTGCACCAAGCTTTAATAAAATTTTACCAGCAATTTTTACATCGTCTAAAGTATTAATTTTTATTCCACTCAAAACCTCTGCCTCTGGTATATTCGGTGTTATTAAAAAAGCTTTTTTTATCAATTTTGATTTTAAAGTTCTTATTGCGGAACTATTAATTAAATTTGCTCCACCTTTTGCAACCATTACAGGATCTAAAATAATTTTTTTTAATTTTAATTTTTTAAGAGATTTTATAGTTGAAAGTATTACCTTAGAAGAATGAAGCATTCCAATCTTTACAGCATCGGGTTTTATATCTATACATGAAAATTCAATTTGTTTTTCTATTTCCTTAGGTTTTATCGGAATAACTGATTTTACACCTGTTGTGTTTTGAGAAGTAACTGCAGTAATAGCAGTCATAGCATAACTACCTAATGCAGTAACCGTTTTAATATCAGCTTGAATACCCGCCCCACCTGAGGAGTCAGAGCCAGCTATTATTAATATTTTAGATTTAGGTTTCAATTTTATTTAATTGATCTTTTAATGATTTTAATACATTTATAAATTAACGACTTATCATTAGACTCTGCCATAATTCTGATCTTTGGTTCTGTTCCAGATTTTCTTACTAAAATTCTTCCTTTACTTCCCATTAAAACATTAGCTTTACGAATAGCATTTTTACAATTTGAATTATTAATTATTTCTTTATCTCTTACAATTATATTTTCTAAAATTTGGGGTAAAGGTTTAAAGACACTTAGAAGCTCACTAGCTTTTTTTCCTTTTCTAAGAGAAAACAAAACCTCTAAGGCAACTAATAGTCCATCTCCAGTTGTAGCAAATTTCCCCAAAATAATATGACCAGATTGCTCACCGCCAAGGTTAAAGTTCAATTGTTTCATTTTTTCTTTTACATATCTATCACCAACTTTTGATCTTAGAAATTTTATTTTTTCTTTTCTCAAAAAATTTTCTAAGCCATAATTTGACATTAGGGTGCCTACTACACCACCTTTTAAAATTTTCTTAGCTTTCCATCTTCTTGCTAACATAGCAATTATTTGGTCTCCATCTATTATTCTTCCATTTTCATCGCACATAATTATTCTATCTGCATCTCCATCAAATGAGATACCGATGTGCGCTTTAAATTTTTTAACATAAGATCTTATTTTAGATGGATAAGTCGATCCACATTTATCATTAATATTTAAACCATTTGGTTTTACTCCAATAGGAATTACTTTAGCACCAAGTTCTTTTAGTAGTTTTGGAGCTGATTTATATCCTGCTCCATTAGCGCAATCTAATACTATTTTTGTCCCTTTAAGATGAAAATTTTTTGGAAAATTATTTTTGAGTATTTTTATATATTTATCATTGCCATCTTCGAGTCTCTTAACTCTTCCAAGTTGTTTTGGATTAGTAAGCTGTTTTGTATTTTTAGCATCAATTAGTTTTTCAATTTTTTTTTCTATTTTATCTGACAATTTCATACCATCAGGTCCAAATAGTTTTAAGCCATTATCGTAATAAGGATTATGGGATGCAGTAATCATAATACCCATATTTGCTTTCATTGATTTGGTAAGCATAGCTAATCCGTTAGTAGGCAAAGGACCTAGTGTAAAAACGTGCATTCCGCCTGACACCAAACCTGAAACGAGTGCTGGCTCTAAAGTATAGCCTGACAATCTTGTGTCTTTTGCAATCACAGCAATTTGTTTAGTTTTTTTTTGATTTTTAAAATATGTCCCAGATGCTAAGCCAAATTTAAAAAATTTTTCTCCATTAATATTTCCTTTATTGACGGTTCCTCTGATACCATCTGTTCCAAAGTATTTATTTTTCATTTATTCATTAATATTTTTTCAAATACCAAAATGCCTTGTTTAACCTCATTAACATTATGAACTCTAAAAATTTGAATGCCTTGAGATAACAAAAACAAAATTGAAGCTAGTGTACCACCTATTCTCTCTACGCTGTCATTTTTGCCTGATATCTGACTTATAAATCTCTTTCTTGATGTTCCAACCATAATAGGTAAGCCTAAACTATGAAACAAGGATATATTTGAAATCAAAGTCAAATTATGTTTCAAAGTTTTACCAAAGCCGATACCGGGATCTAAAATAATTTTTTTATCTTTAAACTTGGTGTTAATTCCATTTTCAAAATAATCATAAATATCAAGTAAAACATTTTGATATTTAGGATTATTCTGCATGGTGTTTGGTGTTCCTTGCATATGATGAAGAACTTTTGAAATATTTTTATCTTTTACTTTTAAAAGTGAGTCAGAGTCATAATTAAATCCAGAAACATCGTTAATTAAATCTGCACCAAGTTTTATACTTTTACTCATTATTAAAGATTTTCTAGTATCAATTGAAAGACAAGTTTGCTTGTATTTTTTTTTGAATATTTTTAAGACCTTTTCTAATCTTCTCCATTCAGTATTTGGGTCTATTGTTTTTGAACCAGGTCTTGTGGACTCTCCACCTAAATCTATAATATTTGCTCCAGACTCAATCATCCGTGAGATCTGTTTTATTGATTTATTAAATTTATTAAATTTACCTCCGTCAGAAAAACTATCAGGGGTAAGATTTAGAATTCCCATGATTGATGGATTACTAAAATTTATATTTTTAAGAAAATTTTTTCTTTTTGCAGAAATCTTTTTTATATCTTTTAAAACTTTTTTTTTCTCAATTTTATTAAGTTTTTTGATTTTTTTAATGTCCAAAAATTTTTTTTTAGTTTTATCGTTTTTTCTTTCAAATACTTCGATACTAGAAAAAGCAATATACTTATTTCCGCATAAAGGTAGAGCCCGTTTTTCTTTAATTAATTGATTTGCCCGATGCCCATATATAAAATTACACGCTCTTGTGTAATATTTTATCATTCTGCTAAATTGCAGGTTTTGGCTTCAATCCTAGCGATCCAAGTGCGGAAGATGATTTTCCATCATCGTTCTCATCTTCTTTAAAAGATCTAGTAGGTTTTATATCTCTCAAAATTAAATCTCTTATCTCGTCTCCGGACAAAGTTTCATATATCAAAAGAGCTTTTGCAATTTTATGCAAATCATCTATTTTTTCATTCAAAATTTTCTTAGCTCTTTCATACCCTTTATCAACAATCTTTTTAACCTCTGCATCAATTTTTTTTGCAGTTTCCTCGGACATGTTTTGTTGTCTCGTTACGGATCTACCTAAAAAAACTTCCTCCTCATTTTCTCCATAAGCAATTGTTCCTAATTCTGTGCTCATTCCATATTTTGTAACCATGTTTTTTGCCATTTTAGTTACCATGTCTATATCCGAAGATGCGCCAGAGGTGACTTTGTCGTGACCGAAAATTATTTCCTCTGCTATTCTGCCTCCCATTGCTACCGAGATATCTGCATGCATTTTTTCTCTTGTAACTGATAACTGATCTCTCTCAGGCAATCTCATTACCATCCCTAATGCTCTACCTCTTGGAATTATAGTAGCTTTATGAATAGGGTCTGATGCTTTCTCATTTAAAGCGACTATTGCATGACCTCCTTCATGATAAGCAGTTAATTTTTTTTCATCCTCAGACATCACCATTGATCTTCTTTCAGCCCCCATCATTACTTTGTCTTTGGCTTCCTCAACATCTGACATGGTCACAACTCTTTTATTTTTTCTTGCAGCAAGTAAAGCGGACTCATTTATTAGATTAGCTAAATCGGCACCAGAGAATCCAGGTGTTCCTCTTGCAATTGTTCTTAATTTAACATCAGGACCCATATTTATTTTTTTTACATGAACTTTTAATATAGCTTCTCTTCCAATTATATCTGGATTACCGACTACAACTTGTCTATCAAATCTTCCTGGTCTAAGTAAAGCTGGGTCTAAAACGTCAGGTCTATTTGTAGCTGCAATCAAAATTATTCCTTCATTTGTATCGAAACCATCCATTTCTACCAAAAGCTGATTTAAAGTTTGTTCTCTTTCATCGTTACCTCCACCTAGGCCGGCTCCCCTGCTTCTACCAACCGCATCAATCTCATCTATAAAAATAATACAAGGCGAGTGTTTTTTTCCTTGTTCGAACATATCTCTAACTCTGGAAGCTCCAACGCCGACAAACATCTCTACAAAGTCAGATCCTGAAATTGAAAAAAAAGGAACATTAGCTTCTCCTGCAATAGCTTTGGCCAGTAAAGTTTTTCCTGTACCAGGAGGACCAATTAATAAAGCTCCTTTAGGAATTTTTCCTCCTAATCTACTAAATTTTTTTGGGTCTTTTAAAAATTCAACAATTTCTTCTACTTCCTCTTTAGCTTCCTCGACTCCAGCCACATCGTTGAAAGTTACCTTACCTTGAGCTTCGTTTAATAATTTTGCTTTAGATCTGCCAAAGCCCATTGCGCCACCTTTGCCGCCTTGCATTTGTCTCATAAAAAATATCCAAACACCTATTAATAAAAGCATAGGGAACCAGGAGAGCAATATTCCTAAAAGAGAAGGCATTTTATCTTCTTGAGGTGTCGCGTTAATACTTACTCCACTAGATGAAAGTTTATCAACTAATTCCGGATAGTTTGGAGAGAAAGTTTTGAATGTTTTTCCATCTGCAAGCACTCCAGTGATATTGTTTCCTTGAATTTGTACTTCAACAACTCTACCTGCATCTACCTCACTCAAAAAACTTGAGAAAGGTAAAGAGTTTTTCTCCATTTTGATCTTATTTGGATCTTGAAACATGTTGAATAGGCCTACCGAGAGTAAGACTATTATGACCCACATGATTAAATTTTTTACATTCATTATATTTAAATAAGCATTAATTGTTTTTTAGCAAGTATATTTTAATATTAATTAAGTTGTAAATAAGACAAAATATAACAAATCTGAAAAAAATTATATTTTTTGCTCCTTTTTCAAGCATAATTTGTCTTTTTTAAAGAAAAAAATGCAACCTCCTAAGGTTGCCTTTCTAAAATTTCTATTCTCTAATTTTTTAATCAAATTTAATACTTTTTTGGACCTAACAGGATAATAGTTTCTTTTTAAGGTCTTAATAGATTTATTTAATATATTTAACTTTATCTCATTATTAAATTTTTTATATTTTTCCAAATCCACATAAACAGTATCTTTAGATCTGTTAATAGTATCCTTAAAAATCTTGTTTAAATAATCATCAAGTGTTCTCCTACTTGAAGCAAGATTTTTGATTGATTTAATAATTTGATCATATTTAATTCCACTCTCAACTAAGTGTTTTTGCAGTTTTCTAATTTTTGTTCTAAGATATTTGTTATTTGTATTAGAGGGATCGTTGAAAAATTTTCCAAATACATATTTACTTAATTTAATTAAAAGCTCTTTTTTTACATCTAATAAAGGTCTTAATATTTTAATATCGTTATTTAGCTTAGTTACATTTTTCATCGCTGATAAACCTTTCAAACCACTACCTCTAGATAGCCTTATAAAAAATGTCTCAACTTGATCTTCCAAATTATGGCCAGTCAATATAGTTTTGATTTTTTTTTGAATACAGAATTTTTTAAGTAATTCGTATCTAATTTGCCTTGCTTGACTTTGAATATTATTAGTAATTTTTTTTTTATTATTTAATATTTTTAGGGCAATTTTATATTTTTTTAATATTCTCTTTACCATCAGAGCCTCTTTCAAAGAATTTTTTCTAATATTATGATTTACTAGCACAAATTGTAGTTTCATTTTTTTTTCGTAGTTGTAAGCTTTGATTAATGCTGCAAGAGCTAAACTGTCTGGACCGCCAGAGATCGCAACTAGAAATGAGTTAGTTTTAAATCTTCTGAGTTTTTTTTTAAAGTTTTGATAAATATAAGAAAATCTCTCAGTACCTTCAAAACACTTTTTAAGATTTACACTTGAATTTTTTTTGCTCATATTGAGCTTTTTGTAACACAGACTTGCTTGCTTTTGGGTATTCTTTTTTAAGTCCTAATATCATTTTACATCCCTGATCTTTT
>Ga0310343_10000944_pt1 | contig 14508 bp, 9 predicted proteins | sample HC15DNA2025_MG_FD_203519 | JGI IMG/M metagenome (GOLD analysis project Ga0310343, IMG submission 203519) | Marine microbial communities from station ALOHA, North Pacific Subtropical Gyre - HC15-DNA-20-25_MG | ecosystem: Environmental > Aquatic > Marine > Oceanic | place: Pacific Ocean: North... | reverse complement strand
GGTCGGGCCTCCGCCCCAGGATCACGATCTCTCCCGGAGAGATTCGGGCCGGACAGGAGCCGGGCTCGGTTCGAATCAACGCTTTTGTGCGCGGCCAGATCGGTCGCCGCGACCGGGCGTTTGGCGGAGAATTCATCACGGCGATGCGCACGGGGACCACCCAGTTCTCGGTGCTCACATGGGCGCTCGTCCTCGGCCTGATCGTCTTTGGTTCCCGATCGCTCATCGGCGGTGGCGTGCCGGCCGTTGGTGACTTCGTGGCGTTCCCTGAGTCGAGCGGCGAACTGGTCGACACCTGGTGGTCGAGTTGGCGTCATCGCGATCTCGGCTCGGTCGGCTCGACACCCACCGGCTTCGGCCTCCTCGGGATCCTTGCCGCCGTTCTTGGCGGCTCTCTGGGGTTGGTCCGCACACTGTGGGTGCTTGGCCCGGTGCTCATTGGGCTGATCGGCGCCTGGCGGGTTCTTTCGGTCACGGGTAGTCGTCGGGCCCAGATCGCAACGCTCGTTGCCTATGCCGCACTCCCGTTGCCTTGGGCGGCGATTGCCGGGGCGTCGTGGAGCACCCTCGGCGTCTACGCAACCGCCCCGTGGGTTCTTCGGGCGCTCCTCGAGGCCCAGGCCAGTGCTCCCTTTCGGTCGACCGAAGGCCCGGTCCGGGGGCTCGTCTCCGCATCGGTCGCGGCCGGTGTCGCCGTCGGTCTGGCGGGCATCTTCGACCCTGTCGTTGCCGTCGTCACCGTCTTCGTTGCGACGGGCCTGGTGGCCGGCGCGCTCGTCACAATCAATCCGACGGGCGTGGCGCGGCTTGTCGCCGCCACGGTCGGTGCTGCGCTCGTGGGCGCGCTGCTCACGCTGCCGTTGTCGATCGAACTTCTGAGCAGCGGGCTTCCATGGCATCCGTTTGCCGACGGGCGAACTGGCGATGCATCCACCGAACCGCTCACCGACCTTCTGCGCTTTGCGATCGGCCCCGATTCGGCTGCGTTCTTCACCTGGGCGTTCGCCATCCCCATGACCGTGCCCCTGCTGGTCGGCCGAGCCTGGCGCTTCGAGCTCGCCGTGCGTCTCTGGTTCATCGCTCTTGTCGCCTGGGCTCTCGCTTTGATCGCCGTGCACGGTGTTCTCCCGTTCGGTGTTCCGGAGCCGGGTGTGCTCGTGGCACCCGCAGCAATCGCTGTCGCTGCGCTGTGCGGCGTGTGCGTCTCCGCGCTCGAACATGATCTCCGACACGACGGGTTTGGCTGGCGTCAGGTTGTGTTGCCGGTGGTGATCGGCGCGGCTGTGGTCGCCGCCCTCCCCGGAATCGGCGGTATTGCCGACGGCCGGTGGGGGCTTGGTCGAGGTGGCTACGAGAACGTTCTGCCGCTCGCCGACCCGGCGCTCGATGGGTCCTACCGGGTTCTCTGGGTTGGCCACCCCGATCATCTACCCGCGCAGGGTTCGCCGTTCGTCGCCGACATGGCCTGGGTTGCGACGATCGACGGCCTTCCCGATATTACCGAACGCACGATCCCCGCCGACCGGGGTGCGCACGAGCAGGTCGAACTCGTGCTCGACGCGATCCTTGAGGGCGACACGTTGCGCGCCGGACGCCTGCTCGGCGGCCTTGGTGTCCGCTATGTGGTGGCGGTCGAGCGGCTCGCCCCGGCGCCGTTCAGCGATATCGACAATGCCCGGCCGCTTCCCGCTGCGCTCGTCGAAACGCTCGACACCCAACTTGACCTGCGACGCCTCGCCGGCGTCAACAGCGCCCTACGCATCTACGAAAACACCGAGTGGATCCCGGTGCGCGCTGCAGCGGTCAGCACCTTCGACGAAGGCCGCACTTCGCTGTTCGATCTGCAGGTCGCTCCGATCACCGGCACGATCGGGATACTCATCGGCGAGGGCAATCGCTACGCAGGGATCATCCCTGACGGCGTCGAACTCTTCGTCGCGCAGACCGCCGACGGCGGGTGGCGTCTCGAGGTCGCTGGTGTCGAGGCTGCGCAGCGTCGCTCGCTCGACTGGGCGACCACGTTCGTCCCGAGCGCCGGCGGTGGTGAGGCCGTGCTGGCGTACACCACTCCGCGATGGAAGCAGTTCGTCGTCATCGTGCAACTCCTGGCGTTGATCGGCACGGTGAGCTTGGCGGTCCGGCGCCTCATTGGAGGTCGGCGATGATGCCCGCCCTCCGTTTGCTCGGCCTCATCATCATCGGCGGCTTGGTCACCATCGGTGTGATCGCTGACCAGCGAGAACGCACGATCGAGGAGCTTCCGTCGCCCGTGGTCGTTACTGCCCCCGACTCGCGCGCCGGTACATGGTTTTGCGCGGGCGGGTCGGGTTCTGTCGGGGCCGCCACCATCGGTCTTGAGGTGGTCAACGCCGGCCTTGACGATGCCACGGTCGACGTGCAGTTGGTGCAGGCCGACACGGCCGATGGGCAACGAGCCGAGGTCGTCGTTCCCGCTGCGTCTCGCATTGCCGTCAACCTGCCCCAGCTCGCACCTGAAGCGGCCTGGCTGGGAGCAATCGTCGAGAGCGACAATCCCAACGTCGTGGTCGAGCAGACCTTCGATGGTCTGAGCGGCACCGACCGGGCGTCGTGTGCCACCACCACCGGCACGGCACTTTTTGCCGCCGATGGTGCCACCCGACTGCTCGCTGAGGGCGAGTCGATGACGTTGCTGCTAATGAATCCGTATCAGGACGATGCAATCGCCAATGTGCGCTTCGACGCCGACGTCGGGCCCGACAGCATCAGCGCGATCGTGGTCCCCGCCCGTCGCGTTGTCGCAATCGACGTCACCGAGGAGGTCACGGTCGCAGCCCGTGTCCACACGAGCGTCGAGGTCACCGCCGGGCGGCTTGTCGGCAATCGCCTCCAGGTCCGAAACGGCACCTCGGTTCGTGGCCTCGCCGTCACGCCACTCGTCCAGAATGGCGCAGTTCTCAGCGTTGTTCCCGTTGTTGCGACCGAACTCGGGCTCTTCGATCGCATCCATGTGACCAATCCCTCCGATGAGGCGGCTGAGGTCGACCTAGAGATCGTGACCGACGGCAGCGCGACGCTCGATCCGATCGAGCTGACGATTCGAGCCGGCCGCACCGTGGTGGTCGACGCCGCAGCCGAGTCGCGGCTTGCCGCACTGTCGGATTTCTCGGTCGTTGCCCGCTCGCTGACCGGTCAGCCGGTCGCCGTCGCCGTCGAGCGGCGCGTCGAGTTGGGTGGCGATCTCGTCACAGGCACCGCAGCGATGGGTGCACTCGATGCTGCTGCCTCGGAGTGGATTGTCGCCTCTGACGGCAACGTTGCGGAGGTGGTCGTGGTCAACCCGCTCGCTGATGCGAGCGCCAGCGTCGAGCTCTGGCGGGTTGGTGCGGAAGGGGAGATCTTGCTGAGCTCGATTGATCTCGCTCCTGGTCGTCGGCAGGCGCTCGTCGCTCCCGACCTCGACGCTCGTGACATTCTCCGGGTTCGGGCTACGTCGCCGGTGGTCGTGGGTCGTTCGAGCGCCGGGTTTACGTCACGACAGATGCTCGGTGGTGTGATTGCCGATGGCGCTGTGCTGCTTGGTCAGCTCGGCTGATCGTCGAGTTCGCCGGTGTGACATCCGGGTGGCACGGAGCCAGGCTCACGCTCGTCCGCCACGGCCGCCCACAGATCAGTGGCGGTGACCGGCCCCAGGAAGCCTCGTTTCACGGCGCCATCGGCGTCGGCAACGACCAGGGTCGGTACGCCGTCGATGTTGTAGCGCTCGTGCATTGCCTTGTCGGTCTGGAAGTCGATTCGCTGGGTGGCGACCTGATCGCTGGTCAACAGCTCGGCCCGCTCCCACACGCCAGCGCAGGTGTCACACGTCGATGAGGTGAACACTGCGACAAGCCAGGGTGCCTCCGGCCGCACGAAGTCGTTGCGGTCGAGCAGGTTGGGGACGTGATGGGTGTTGGAGGCAGGTGCTCCGGGCTTTCGCCCGAGCACCATGGCAACGAGCAGAGCGACTGCGACCCCGCCGATGACAAGGAGGGCCGAGGACATGTTCAGGCGTCGTCGCCGCTGCCGACCTCGGCCGGCTCGCTGGCGTCACCGTCAGACGCAGGCATGGTGGCGTCGGTGTCAGCGCCGCCCGGCTGCCGCGAGATGCCGATGAGCCGCAGAACTTCGTCGCCGGTGATCGTCTCGTGCTCGAGCAGCGCTCGGGCCACGAGGTCGAGGCCGTGTCGGTACTCGACCAGAAGATCCCGGCAGTCGCTCTCAGCCTTCACGAGGATCCGGCGGATCTCGTCGTCGACAAGCTTCTGGGTTGCCCCCGAAAAGTTCTTCGACTGCATCATGTCCTCACCGAGGAACACGGGCCCTTGATCGGAGAGTGACATCGGGCCGACCGCTTCGCTCATGCCCCATTCGGTCACCATGCGGCGAGCCGTGGCCGTGGCCTGCTGGAGGTCGTTGGAGGCCCCGGACGAGTACTCGTCGAAGACCAGGGCCTCGGCGACGCGGCCGCCCATGGCCATGACCATGCGGGCCTCGGCCTCGTCTTTGTCCATCGAATGGCGATCCTGGGTCGGCAGGGTCATCGTGACGCCGAGCGCCATACCGGTCGGGATGATCGTGACCTTGTGGACGGGATCGTTCTCCGGGAGGATCGCCGCGCACAGGGCGTGGCCGGCTTCGTGGTAGGCGGTGCGCTCAAGTTCTTCGGGGCTGCGCACCATCGAGCCTCGTTCGATACCGAGCAGGGCCCGGTCGCGAGCCGAGTCGAAGTCGACCGCATCGATTTTGTCGCTTCCGCGACGCACGGCGAACAGCGCAGCTTCGTTGACCAGGTTGGCCAGGTCAGCGCCGGCCATGCCAGGGGTACCGCGTGCGATCACGTTGACGTCGACGTCGTCGCCGGTGTGCTTGCCCTTCAGGTGCACTCCGAGGATCTTGACGCGATCCTCGAGTTCGGGGAGCGGAACGACGACCTGGCGATCGAAACGCCCGGCTCGGAGCAGGGCGGGATCGAGGATGTCGGGCCGGTTGGTGGCCGCCATCATCACGATGCCCTCGGAGCCCTCGAAGCCGTCCATCTCGGCGAGCATCTGGTTGAGGGTCTGCTCTCGTTCGTCGTGTCCGCCGCCGAGGCCAGCGCCGCGTTTGCGGCCGATGGAGTCGATCTCGTCGATGAAGATGATCGCCTTCCCCATCTTGCGAGCCGATTCGAACAGGTCGCGCACGCGGCTGGCGCCGACGCCCACGAACATCTCCATGAAGTCCGAACCGGTGACCGAAAGGAATGGCACTCCGGCCTCGCCGGCGACTGCCTTGGCGAGGAGGGTTTTGCCGGTGCCGGGTGGGCCGACGAGCAGCACGCCCTTGGGGACGCGCGCACCGATTTCGGTGAAGCGTTCGGGGTGCTTCAAGAAGTCAACGATCTCGGTGATTTCCTGCTTGACGCCGTCGTAGCCGGCGACGTCGTCGAACATCGTTCCGGGTCGTTCGGTGGAGTAGGTCTTGGCCTTGCTTCGGCCGATCGACATGATGTTGCCCATCTGCCCAGAGGCCCGACGCTGCATCCAGACGAAGAAGAGGATGAGCAAGGTGACCGGGATCAGCAGTGGGATCAGCGAGGTGAAGAAGTTGGGCCTCGGGGTGACGAACTTCCATTTGTTGGTCTGCGTGCGGATGAGCGCGTTGTCGTCGTCAGGGAGCGGAAGCGGCCCGACGGTGGAGAACTCGGTGCCCGAGGTGTCGGTGAAGGTGATGCCACCGTCGGTGTTGTCATACTCCGCTTCGACGACGGCGCCCTCCTCGACGCGCCCGATGAAATCGGCGTAGTCGACGGTCTCGCGGCTGTCACCGGGGATGAACATCGTGGCAGCGAGCACCACGATCAACGACACGAGGGCGATCCAGACCGCATAGCGAGAGCGTCCTTGGGCGTTGGGGCTCTGACCGCTGAGCGCGCGGTCTTCGTCGCGGTCGGGAAGCGGAGGCGGAGGAGGGGGAGGAGGGTTCGACGCCATGGTGCAAGGGTAGACGGGTGACTGCGCGCAACGGCAGCACGGGCGGTGCGATTCCTTCGGTCCGCGCCACGTAGGTGTGGGAGCGGTACGTTCGCCTCCATGAGTCGTCGTTGCGCCCGTCCCGGCTGTGGTCAGCCCGCTGACACCACCCTGTCGTACGACTACGCCCGGCGGCTGGTCTGGCTTGATGATCTGCATTTCGATAACAGCCCGGCCAATCACGATCTCTGCCGGCGTCACGCCGACCGAACCCAGCCGCCGAAGGGCTGGGAACTTCGGGACCGCCGTTCGGCGGCCCAGGCCGCGGTGACGTTGAAGTTCGCCAGCTAGGCGCCATGGCGCCGACACAACGGGTTGTTCTGGCGATCGTCGGGTTCATCGGTGGCGTTCTTGCCGCCAGCGTTCTCGCCGGTCTCGTCGTCTCCGCTACGGGCTGGGAGCTGTCGGTGCCGGCCAGTATCGGTAGCGAACTCGGCCGTACTGTCCGCCAGGTCGGGCAGGCCGCCCCGCTCGACGACCACCGTGTGCCCGCTGCTTGGTTGGCCGTCGTCAATGCTCCGCTGTGGCTTGGCCTCGCTGGTGCTCCGCTCCTCGCCCGTCGTGCCGGCCTCAGTTGGCGACGCGATCTCGGCTGGGGGATGAGCGCGATTGACATCCCGGCGGGTCTCGCGCTCGGAGTCGCCACCCAGTTCGTCCTCATCCCGCTGTACGAGGTGATCTTCTTGTTCTTCGGTGAGCAGGATGTCTCCGGCCCCGCCCGCAGCCTTGTGGCCTCCGTCGACAGCCCACTCGATCTTCTCGGCCTGCTGGTGATCACGGTCGTCATGGCGCCGCTCACCGAGGAAATCGCCTACCGCGGCCTGCTCTTCGGGGGCATCCGTGACATGGAGCGCGGCCATGTCGGTTCGGGCGTGATCATTGCAGCGGTGGTGTCCTCGATGATTTTCGCCGCGTCCCACTTCCAGCTGATCCAGTTCCCGGGTCTTTTCGTGTTTGGCCTCGTTGCGGTGGCGGCCTTCCATCGCACGGGGCGGCTTGCGACGGCGATCTGGGCTCACGTCGGCTTCAATCTCACCACGGTCGTGCTGCTGCTCTGGGCGTGAGCTGGCTCGTTCGTCGACCGGCCTCGTCGCCAACCCGTCTGGGTCGTGTCGTTCTCCCGGCGAGCAGCGGTGGGGGATTCGTTCGAGCGACGCGGAGAAACGCCAGCTTGGTGGCACCATGGTCGGCGCCATGACGGACCAACCTCCACTCGAGCCTGACATCGAGGTCTCGACCCACGACGAGCCCGCAGCGATCGACCTTGAGCCCGAGTCGCAGCGGTGGAGGGCGTGGGCCCGTTCGATCGAGCCGCAGCAGGTCGCCACCTTCGTGCTCGTCACCGTGTCGACCGTCTTCGTCGCCTGGAACGTCCAGCCTGACCTCTGGTTCGACAACACCACGCCGACCGGGGGCGATATGGGCGCCCATGTCTGGTCGCCTGCGTACCTGCGCGATGTCTTGCTGCCGGAGTTTCGTCTCACGGGGTGGTCGCCCGATTGGTATGCCGGGTTCCCGGCCTTCACCTTCTACATGGTGATCCCGTCGCTGTTGGTCGTGATGGTCAACGTGGGTCTCGGCGGCCCGTTCTGGGTGCCGGCCGTCGCAGCTGGCGCGCTCGGCACGCTCCTTGTGCTGGTTCGCAACCGCATTGGCGCCACTCCCGCCCGTGACGCCACCCTCGTCGCAGTCGCCACCATCGGCTTCGTGTTGATCGTGCCGGTCGACTACGGCGCTGCAATGAAGCTGATCGTCGTCGCCGGCATGGTGACCCTTCCGGTCGCTGCCTGGTCGATGGGCAAACTCGGCGGCTTGGCATACCCCGGGCCGGGCCTGATGGCGGTCGCCACGATCCCGTTCCTGTTCGACCGCAGCTTCAACATCTATGGCGGCAACCTGCTCTCGACCATGGCGGGCGAGTTCGCCAACTCGCTCGGTCTGACCTTTGCCGTGGTGTTCTTCGGGGTCGCTGCGCGCGGCATGGAGACCGGTCGGCATCGGGGAGCTGCTGCCGCTCTGCTTGCGCTTGCCGGACTCACCCATCTCTTCGCCGCCTTCTTCTCGCTCGTGTGTCTGCTGGCGCTGTGGCTCGTCCGGCCGGGTGTGCGCACGACCGCTTGGCTCGCTGTCGTCGGCCCACTGGCCGGCCTGCTCTCTGCGTTCTGGGTGCTCCCGTTCTTCGGGAACCGGTCGTTGCTCAACGACATGGGCTGGGGCAAGGAGCGCCGGTACGTCGCCGCACTCTGGGACCGCAGTGGTTCATTCGGCGACCAAACGTTCCTGGCCAACGATCCGCCCCTGCAGGTGCTCATCGTGCTCGCCGTGATCGGCGCCGTGCTCTGTGGTGTCCGCCGGGTGCGCTTCGGCATGGCGACGACGATGGTGGCCGTGGCGTTCGCCGCCCTGTTTCTTCTGTTGCCCGAGGGTCGACTCTGGAACGTGCGCCTGCTGCCGTACTACTACCTCTCGATCAACTTCATGGCTGCGATCGCGGTTGCCGAGATCGGCCGCCTGCTCGCCTCGGCAACTCGGTTGTTCGGGTCAGGACGGCGCGCCTTCGCCGCTGCATTCGCCCCCGCTGTGCTCGCCAGCCTCGTCGTGTTCATCGCCTTCGGTCTCACCCTGCGCTCCCTGCCGGGTGGTTCGGTCGACGATCAGGGTCGCTACTCGTGGCTGGGTGTGTTCCAGACCACCGAGCGTCATCTCGGGCCGCTCTGGGCTGCGCACAATTTCAACGGGTACGAGCGCACGGGCGCGTATCCCGAGTACTCGCTGATGGTCGCGACCATGGACGAGGCCGGTCAGGAGTTCGGCTGTGGCCGGGCCCTGTGGGAGTACCAGAGCGAACGCCTCGGCTCGTACGGCACGCCGATGGCTCCGATGCTGTTGCCGCATTGGACCGATGGCTGCATCGGTTCGATGGAAGGTCTGTACTTCGAAGCGTCGGCTACCACCCCGTATCACTTCCTGCTCCAGTCGGAACTGTCGACCTCGCCGTCGCGGGCCCAGCGTGACCTGCCGTACTCCAACCTGAGCATCAACCAAGGCGTCGGTCATCTGCAGGACCTGGGTGTGCGCTACTACATGGCGTTCACCGATCAGGCATTGATGCAGGCCCAGGCCGACCCACGCCTGACCGAGGTGGCCACTGCCGGGCCGTGGGCGGTCTTCCTCGTCGCTGGCTCTGATCTCGTCATCGGCCTCGACCGCGTCCCCGTCGTTGTGGATGGGGTGCAGGGCGGGGGAGAGGAGTGGCTCGTCCCCACCGTCGGGTGGTGGCAGGCCGAGAACGTTCCGCTCATCGCCGAGTCGGGCCCTGACCAGTGGCCGAGCACCTCGATGGCCGTGATCGAAGAGTCGATCACTGCGCTCGCTCAGGCGGTCGAGAACGACTCGGGGCGAGTCGCCGAAATGCGGGCGCTCGCCGCCGGACTCCCGACGGTGCTGCCATCCGAGACGATTACACCGGCCACGGTGTCCGACATCGTCACCGACGAATTCTCGATCTCGTTTGAGGTCGACGAGATCGGCAAGCCGGTCCTCGTTCGCACGAGTTACTTCCCCAACTGGGAGGCGACCGGAGCCGAGGGGCCGTATCGGGTGTCGCCGAACCTCATGGTCGTCGTCCCGACCGATACGTCGGTCAAGCTCAGCTACGGACGGTCGGGCATCGAACTCATCAGTCTCGTGCTCACGATCGTCGGCATCGCCGGCCTGTTCGCGCTGCGTCGGATCCCGGTCGTGACCGGTGGCCGACTGTGGGATCTTGGTTCGTCGCCGCTCGATCTGTTGCCGAGCCGTGCTCTCGTCCTGGCCGAGGTGCAGGGGGCCCGGGTCTCTCCAGCGTCGGTCGATCGCCTCGTCGATGAGACCGCGGAACGCACGCGTGCGGCCGTGGTCGGGCTCGTGGCCGGTCTTGCGCTCGTAGGCGTCACCCTGGTGCTGCACCTGGTTGTCGGGCCCACGACCGAGGAGCCGTTGGTGTCGTTGCTCGTGTGGCTTCCCGGCACCGCTGGGCTGCTCTCGGTCGTGTTCGGCCACGCGCCCTCGCTTGTCGATCTTGCTCGGTACCGCTCGATGGTGGTCGAACCGTCTCGGGTGTTTGCAGCCTCCTCCGCCGCGAACACGATCAAGGACCCCGACGGGAGCACCTGATGGTGGTGCGGTTCGTGGCCGGCGAGAACGCAGAGCGTCCGAATGCTCGTCGGTTCGCTCTCGCCGGGATCGGCGCAACCGTCGTCGATGTCGGCGTTGCCGTCGGTCTGGTCTCGGCCGGTCTCGGTCGTCTACCGGCCGGCGGTGTCGCCCTCGTGATCGCCGCGTTCGTCAGCCGGATCCTGCACGCTCGCTACACACTGCGCGGAGACCAGCTCGACCGATGGATCCGTCAGCCGCCGGTTTTCGCCACGGTTGCGATCGTCGCCGGTGTCGTCGATCTCGCCGTCTTCCTTGGCATGTCCGCGCTTGCGGCCTTCCCGGCGAAGTGCGTCGCCGTGGCGATCTCGGCCGCGATCCGGGGGCTGTCGCATCGCCTCGTGCTGTTCCGGGTGGTGCGCCGCGAGCAGTCCACCCCGATGTTTCGCCCTGTGCCGGATGGGGAAGTGCGCGTGAGCGTGGTCGTTCCGGCCTATCGCGAGGAGGCGCGCATCGCTGACACCGTCGCTCGCATCCGAAGCGAACTTGACGTCTACGCCAGTGACCTCGAAATCGTCGTGGTCGACGACGGCTCGCCGGATGGCACCGCCGACGCTGCCCGACGCGCCGGTGCGGACCAGGTGGTCGTGCAGCCGCAGAACCTTGGAAAGGGCGCGGCGGTGCGGGCTGGTGTGCTCGCCGCCCGCGGCCGGACGATTGCGTTCACCGATGCCGATCTCGCCTACTCGCCCCATCAGCTCGCTTCGTTCGTCGAGGCGATCGAGGGTGGGTACGACGTGGCGATCGGCAACCGTCACCACGCCGACACCGACACGCTGGCCGGCACCTCAGGAGTGCGCTCGTTCGGGAGTCGGGTGGTCAACATGGCCACGAGCCTGATGTTGCTCGGCAACTATCGGGACACCCAGTGCGGGTGCAAAGCGTTTCGTGCGGACGTCGGTCGCATCGTGATGGGTGCCAGCACGATCGACGGCTTCGCCTTCGACATCGAAGTGCTGCACCTCGTCGAGCGCTACGGCCTCTCGATGATCGAACTACCGGTCGAGGTAGTGAACTCCGATACGACCACCGTTCGTGCGTTGCGCGATGGGGTAGGCGTCATTCTCGACATCGTGCGTATCCGTCGGCTCAGTCAGAAGGAGCGCTACCCGCAACTCGCGGCGAATGCGCTCCCGAACGAGGTCGGACGGCCGATGATGGGGAGGTCGGATGATGCCGAACTGCGCAACCCTCGCGTGACTCCCGAGACGGAACCAGACCTATGACCGATTTCGATGCCATCTTCAAGGCCTACGACGTGCGTGGCACGGTGCCTGACCAGTTCACCGCCGATGGCGCCAAGGCGATCGGCGGTGCCTTCGCCCGCTTCGTTGCCGGCCAGGGCGAGACCTCAATGGTCGTGGGTCACGACATGCGCCCCGAAGGCGAGGAGTTCTCCCGGGCCTTCGGTGACGGCGTGCTCGAGCACGGCGTCGACGTCATCGACGTCGGGCTGTGCGCAACCGACATGCTGTACTACGCGTCGGGTGTGCTGGACATGCCGGGCGCCGTCTTCACCGCATCGCACAACCCGGCCGGATACAACGGCATCAAGATGTGTCTCGGCGGCGCGGCCCCGATCGCTGGCGACACCGGCCTCGACGCCATCAAGGCAATGGCGATCGCAGGCCCAGATCCGTCGGGCCGCACCGGTGCCCGCACCGAGCAGCACATGCTGCCGGGCTATGTCGACCATGTCCGCTCGTTCGTCGACGTGTCGTCGTTGAGGCCGCTGAAGGTCGTGGCCGACACCGCCAACGGCATGGGTGGCCTCGTCGTACCTGCGGTCTTCGATGGGCTTCCCTTCCATCTCGACCACATGTATCCCGAACTCGACGGCACCTTTCCGAACCATCCCGCCGATCCGATCCAGCCGGAGAACCAACGGGACCTCATGGAGCGGGTCCTGGCGACGAATGCCGACATCGGCCTTGCGTTCGATGGCGACGCCGACCGGGTGTTTCTGGTCGACGAGACCGCCCGGGCGATCTCCGGCTCACTCACCACGGCGATGGTGGCCCGCTCGATCCTCGTCAAGAATCCCGGCGCGACGATCCTTCACAACCTGATCTGTTCGAAGACAGTGCCTGAGGTCATTGCGGAGGGTGGCGGCACCGCCGTGCGCACCCGGGTCGGGCACTCGTTCATCAAGCAGGTCATGGCCGAGACCGGCGCGGTATTCGGAGGCGAGCACTCGGGTCACTACTACTTCGCCGACAACTTTCGCGCCGACAGCGGCCTGATCGCCGCACTTGTGATCCTCGAGGCACTCAGCAATCACAACGGCGGACTCGCCGACCTCGTGTCATCGCTTGATCGCTACGCCGCCTCGGGTGAGATCAACACCACGGTCGATGACGCTGCTGCGGTGATCGACCATGTCGCCGACGTCTACTCGGCGGGGGAACAGGACCGCATGGACGGTCTCACGGTCGACATGGGTGACTGGTGGTTCAACCTGCGTCCGAGCAATACCGAGCCGCTCCTGCGGCTCAACCTCGAGGCCGCCGACGACGACGAGGTTGCTCGGCGCGTCGACGAGGTTCGAGCCCACTTCGCAGGCTGAACCGCATCAGCGGGGCCGACACGCGGTTAACTGGTGTCCATGACACTCGACGCCCGGCTCCTGGAGATCCTCGCCTGTCCCACCGACAAGCAGGGCCTGCTGTACTTCGCCGACGAAGACCTGCTCTACAACCCGCGCCTCAAGAAGGCGTATCGGGTCCACGAGGGGATTCCCGTCATGCTGCCGGACGAGGCGATCGATATCGCCGACGACGAACACGCCCGCCTCACCGCAAAGGCAGAGGCCGAGGGAATCGCGCCGACCTTCGGCGACTAAGCCCATGGCCACCGACGACCTCCGAGAGTCGGTCCGGCACTTACCGGACCAACTCCGCGACATCGCAGTGGCCGCTGCCGATCTCGACCAACTGCCCGACGCCGAGGGGATCGAATCGGTTGTCGTCCTCGGCACCGGTGGCGCTCGCGTCGCCGGTGATGTGATCGAGGCGATCTGCGAACTGCGTGCCACCGTGCCGATCGTGGCCACGGGAGCTCGCTGTCCAGCGTGGGTGAGTGATCGCACGCTTGCCATCGTCGTATCGCCGTCGGGCGACGACCAAGGTGTCGCCGCTGCGGCCGAGGCTGCGCTGGACACGGCTCATGCGATCGTCGTCGTCACGTCTGGTGGTGCGCTCGGAACTGCCGCAGCGGCGTGGGGTGTCCCCGTCGTGCCGGTCGATCCCGACGCCGGACCTGCCGCCGGGCTCGGCGCTGCCATCGTTCCGGTCCTCGTGCTGCTTGAACGGCTTGGTTTCGTGTCGGGCATGACGCGCACGGTGAGCGACGCTGCCACCCAGATCGCCGAACGTCTCGACTCGCTCTTCGATTCGCCCCGAGTGCGCCTTCTCGCCGAACTCCTCCCTGGGCGCCTCGCCCTCGTCACTGCCGCCGGTTCGATCGGAAAGCACGCGGCCCGTCGGTGGGTGCAAGAACTCGATCAGGTCGGCGGCATTGCGGCGGTTCGTCGCCGCCTTCCGACTGGACAGGTCGACGTTGATGCCGGCGCCCGTCTGGCCGACACGACCCGCAACGGTGCCGTGCTCGTGCTTTTGCGCCACGACGCCGAACCCGATGGTCTCGACGGTGGCGTTGCGCTCGCCCGAGAGCGCTTCGACCATGTCGTCGAGATTCACGCCGATGGGGAAGGGCCGCTCGCACAGCTCCTCGACCTTGTGCTCGTGGCCGATGCCGTCGCCGCTGCGTTGCGCGAGCGGGACACGACGGACTGATCGACGAAACGGTCATGCAGCAGCTCGAGGGCGCGATCCGGAAGTACGACTGGGGCTCGACGTCGAGCATCCCGTCGTTGCTCGGATGCGCCGAAGACGGCAAGCCGTGGGCCGAGCTGTGGCTCGGTGCGCATCCGTCGGCGCCGTCAGTGGTCGGCGAATCCCGCACGCCGCTCGACGAACTCATCGCCGCCGATCCGGCTGCACAGCTGGGAACGGCGGTCACCGACCGGTTCGGATCACTGCCGTTCCTTTTCAAAGTCCTTGCGGCAGCGGCGCCGTTGTCGTTGCAGGCGCATCCGTCCGTCCCGCAGGCGGAGGCGGGGTATGCGCGCGAAGACGCTGCGGGCATCCCGATCGACGCCCCGAACCGCAGTTTCCGAGACCGGTTCCATAAGCCCGAACTCATCTGTGCGCTGACGGACTTCCATGCACTCTGCGGGTTCCGTGACCCGGTGGCGACGCTCGACGTCCTGGCGACGATCGAC
>Ga0310343_10000941_pt1 | contig 14544 bp, 12 predicted proteins | sample HC15DNA2025_MG_FD_203519 | JGI IMG/M metagenome (GOLD analysis project Ga0310343, IMG submission 203519) | Marine microbial communities from station ALOHA, North Pacific Subtropical Gyre - HC15-DNA-20-25_MG | ecosystem: Environmental > Aquatic > Marine > Oceanic | place: Pacific Ocean: North... | reverse complement strand
TTTGAGTTTGGATGTTCCGTCTGGTTTGGACGCTAGTACAGGAGCGATAGTCGATACGGCAGTAGTAGCAAACGTAACGGTGACTTTCATTACAGGAAAGCTAGGGCTCTATTTGGGCGCTGGCCCATCCTCGGCGGGAGAGGTCCGAATAGATACTCTAGGTGTGCCGTCTGCAATTACTGACGAGTTCCCCGGGGTTGATCTTAGGTTTTTCGACCCTTTGGAATTGCCAGAACTTCCGCTAAATACTTACAAAAATCGGCAAGGTCATTTATTAATAATAGGCGGAGATTTTGGTATGCCGGGCGCGATACTGATGGCTGCTGAGGCGGCACTTCGCGCCGGTGCAGGTTTGGTGACGGTTGCGACTAGGCCAGAGCACTTCAATGCTGTTGCCTCAAGGATTCCGGAAGTAATGGTAGTGGATGCGAATTGTTCTGATTTTGCAAAGCAGGTCGATAAATATGAAACTATTTTGATTGGTCCCGGCCTTGGCCGAAGTGACTGGGGTAGAGGCCTTTACGAGGTTTGTATGGGTCTTAAGATTCCCACCGTAGTTGATGCAGATGGACTCTTCTGGATGGCTGAACTAGGCGCCCCTGGCCATGCTGACGTCATTATCAGCCCGCATGCAGGGGAGGCGGCTAGACTAGTGGGCTCAAACGTTATTCAAGTTGAAACAGATAGACTAAAAACAACGAAAGAGTTGATAAGGAAATATTCAGTGATGGGAGTCCTAAAGGGTCCTGGTTCAATTATTTTCTGTGAAGAAAATCTAGTAATTTGTGGTCACGGGAATCCAGGTATGGCAACAGCGGGTATGGGAGACGTTCTTTCAGGGATTATTGCTGGACTTGCTGTTCAACGTTTTGGGAGTCTGGAGGAGTCCCTTGTTCATGCAGTTTTACTTCATAGTGCTTCAGCTGATCAGGCATCAAAAATAGTGGGGCAGAGAAGCTTGATTGCTACAGACGTAATTCGATTTCTTCCTAAATTGATGTCTCCATGAGTCGTACTAACTCTCTTTTGCTGAAAAATGAAGCAGAAACTCTTAATGCTGGGCGTGAATTTGCTGAAACTCTGGTTAAGGAGAATCGACTTAGTAGCGTTGTTTTTCTTTTCGGAGATCTAGGAGCTGGAAAGACCACCTTTGTAAGAGGAGCACTCCAAGGATTTGGGTATTTAGGTAATGTGAAAAGCCCAACTTACACATTACTTGAACCCTATTATCTGGAATCGATGGAAATCTTTCATTTCGATTTATATCGAATAAATGATCCTCAAGAACTGGACTTTCTTGGATTTGATGAAATTATTGATGGCTCAGGCCTAAAGTTTATCGAATGGGCGGACAAAGCGACCACTTGGCTGCCAAGCCCTTCATTTAACCTATATTTCAAGTATGAAGAGGGTTCGAAAACTAAAACGAGCCCCGGTCGATCGTTACAGATCGAAGGGGTTTTTGACCTTGAATAAGGTGATTTTACAACTCAGTATGCTGTTTAATGTTATATGTGTAGCTGATTTACTTGCAGGAGATTTGAAAAATATCCGGATGCACGAGGCCCCAAGCTCTAATCGTATAGTTTTCGATTCCGATGGGCCGATAAAGTACAAGATTTTTCACTTGGATAACCCATATCGAATTGTAATAGATTTAAAGAATACCCGTCCTAAACGTGACTTGGATGTTAATTCAATGGCTCAGTCTTCAAAACGGTTTGTAAGTGTAAGAGGAGCTGATAGAGGTGGCGGATACAGATTTGTCATAGAGATGGAAAACAAAATTCCTTTTAAAGCCTTTATTCTTGATCCAGTAGCATCTTATGGACACAGGTTGGTTGTTGATCTAAAGATGGCAAGTCTAACCTCCATCAGCTCGAGTCATAAACTTGACGAAAAAGTAGGATTAAGAAATATCCAGGTTGTTATTGATCCTGGGCATGGGGGTGAAGACCCTGGAGCAATTGGACCCAATAATATTCAAGAGAAAAAAGTGGTTCTTGAGCTAGCTCGCCGTGTGAAGAAAAAACTCGATGCGAAGCCAGGGTTGTCAGGGACTGTATTGAGAGATGGTGATTATTATGTCCCTCTTATCAAGCGGACCGAATTTGCAAGAACAAATCGGGCAGATTGTTTTATCTCTTTACACGCTGACGCGTTCAAGAGCGCAAAAGTTTTCGGAGCTTCGGTATATATGCTCTCCGAAAAAGGGGCCACAAGCGAGTCTGCTAAATGGTTAGAGGATCTCGAAAGAAAATCCGACCTCATTGGAGGAGCTGGAGAACTAAGTATTCTAGGGACTACAGGCGATGTAAATCTAAATAGTGACGTTCCTTTTTTGGCAGAGACTTTGTTAGATTTGTCTATGAATGCAAACAGATCGAAGAGCGATCATCTTGGTCGTGCGGTTCTTCGTGAGCTCAAAAGTGTGACACCACTTCACAAAAAGACAGTTGAAAAAGCTGCTTTTATGGTTTTGAAACGTCCTGATATGCCCTCAATATTAATTGAGGCCGGTTTTATCTCTAATCCTAGGGAGGCTAGGCGTCTGACCCAACTAGAGCATCAAGAAAAGCTATCACGAGCCATAGCCAATGGGATAGAAAAATATTTCATAGAAGATCCGCCCGTAGGTTCTTTATTAGCAGCAAGGCAAAACACAATTAACTACATGGTGGAAAAAGGAGATACTTTGTCGGAGATTGCGAAAGATTTCGGAGTTACAACAAAAACTCTGAGAGAGGTCAATTCATTAAAAACCAGTCGGATAAAAATAGGTCAAAAGTTGGTAATACCAGCCAAGACAAGGTGACGAATGAAACGGGTTAAGTTATTGGATCCTTTGGTGGCGAACCAGATTGCTGCCGGCGAAGTGGTGGAACGACCGGCTTCAGTTGCTAAAGAATTAATCGAGAATAGCCTTGATGCGGGGGCAAGAAAGATTGAATTGGAGGTTCGTGAGGGTGGGGCCAAAAGTCTATTTGTTAAAGATGATGGCTTTGGTATAGATAAAGCAGATATGGAGTTGGCCGTCTCTCGCCATGCTACTAGCAAAATAAAATCGGCAGATGATTTGTTCAATATCGACGGATTTGGTTTTAGGGGTGAAGCTCTAGCGAGTATAGCGTCAGTATCGAGATTGACGTTGCGTTCGAGAACAGCGGACAGTTATACCGGATGGGAGTTGGTTCTAGAAGGAGGGCGTCTCTTGTCTTCTAAACCTAGCCCACAGAGTGTAGGAACGTTCATCGGGGTTGAAGATCTTTTTTATAACACACCAGCAAGGAGAAAATTTTTAAAGGCGGAACGAACTGAGAATCGACAAATTGAAAACACTTTGATGAGGTTAAGTTTGTCGAATTTAGATGTTGGTTTTTCGCTATCTGGGACCTCTGCTAAAGAAAAAGTGCTTGTGCCTGGTTATAAAGAAGACCGTTTAAAGATGGTTTTTAGTGGTGACTTTGCAAATACATCGATCACCATTGAGTCTGTTACCGATGATTTGCGACTTCATGGTTGGATAGGCTTGCCGATTCTTAATCGGGGATCAACTGACCAACAGTACTTTTACGTTAATGGGAGACCTGTCAAAGATAAGCTGATTGCTCATGCGGTAAAGCAGGCTTATAGCGATGTTATGTTCCACGGCAGACACCCCGTATTCGCTTTGTTTTTAGAGCTCCCAAGCTCGATGGTAGATGTTAATGTCCATCCAACAAAACATGAGGTTAGATTCAGAGAACAACGAACAGTCCATGATTTTATTTTTGGCTCGTTGAATAGAAGGTTAAGGCAGATTAAAGTCGAAGATCGGATCGATAAGGGAAAGGAACCCTTTGGAGGCTTCAATGAAAATAAAAATACCTATCAAGCTAGTAAAGCAATAGAACTAGATTTTCAGAACCAATCCATTGGATTTGGAAAACCTGCAGACCAAGAGGTTTCGACAACTCCTGAGGTAATGAGTCGATCTGAGCCCTTAGGTTTTGCGTTAGCTCAGTTACACGGAGTTTACATTCTTGCGCAGAATGAACAGGGACTTATTATTGTAGACGCGCATGCTGCACATGAACGCGTTTTATATGAAAGGCTCAAGACTCAGATAAAGATCGGCGGAATGCCAAGTCAAAAGCTCCTGGTTCCAATAGCAGTTGATTTATCACTGGACGAGATTAATTTGTTGGAAGAGATGAAAGAAGAATTAAGTCAAAACGGTCTGCATTTAGAGCGTTCTGGCGAGCGTTCTTTGTTCCTCAGAGAGATACCAGCAATTCTTAAAAAAGAAAATGTCGAATTGGTAGCAAAAGACATGTTCGCTGAGTTAGCTAAATACGGCTTGTCGCGAGAATTTGAGAGACGTCAGATGGACCAATTGGCCACCATAGCGTGTCATGGGGCAATTAGGGCAAATCGGAAGTTAGAGTTAGCGGAGATGAATAGGCTTCTGAGGGATATGGAAAAAACCGAAAACGCTGGTTTGTGCAACCATGGGCGTCCCACCTACTTTGGCTTTGATATGTCTAAACTGGACAATATGTTTTTCCGTGGAAGGTGAATCGCGTAAAGCGGTTTTGATCACAGGACCAACTGCGGCAGGAAAAACAGAAATCGCGATGGAGGTCTTTGATCGGATTGGAGGCGAAAGCGAAGCTACACTGATTAGCGTTGACTCGACCCTGGTATACAGAGGTATGGACATAGGGACTGCAAAACCCCACAAAGACGCCTTGATAAAATACCCTCATGCATTAATCGATATTAGAGATCCACGAGAAGCTTATTCCGCCGCTGATTTTGTTAGTGACGCCGACGAATTACTTAATGAAGCTGCTAAAGAGGATAGGCTTCCTATTCTGGTTGGAGGCTCGATGCTTTACATCAAATGTCTTCGGGATGGTATATCCAGATTACCCAAGACTGATCCAGAGGTGCGTGCTTATTTAGAGCAAAGAGTGGAACAAAATGGTTTGGGCGAAGTGTATAAAGAATTGAAAGCTGCCGATCCTGAGGCCGCTATCAATATTCATCCGAATAACCGACAGCGGGTAATGAGAGCAATGGAAGTGTTTTTGGTAACAGGAAAGAATATTTCGACCTTTTGGCTTGAAAATCCTGCCAAAAATCTCCATCAACGACTAGGTTACGAAATAACAAGTTTAGCGGTCGCCCCAAGGCAAAGGCGAGACCTTGATCAGAGGATTGAAAGGCGTTTTCGTTTAATGTTGGAAGAAGGGTTCCTGGAAGAGGTGAGGTCTTTGAGGCAAATGGAGGGACTGCATGAGGGTAGCGCTTCGATGCGATCTGTAGGCTACCGCCAGGCATGGAAGCACCTTGATGGATTGACCAATAAAGATGAGTTTGCTCAGGAAGCACTTTTGGCAACCAGGTTGCTCGCTAAAAAACAGATGACATGGTTGAGATCGTGGGAAAATTTAGAGTTTTTCCCATTGTCCGAGGGTGCAGAGCTAACGAAGCGGGCTTTGAAGGTAGGTTAGTCCCTGAACACGGAAGTGTTAATAAACTATTAAAGAGACTAGTATAGAAAGAGCGAGCCATCAAAGTGGCGTTCAGGTCGGCACGCGTGGCCCAGAAAAGACGAAAAGAGGACTTCTTTAGAGGGTCATAATGAAAAAAGATCTAGGCAAATGAAAAACAAAATCAATAACTTACAAGAGCCGTATCTCAATCAACTTCGAAAAGAAAAAGTGCCAGTCTCGGTTTATTTGGTGAGTGGAATTAAGCTGCAAGGGGAAATCGAATCTTTCGATCAGTTCTCGATCCTTTTGAAGAACTCAGTGAGTCAATTGGTATACAAACACGCGATATCCACCATTCAGCCAGTGCGTAATATTAGTTTGCCCGAAATATATGAAGAATAAGGTGGCTGGAAACAAGGTTTTGGGGCATCGGCACTAGATGCTATTTGAAAGGCCCGAAGGTGGCGCGACCGCCATCCTTATCTCCGTTACCTTTGAAAAGTCGCCCTCACCTGATCTAGACGAGCTGGTTGAGCTATCAAAGACAGCCGGTCTTCTTGTAGTGGAAGCGATGAAGGTGTTCAAAGAGAGAATCAATCCCAAGTCGTTTATAGGGAAAGGAAAGCTAGAAGAAATCAAACAGATTGCCAAGAGACATGAAGCCGGACTGCTGGTCATTAATAATGAACTCTCTCCTGGGCAGCAGAGAAATATAGAAACGGCGGTTCATTGTCGGGTCGTAACTCGAACCGAATTAATCCTGATGATTTTTGCGGATCGAGCTCTTAGTCATGAGGGTCAACTACAGGTGGAACTTGCTCAACTCAAACATGCCCAGACTCGATTGGTGCGAGGCTGGACCCATTTGGACCGCCAAAAAGGGGGAGTAGGCTTGAGAGGCGCGGGAGAAAAGCAAGTCGAGTTGGACAGGCGTATGCTTAGCGATCGAGTGAAATTTTTTGAAAAGAAACTGGCGCAGATTGAGAAAAATAGGAGACAGAACAGAAGACTGCGTCATAGCAATGAGACGCAAACTATGGCTCTGGTTGGCTACACTAATGCAGGGAAGTCGTCTTTGTTCAACCGTCTGAGCGGTTCTGACGCTTTAGTAGCAGATAAATTGTTTGCTACGCTCGACCCTACTATTAGGCGACTAAGTCTTCCAGGTGTGCGAGAGTGTATGTTGGCAGATACGGTTGGTTTCATTAGCCAACTGCCCCATCAACTCGTGGAGGCCTTTCATGCGACCCTGGAAGAGGTGTCGGGCGCTGATTTATTACTACACGTCGTAGATGTTTCTGATGAAAATTTCGAAACTCGGATAGAACAAGTTAGAGATGTCCTTGAGCAAATAGGGGCCCACGGTATCCCTGAATTATTGGTATTCAATAAGGTCGATCTTTTGGATGATTGGGATCAATTAGATAGTTTAGGGAAACTGGGTGTTTGTATTAGTGTTAAAAATGAGTATGGTTTGGATGAACTCACAAAAAGGATTGCTTCAATTATTGGCGTCTTTTCTCCCTACCAATTTAAGCTTAGCGCCTGCGATGGGTCAACGAGAGCCTGGCTCTACCAAAAAAGCGCTATAATTGAGGAGAAATTTGAAGAAGAAGGTTTTTTCGATTTAACCTTGCGTGGTGATCCAGCGCTGATAAAAGAATTAAAAAATAGAACGCAATCGTAGTTGCGCGGCCCAATACACAAATCTAGACTTTATTAGAGAATATTCAATTCGATTGGAGAAAGCGAAAAATGGCATGGAATGATCCTCCAGGTAATAACAATGACCCCTGGGGTAACAGAGGAGACCAGGGACCTCCTGATTTAGACGAGGCTATAAAGAAACTCCAGGGCCAGTTGTCTGGCATTTTTGGAGGCAAGAAGGATGGCTCAGGCCCGACAGGAAAGAACCCTTTTTCGGGTAAGGTCTTTGCGATTCTGTTGCCTGTGTTGGCGGTGTTCTATCTTTATATGGGTGTTTATCAGATTGATGCTCAGGAGCGCGGTGTAGTTTTCTTTTTTGGAGAAGTGCAAGAAGAGCTGCTAACCGAAGGGATTAATTTCAAGGCGCCGATTTTCTTTACAGTCGAAGTGGTCAATGTGACAAGGGTGCGGTCGAAAGACCATCAGGCGCTTATGTTGACCGAGGATGAAAATATCGTTGACGTCAGTCTAACTGTGCAATGGGTCGTAGATAATGCAATTGATTTTACGGTGAACGTTAATGACCCTGAACGTAGCTTGGATAACGCAACCGAAAGTGCCTTGCGTCATGTCGTAGGCAGTTCGTCGATGGACCAGGTCATAACCGATGGTAGAGAAGCCATCGCGATGGAGGTCCAGGATAGATTGCAGAAGTATTTGAGAATCTACGGTACTGGAATTTTCATAAACAAAGTAAACATTGATCGGAGTGCTCCGCCTGCCCAGGTTCAAGATGCCTTCAACGATGTTCAAAAAGCGGTGGAAGATAAGCAGAAGTTTATCAACCAATCTAACGCTTATGCGCAGTCGATTGTTCCTGAGGCCAGAGGTAAGGCTCAAAGACAAATTCAAGAGGCTACTGCCTATCGGGACCAGGTGATCGCCAAAGCAGAGGGTGAGGCCGAGCGATTCGAGAAGTTATTGGCGGAGTATAAGGTAGCGAAAACAGTGACAAGAGACAGGCTTTATATCGATGCATTGGAGTCCGTATTTTCTAAATCGAGCAAGGTGATGGTCGATGTAGAGGGCGGAAATAACATGATGTATTTGCCACTTGATCGGCTTGGTGACCGCAGAGGCTCTTCCGTTAATGTGGATCAGGATGCTGTGAGACAGGCAACGGACGAAATTCGACGAGAGTTAAATAATGCGAACCGCTCGGTGAACAATCGACTGCGCGGTGGAAACTAGGAGAATAAACGGATGTCTATGAAAGCATTGATTTTTTCGGTAATTGGCCTACTTTTGTTGGGCAGTATTTCTGGGGCTGTCTATTATATTGATGAGCGGGAAAGAGCTATTAAGCTGCGCTTCGGAGCCTTGCTGGAGTCGAATATTCAACCTGGGATCAAACTGAAACTGCCGTTTGTGGACGATATAAAACGATTCGATGCGAGGGTCTTGACCTCTGATGCGGCCGCAGAAACGTATTACACGTTAGAGAAAAAACCGTTGATCGTTGACTCTTTTGTGAAGTGGCGAGTTCAAGATACGGAGAAATTTTATAGGGGCACCAATTTTGACCTTATGACGGCGCTCAGACTGTTGCAGGAGCGGGTTAATGAAGGGCTTAGGAATCAAATAAGTCGGCGCGATATGCACGAAGTAATATCAGGTGAAAGGGATTTGTTGATGGAAGAGCTCAGAGGGGAGTTGGATAAAGTCATGCTCGATACGATTGGAATTAGCGTGATCGATGTCAGGGTAAAAAAGATTGATCTACCTTCAGAGGTTTCTACCACGGTGTATGATCGCATGAATTCCGAAAGGGAAATTGAGGCTAGGCAATACAGAGCCGAAGGGCAAGAGGAAGCATTTGAGGTAAGAGCAAAGGCTGATAGAGAAGCGGTGGTGATTGAAGCTAATGCTTATAAAGAAAGTGAGCAGCTTAGAGGGGACGGTGATGCAAAATCCGCTGCTATTTATGCGAGTGCTTTTAATCAAGACCCCGAGTTTTATAAGTTTTATAGAAGCATCAATGCCTATACAGAAGTATTCAAGGATAAAGGGGACTTGCTGGTACTTGATCCAAAAAGCGAGTTTTTCAAATACTTGGAAGCAGGAAGCGGCAGATAATAGATCTCGTAGTCTCGGGGTTTTATTGTTTTAGTCAATGAAAACAAGGCTTTATCTCCCAGATGGGATTGAGGATTTATTGCAGCCAGCTGCTTGGCAGTTCGAGCAACTAAGAAGAAGCGTTTTAGATCTTTTTGCGAGTTGGGGATTCCAGTATGTAGAGCCACCCGTTGTGGAATACTTAGATACCTTGCTTGTTTCTTCAAGCACCGACCTAGATCTCCAGACACTAAAGGTGCTCGATCAGTTAAGTGGAAAGCAGCTGGGAGTGCGCGCGGACTTAACCTCTCAGGTGATCAGGATAGATGCCCAGCGTCATCGTGAAAACGACATAGAGCGTTATTGCTATGCAGGGCCAGTGGTATATGCTTCTCCCACATCTGCCGTAAACAGAACGCGTTTGCCCTTCAAGGTGGGAGTTGAAATTTTCGGGGCTGAAGCAATATCTGCTGACGCCGAAGTCGTGAATTTGATGCTTGAGACGGTGTTTTTGGCGGGGGTTACTGAGCCGGTCTTATTGCTGGGGCACATGGGCATTTATCAGGCTTTGGTCGCTGCTTTGGTAGACCGGGAAGACTTGGCAATTGAGGATGAGCCTAGGTTATTTAAAAGTGTTCAGCTGAAATCTCAAAGTGATATCGAGCAGCTTTTAAAGCCCTCCGAACTCTCAGACTATATGAAGAGGTTACCGATGATCATGGGCGACGATTTGAACCAGCTATCATTGGAAATGAAGGGAGCTCCTGAACGCGTGCATTTAGCGATCGAAAAATTGAAAGAATTGACATCACTAATTGATATGACTCAAGCTTCCTTACGCTTTGATTTGGCTGAGCTTCATGGCTACGGGTACCACAATGGCCCTGTTTATTCTGTTTATCATCCGAAATTTGGCAGTGCGCTGGCGCAAGGTGGACGTTACAACGGCACTTTAGATGATGAGGAAGGGAGCACTCGGCCCGCGACTGGGTTCGATATGGATCTCAAAGTCGTATTAAAAGGGACAGAAGGCATAGAGGGTCCAGAGGGTGAGCTCATCTTCGCGCCTTTCCTTGAAGGTAAAGACAGAGAAACATTGATTGAAGTAGTTACTGATTTGAGAGCAGATGGGAAAAGGGTGATGTGTGCTTTGAGCTTATCAGAACAACCGTCAAACCTTTGCACTCACATACTGTTGCTGAAGGATGATCAATGGGTCGTATCTGAAATCGTCTAGGCGATTGGTTTTAGATTTGGGAAAGAGATGAATCGTAATGTTGTAGTAGTAGGCACTCAGTGGGGCGATGAAGGTAAAGGTAAGATTGTCGATCTTTTAACTGATCACGTTTCTGCTGTTGTCAGGTTTCAAGGGGGTCATAACGCGGGTCATACCCTTGTCATAGGAAATGAAAAGACGGTTTTGCATCTAGTGCCCTCTGGTATTTTGCATGCTGGCGTTCGATGCCTTATTGGAAATGGGGTTGTTTTTGAGCCCTTCGCTTTTATGAAAGAGGTTGAGCTTTTAGAAACAAGAGGTTTTTCGATTAGGGAACGATTAACTGTTTCACCAGCAGCGCAATTGATTATGCCTTATCACGCGCTGATCGACAGTGCGCGTGAAGAGGCCTTGGGAGCAAAAAAAATTGGAACGACAGGACGAGGCATTGGCCCTGCTTATGAAGACAAGGTGGCTAGGAGAGGGATTCGGGTTGGCGATCTTTATAATTTGAGTAGCTTTAAAGAAAAGTTAACTGAAGCAATAGATTTTCATAATTTCGTTTTAACCAAGTACTTTTGTAAAGACCCCGTAGACCCAGACAATATTTTCGATTCCTATGCTTCCGTTGCCGAGCATCTTAAGCCTATGGTAGCTGATGTGGTCCCCATTCTAGAAAAACTACAGGATGCAGGTGATAACATATTGCTCGAAGGAGCCCAAGGGTCGCTGCTTGACGTAGATCTTGGGACTTATCCCTATGTGACTTCATCCAATACGACTGCTTCGAGTGCTGGTCTAGGCTCTGGCTTGGGTCCAAAGGACATAGATTATGTATTGGGCATTGCAAAGGCCTATACAACTCGTGTCGGCGAAGGACCTTTTCCCACTGAGCTTATGGATGCTCCTGGAGAAACCATTGCTAAGAAGGGGAATGAATTTGGAGCTACGACTGGTAGACCTCGGAGATGTGGATGGTTCGACGCATTTGCAATGAAGAGAGCGGTTACATTGTCGAGCGTGTCTGGAATATGTCTCACGAAAATAGATGTTCTAGATGATTTAGAAGCGGTCAAGATTTGCGTTGATTATGAATATGAAGACAAAAGGGAACTATTTGACTTTAGTTCGGCTTGTTTGTCTGGTGTAACACCAAAGTATATTGAAATGCCGGGTTGGCAAGAAAGCACAAGCGGACTGACCGAGTATGATCAACTGCCTGAGGCAGCGCGCAACTACGTGAAAGAGTTAGAGAAGCAAATAGGTGTTCCAATATCGATGATTTCGACCGGCCCCGACCGGGAAGAGACTATCATTATGGCAAATCCGTTTGGTTAGCGGTTAGCTTGAATATGAAAGAGGAGTTCGTAGATCTTTTGGTTTGCCCGCAATCTAAACAACCTTTGATTTATGTTGAGGGATCGCAAGAGCTTTGGTGCAAAGCGAGTGAGCTGGCTTATCCAATTAGGGATGAGATCCCGATTTTGCTTGTAGAGAAATCTCGGCAACTCTCACTACCTGAAATTCAATCGATTCCTTAGCCTGATTTGTGGTAAGTTCAGCATCCGGAATTTTTATGTCTGTTAGTATTTTTAATAACAAAAAAGAAGAGTTAGTAAATGAATAAACCGATGCCTATGCGCGCTGGATCTATGCCAGATATTGCCAATAGAGAATTAGCCGAAACGAAAGGGACGCTTGACTGGGTTGGTATGAGTGATGTTCATCAACCCCTAAAGGTTAAGGATGGCGATGAAATCAAGGAAGTTCAGGCAAAGGTTCAAATTTATGTTGATCTCTCTGACCCACTGGCCAAAGGGATACATATGTCTAGACTGTATCTGCTGCTAGATGAACATTCTAATACACGTCCTCTCACCGCGTCAGGTTTGAAAATGCTGTTGAGTACGATACTGGAATCGCACCATGATTTAAGCACTAGGGCATTTGTAGAATTCTCATTTGACCATTTCATCAGGCGCAAAGCGCTTTTAAGTGAGAATTTTGGCTGGTCTACATACCCTGTAACGGTCAAAGGTACTTTGATAGATGGTGAGGTCCATTTAGAACTTTCTGCAGAAATACAATATTCGTCCACCTGTCCCTGTTCGGCGGCGTTATCCCGACAATTGATTCAAAGTAAGTTTCAAAGTGATTTTGGAGCGGTGGGAAGCGTTGATGTAGCCGAGATGGAAGCATGGCTTGGGCAAGAGGAATCAATAGTGGCAACGCCCCATAGTCAGCGAAGCACTGCTAAAGTGATGGTGCGACTTAACAGTTTAGTTGAGCACCTCCCGATCAGCGATTTGGTAGATAGTGTTGAAGCAGTGCTGAAGACTCCTGTTCAAAGTGCCGTAAAAAGAGAAGATGAACAAGAATTTGCGCGACTAAATGGTTCAAATCTGATGTTTGTAGAAGACTCTGGTAGACGTATAAAAAAGGGGCTATCAGAAGAATCTAGGTACGAAGATTTTTGGGTTCGAATAGAGCACCATGAAAGTCTGCACGCGCACGACGCAGTCGGCGTGGTCACGAAAGGAATAGAGGGTGGGTATCTACCAATACCTTAATATTTATAGAATCAAACTTTTCTTTAGTTGGTGCCCAGGAGAGGACTTGAACCTCCACGGGGTTGCCCCCACTAGCACCTGAAGCTAGCGTGTCTACCAATTTCACCACCTGGGCGTTGGAGCGCACTTTAATGAATATTTCTGGATCATGTCAATTCGGTAGTTTCTTGCATAGTGCGTCTTAAGAAGCCGAAAACGAATCTTACTGCTAACAACGTTCAACAGCTTTTAGCTAAAGCAGATGGTCCTTTGTTTTGGGGCGACATAGTCCGAGAGGCCAAAAATCACGGCCTATCTGATATCAGGCTCCTGCGTAAAGAACTTAAGATGTTGAATCGGTCAGGCAGAGCTCATAGAAACGAAAGTGGCGCTTTTAGCTATATTGACGAGAGTTCCGTTTTAAGAGGTCGAGTGGAATCTGAAGGTCACTTGTTGCATTGCCACGGGTTTGAGCTTGTTCTCAGTCCGGGTTTACAGCTTCGCAAGGGAGACGAAATCGAGGGCTTTGTTCAAGAATCAAAATTCGTAGTTAATAAAATTTTAGAGTTGTCGACTGATTCGATAGTGGCGTCTGTCGAATTCGTTGGTACTGAAGTGATAGCTTTTTCTTTGAATCGGAACGTAAAAGGGAGAGTGTATCTTCGCGATAGCAAAGTTCTTGGTTCCACGAACTTGGCGGTGGGAGACATCGTTGAAGTTAAGTTAATCACAAAGAGTCGAATAGGATTTGTGGGCGAATTGATTGACAAGATAAAGGGCCACAGTGTTGCAGATTTAGCGATTCAAACGACTCTCAGAAATTTAGATATCCCGAAAAGCTGGCCTGCGGAGGTTAAACAGATGGTGGAGGACTTCAGTGAAGCCATTTCTCCCCAGGAATATCTAACTCGATTAGATTTGACTTCTTTGCCCTTTATAACGATTGATGGTGAAACAGCCAAAGACTTTGATGACGCTGTTTATGCCGAACCGTTTAAAGACGAGGGTTGGAGGATACTGATTGCGATTGCAGATGTAGGTCACTATGTCAACGATGGAAGCCCGATAGATATTGAAGCCAGAAATCGTGGCACCTCAGTTTATTTCCCTGAATTTGTGGTTCCCATGCTGCCGGAACAGCTTTCGAATGATCGGTGTTCTCTAGTTCCAGGTGAGGATCGATTAGCAATCGTTTGTGAAGTGTTTCTTTATCCGGGGTATTCAGAACCGCATTTTCAATTTCACCAAGCGGTTATAAGGTCTAAAGCGAGGACCACCTACCATCAAGTTGAAGAGTACTATTCTAGCCATAAATTTCCGGGTCATGCTGATGCGGGCGTGCTGTCGTCACTGGATTGTTTGCGCGATGTTTATTTTATTTTGCAGAAGAACCGAATAGAAAGAGGAGCGCTAGATTTTTCGACGTCTGAGGCTCTCCTGGAATTGTCTTCAGGCTCTGTCGTTTCTATAAAGAAAGACGAAAGAAATGACACGCATAGGTTGATCGAGGAGCTCATGTTATTAGCTAATGTGTGCG
>Ga0310343_10000940_pt1 | contig 14556 bp, 12 predicted proteins | sample HC15DNA2025_MG_FD_203519 | JGI IMG/M metagenome (GOLD analysis project Ga0310343, IMG submission 203519) | Marine microbial communities from station ALOHA, North Pacific Subtropical Gyre - HC15-DNA-20-25_MG | ecosystem: Environmental > Aquatic > Marine > Oceanic | place: Pacific Ocean: North... | reverse complement strand
AGATATGAGTATCGCTTTAAAAACCCAAGCATTTTTAGGTAACTAACTTTTTTATAGTAGGGCCTGTAGCTCAGTTGGTTAGAGCAACGGACTCATAATCCGTCGGTCGCAGGTTCGAGTCCTGCCGGGCCCACAATGAGTGATAATGCAAAATTGAAAAAATCAAATTCATTGTTTATTGGAACAATATTTGCATTGACTCTTTTAATTCCTCAAAATGTTGGAATCAATTTTTTTGGAATAAATTTTGAAGATATACCACTGATTTTTATTTTTTTCTATTTAATTTTTTACAAAATAAAAAATTTTAAGAACAAAAAATATGATAAATATTCATTATGCTTTATTTTATTTTTTGTCATTTATACAAATATTTTAGTTGATGACATTAAGATTTTTAATCATACAAATCTTAGATTCTATTTTTACTTTACTTTAGCTTATTTAGCTGTCGATTATTTGAGGAAAAATAAGGATAACATAGTAAATTTATTTGAACCACTTTCTATCGTAATGATTTGTAATTTTTTTATAATCATTTTTCAAGTACAATTACCTGGCACAACCGACGGATGGATATCTAGTAATACAAGTAGTTTAAATCTATTTACTTCTGGTAGGCTAGGAGGTTTTCAAGGCGGTGGCCCTAATGTAATTGGTATTTTTTGTGCAATTTATGCATTATTATGTTTTTACAAAGCTCTATCTTCTGAAAGTTTCAAAAAGTATATCCTAGATATGAAAACCAACACTTTTTTACTAATTATTTCCTTGGTTAATTTATTGTTCACATTTTCAAGAGGATCATATTTAGCTTTTGCTGTAGGGTTGTTTTTATTAATATGTTTCACAGATAAATATAGTAATAAAGTTAAGTATAAAATATTTACTTCTATTTCGGTAATTTCATTAATTATAATTTATTCGTTTCCATCAGTTTTTCTTAAAGAATCCAATAGAAGTTTTCTATATAATTTAGGTATTCAAAATGTAGAGGTTTTTCGAGGTGTGGGTGGTGGAAATTATATTAAAAATGTTTATAAAGATTATTTGATAACTCTTGATAATGAGTCGCTTCTTGAGCGATTTAATATTATATACTCTGACAAAGAAAGAGATATTGATTCTTCGAATAATGAAAAAGCATTGTCAAGTCCAGTAGAAGGTTATTTAAGATTAAAATTTGATTATCGAGATAGCTTTTTGCCTAGATCAGTTATATCTTTCTTTTATTCAAATGATGGAGCAAATTGGAGTCAAATTGGCTATGAGCATACAAATGGAACAATAATAGATTTAATTGAAAATGATTCATACTTTGAGGTAGGAGGCTGGGGAGATGGTCAGTCACCTGGTGGACAGCAATTAAGTGGTTATTTAAAAAAAGTAACAATAAAAACTGATGAATATGAACGTCATTTTTTATTTTCAAAAGAAAATAGAGACAAAGACTATTTTCTTCTTACACCTATTTTAAGAAATGAATATGAGAAAAATATTGACTATAAGAACAATTCAGTCTTATTGAAAAGACCAAGAGATTATTGGGTTGCGTTACCTAATGAAATTAACTTGTCAAAAAAAGACTTTGAGATTTCATTACATTTAGATTTAGATTCGATTCCTGGGGGTCATGAGACTATATTTAGTCAAAGTTCCATTTTAAGACTTAATCAAGAATTTAATGATCAATCTTGGAGATGGTCGATTATTGATGGCAGAATGTATTTTTTTTGGGTTGATGAAGTCATATATGGTTATTCTAAATTTGTTGGTGGTCAAAGCATGAGGTCAGGAAAGCTTATTTCAAAAAATGGAAATTTTGACTCAATAATTTCTAATTTTTCTTTATCACAATATGATGAAATTACTACTTCACACAATGGATTCTTAACTATGGCTGTTGAATATGGGCTCTTTTTAATATTATTAATTGTTATATTATTAATTTATCTAATATCAAAACACTTTAATAAATCATATGATTTAGAGGTTGCTTTGATATTCATGTTGTTAACTCAAAATTTTACTAATGATCTTGTTTATGCACCTGATGTGGCAATTTACTTTTGGATTTTACCTTTTTATTTTTTATCAAATATTGCAGCAGACTAAGAATTATTCATCCCATTTGTTTTTGCATAATCAGTAAAATTTTCTGTAATAATTAAAACTTGTCTACCATCATCTAATTCATAGGGTGATACTGGAATTGATAGTTTTTTTACATTAGAGAGATCAGAATCTCTTAAATTCCACAATATATTTACAGCTTTGTTTATAGATAAATTTTCATCTATTACAAATGCGTCTTCAAGATTACTTATAAATGAATTTAATTCTCCTAATGAATTAAAGTTATTAATTTTATTCAAAAGTTGTAAAATTATGTATTGTTGCCTATCATTTCTTGATAAATCACTAACACCATCCATTTTTTTCCATTCTGAAATATCATTTCCATTTTTGTCAACTTTTTTTTCTCCTACTAAAACTTCAGTATTTCTTGATACAACCCAATTTAATGCAATGGAACCTTCTACAGTTTGGCAGCCTTTTTGAAATTCAAAGGAAAAACCTTCTCTCTGAGTTTCATCAACACATATTTCAATACCATTAAAAGAGTCAATTATTCTCTCAAAACCTTCAAAATTAAAAATTGCAAAATGATTTATTGTCAAACCTGTTATTGCATTAATGTTCGCAGCTAAATTTTCTGCACTATTACCACATTCATTTTTAGTAAATGTTGAGTTAATTCTTTGAATTGATTTAGTACACAAATTTTTAACTATTAAATCTCTTGGAATTGAAAGAAGATATTGATCAGAACTATCTTCATCAAATATTCCAAGGATAATTACATCTGCACGCTGTCCATCAACATATCCTCTTGAGGCAGAAGAATTAGCAGATCTTTTATCAGAACCAATAATTAAATAAGTTTTGTAATTCTCTAATTTATTGTTCGCAACACTATATTTAATTAGTTCTTGTGCAATATTTTCATTAGCAATATTTATTTGATCTTCAGTGGGATCTTCATTTATTAATATTTCAGAGTTATCTTCTGTATTTTTCACTTCGGATATTGTAGTTGTTGTTGTAATTCCTTTTGAAATGTCTTCAACAACCTCCGGATTAAATTCAGTTGTTTCAAAACTTGGTATTAGCAATGAGTAGGATAAAGCTCCTATAGCAAAAATAACTATAAATAGTAATAAGTTTCTTTTTTGATTACCCATATACAATCAAATTAAGAGTATAACCTTATAATATATAATTGTGACAAAAATCAAATGTGTTATTGCTGCTGGAGGTCTTGGAACAAGGCTTCAAGGTTTCAGACAAAACGATAAAACAAAAGTCTTACTTGAAGTAAACGGTATAACAATGATTAATCGCCAGATTTACCAAATAAATAGATGGGGAATAGAAGAATTTATAATTATTACTAGTCCTGATTTTGATGAACTAATAAGGCAAGTTACGATTAAAGAATTTCCGAATTTAAATATCAATTACTCTATTCAAGAAACACCACAAGGTATTTCTCATGCTTTTGCAAAAGCAAAAAGTTTTGTAAACAAAGATGATATTTTACTTTTAGTGCTTGGAGATAATTTCTTTGGTGAGAATCCGATAAAAAGCATTGATTTTACAGAACTTAAAAAAAATAAAGGATGTATTATTTTTACCAAAGAAGTAGACAATCCTAGTGAGTTTGGAGTTGCAGAAGTAGATAGCAATGGCAAAGTTATGAATATCGAAGAAAAACCTAAAAATCCAAATAGCAATCTAGCAGTAGTTGGAGTTTATATTTTTGACTATTTAGCTATGGATAACATAAAACTTATACAACCATCAGAAAGAGGCGAGTATGAAATAACAGATTTGATAAATATATATATATCTCAAGACAATTGCTCCAATATAAAGCTATCGGATTGGTGGATTGATGCCGGAACTCCTGAAAGAATATTTGAACTTGAAAATAAATTATCTTAAAATGTCAAGTTTTTTTATATAGTTAAACAAAAATACAAACTGTACAAGATAAATCAAAAGAGCAATAATTGAAAAAGTATTATTTAAGAAAACATATCCTAAAATCAGAGAAAAATTAAAAATACTATAAATTTTAAATATTAATAAAACACTTTTTTCCGACAAACCTTTTGCAAGAAGCCTGTGAGATATATGATCTGTTCCTCCGGTGGTTGGTGCTATACCCCTTTTAAATCTTCCTTCCAAAATAATTAATAAGTCTAGGAGAGGGATGGTGAAGAATAATATTAATGGACTAAGTGTGTAGCTTAAAGTATATTGTTGACCACTGTTCCATGTAAATAATATACTAAGAAACCCTAAGCAAAATCCAATAAATAAACTTCCTGAGTCACCCAAATATAGTTTTGCAGGCGGGAAGTTATATATAAAAAACCCTAATATTACAAAAAGCAGGACTACAGATACGTCTGTTAGCTTATATTGATTTAGCAAATAAGTAAGAATTACTGATTGGTAACAAATGCTACCGGTTACAATTACGGCAAGACCGTCCATATTGTCTATAAAGTTTATAGAATTGATTAACAAGACTATCCACAATATCGATCCTAAATAATTTAAGATATTGTTAAGGTCTAAATTAAACAAAGTTTCAATGTTAAGGAATATACCTAAATTAAAAATTGGAATTGTTACAAACAAAATTTGAAAGAAAAGTTTTATTCTCCATTCCAAATTAAAAAAATCATCAACGGCTCCTACTAAAGATAAAAGAATGGCAAATAATCCAATTAATGTAAAATTGTAATCAGCTTCACCTAAGAAACTAACTCCAATAAAAAAAGCAATAGCTGTTGCCACCCCTCCAAGTGGCGGAATATTTTTATCAACTAGTCTTTCCTCACTTTTGTTTGAAAATTTTTGAAATTTAATTGATTTTGCTGCATACAAAATAATCCAATTCAATAGGCCAGACAAAACAAAAGACAAGATTGCAGTATTGTAAATATTTAGTTGCATTTAATCTTCATTCTTTTTTATTGTAAATATTTGCAAATTGGGATGCCACTTTTTTAGTTGAATAGCTTTTTTCAATTTGCTTTCTATTTTTATTACTTATAAATTTATCTCCAATTAAAAAGTTATTAATAGTGTCCGTTAAATTATTTTGATTTTTTGAATTTAATAAGATGGTATTTTCAAAATTATCAATATATTTTGTTCCATTATTTTGGTATGCTACAACAAACAATCCAACATACATTGCTTCAAGTAATACTCTAGAAAACCCTTCATGACTAGATAAAGAAAATAATAAGTCATAATTGTGTAACTCTTTTTGTAAGTCAACATATCCGAGATAAGTTACAGATGGTTCTGCCTTTATGATTTCTAGCTCTTCTTGTGTCAGAGAATTTGGATTTCCTGAATCTAAATCGCCTGCTAAATAGAAAGTTACGTTTTGATGATTAAAGTTTTTACATAATTTTAAATAATCATCAATTCCTTTATCTTTTAATAATCTTCCAGCCAAAATAATTTTTAAGTTCTCATTAAATTTATTTTTCAAAAAATAGTCCGAAGTATTAATTCCTGAGCTTTCAATTAAGTATGTTTTATTTTTGAATTTAGAATAATTGTTAAAAGAGACCTCATCGGAAGTATTTTGATAAATTATGTTTTGAAAGGTTTTGTTGACTAGTGCTAAAAAAATTGGGCGGAGCAGTATTTTTAATATTTTAGCTATTATGTTTTTACTAAAAAAATATCCTAAACCAGTCACTGATAAAGTAGATTTAAAATTTTTGTTTAGTAATAAATTTGAGATCATAAACAAAAACCCTGTTTTTAATGTAAAGATATGAAAAACGCTACCATCATCAAAATTTTTAAGCATTTTTCGCAATCTAAATACACCAGATAAATCAAAATATTTTTCTCGAGATATATGCCAATTTAAAGATTCTGAATAGTGTGCTTTTAAAGCCTTTTCATCAACTATTGGACATATAGATCTAAATTCATAATTATTTAATTCATTAACAATTTTGCTTCTTGACTGGATTAATATCCTATCCCAATGAGCAACATAATTTATCATTACTAATTATATTAAATCTATTAATTGTTAACATGGCATAATATGAACATTGTCATTGTCGGTACAGGCTATGTTGGATTAGTGACTGGTGTAGGTTTTGCAGAACAAGGTCATTCAGTATCATTTATTGATCTTGATTCTTCAAAAATTGAGAAGTTAAAAAATAAACAATTACCATTTTTTGAACCAGATTTAGATACTTATTTTTCAAAAAAAGAAAACTTTAATCGTATGTCTTTTCACTCAAGTTATAATTCTCTTGCCTGGGATGAGTCCGAGATTGTATTTATATGTGTTCAAACTCCTAATAATATTGAAACAAATTCTGTTGATACAAAATTTTTAGAGTCTGCAATAAGTGAAATTTCAAAACTAAACAATAAAGAAATAGTTATTACCGTTAAATCAACAATTCCACCGTATGAAATAGAAAATGTTTGCAACAATGTTGGATATAATCAAGACCTTTTAACTTTTAATCCTGAATTCTTGCGTGAGGGAAGTGCTGTTTACGATTTTTTCAATCCCGATAGAATTGTAATAGGTGGATTAAATACAGAAAAAACAAATAAATTACAAAAACTTTATGAAGGATATGATTCAGAAATTGTAATTACAGACCCCATAAGTTCCCAATTAATCAAATATCTTTCAAACACCTATCTTCCAATGAGATTATCTTTTGTGAATGAGGCCAAAAGGCTCTCAGATTATTCAGGTGCCAATCTAATAGACGTTCTAAAGGGTGTTGGGTTAGATAGTAGGATTGGCTCACATTATTTTAGGCCATCACCATCTTGGGGAGGTTCGTGTTTTCCGAAAGACTTAGTAGAGGTTAATAACTTCTATAAAAAAGATGAATTAAATTTACCTATAATTTCTAATATTATTAAATCAAATGAAGAGCATTTAAATTGGACTGTACAACAGCTTCTTTCTTTAAAAAATAATAATAATCTTGAAAAAATTGTTTTAGTCGGAGCTGCTTTTAAAGAAAACACAGATGATTTAAGAAATTCACCAACTTTAGATATTTATAAAATATTAAATGACATGGGAGTGCAAGTTTCGATATTAGATACTGAAATTGAAGTTCCTAATTATAATTATATTTCATCAATTGAAGATTTGAATGAAAACTCATTAATAGCAATTATGTACCCACCAAGCAGTAATCTTGATAAGAAACTATCAGATTATTCATCCCAAAATAGTTGTATTATTTATTATCCATGGAGTTAAGATGAATATTTTAATAACAGGTGGTGCAGGGTTTGTTTGTTCACACCTAGCTGACAAACTATATGAAAAAAAGCATAATTTATTATTGCTAGATAGTTTATTAACTGGAACCAAAAGCAACATTAATCATTTACTAGGAAATGAAAATGTAAAATTTATTAAACACGATGTTCAAAACCACATTGAAATTTCAGATGATGTAGATTTTATATTTCATTTTGCAAGTGCTGCTTCTCCAATTGCTTATCAAGAAAATCCAGTAAACACCTTAAAGGCTGGAAGTGTAGGTACGATTAATACTCTTGGACTAGCTAAAGTCAAAAAGGCAGATTATCTTCTAGCATCTACTTCGGAAATATATGGCGACCCTGAAGTTTCTCCACAAAGTGAAGAATATTGGGGCAATGTAAATCCAAATGGAGAAAGAAGTATGTACGATGAAGCGAAACGGTTTGCTGAAGCAGCTACTGCAACATACTCCAGAACATATGGTATAAATACAAAGGTTGTAAGAATCTTCAATACCTATGGGCCAAGAATGCAATTGAATGATGGAAGAGTTGTAACTAATTTTATTGTACAGGCACTAAAGAATAAAGATATAACTATTTATGGAGATGGGTTACAGACAAGAAGTTTCGCATATATTGATGATACAGTTAATGGAATAATTGCTTTGATGGAATCAGGTCATAATGATGTTTTTAACATTGGCAATCCTAATGAAATTACCATAAAAGAACTTGCAACAAAAATTATTCAACTAACAAATTCAAAATCATCATTAATCAATAAAGATTTGCCTAATGATGATCCAAAACAAAGAAGACCTGATATCACAAAAGCAAAGAGCCAACTTAATTGGGAACCAGTTATTGAACTTGAAGATGGTTTAACAAAAACTATTGACTGGATTAGTTCTCAATTGTAGTAATGATTCTATTAAAAATTGTTTTAATCGATTCATTTGATGAATTTATTTGACCAAGTTTAACAACCTTTAATATAGTTTTTTGCTCTAGGTCAAAAACAGAGTTTAATTTCTTAGTAAGTGATGAATTGTTTAATTCGAAGTTTGTAAATTGTATCAAGTCATCGCTAAAAAGTTTGTTGTAGTCTGAATTTGAGTAAAAATTAAAAAGACCAGCTGAAAGTGTTTCTAGAACAGATTTATCGTAAAATCCTGAAGGTGTTGCATTTATATGAAATGAGTAATTGCTTAGGATAGTTGGTAAGTTATTATGTGGAACTTTACCTTCAAAAAATACATTATCATTATGTTTATAACGATTTTTTAAAAACTCTTTATAATCTTTATCTTGTGTGGTGACTGAATCACCTACAATCGTTATTCCGTTGTTTTTAAATTTACTATTTAAAAAGCAATCTACGGCCAATTCAATATTTTTAGATTGAGATATCCTACTTAAAATAATGAAATTATGATTTAGCAAATTATTTCTTTTATTTTGAAATAATTCATTATCAATTGCATGTCCTATAATATTTACTTTTTTTGATCTATACGGAAATGAAGAATTAGAAGCTGTTACAACTTTGTTGCTAAAAATTAAGCTTAGTTTAAGAATAAGTCTTTTAGAAAATTCTTTTGGTTTGGGATGGGTATACCAAAGCACTGTAGGAGTTTTCCTATTTTTTGAATAGATTCTTGTTAAAACTAAAAGAAGTGGTGACATATGTGAAAAACATAAGTCATAATTAGTTTCCGCTGTTAATTTTTGGATAATATTTTTAATTTGTTTATATTTGTTAAATTTTGTAGATTTATCATTTTTAGAAATTCCATAGATTTTAACATTTTGATATTCAGTTATTTCACTAGGTTTATTAAGAGTGATTATGTCAACGTTTTCAAAGTTTTCTGAAAATTGATTTGTCCATGTCTTAGCGAAACCCAGAGAAACATCTTTTTCGTCGACTGATATATTTAAATATAAAAGATTTTTTCTATTCATTGTTTAAAATCAATTCCAAGTAATTTTTTATAGTTTCTTGTACATCAAATTTACCTTCAATCATCTTTTTACCCTCTATATATTTCTCTTCAGAATTATTTAAAGCTTTATGAATTACATTTGCTATTCCCTCAGCTTCAAAAGTATCAACAAGGTAGCCATATTTATTGTTTTGAATTAACTCAGAATTCCCCCCAAAATCAGAGGCAATTACAGTTAATTTATAATTCATTGCTTCAAGTACCGAATGAGGCATTCCCTCATATGTTGATATTTGTATAAAATAATTTGAAGTTTTATAAAAATGTTTTAGCTCTTCTCCATGTTTTGGACCAACTAAATTAACATTTTCTTTCAAATTAAGTTTTTCAATTAAATTACTTATATTCTTGTACTCTGGACCTCCACCAACAATATTTAAAACAAAATCAACTTTGTATTTATATTTAAGTATTGATAATGATTTTAAAGCTACATCTATATTTTTTTGTCTGACTAATCTACTAACAATAAGAAATGTATTGGAGTCTTTTTTTATATGCTCACTGTTGGTAATTTCAGTTCCATTATTTATTTTTATTAAGGCACCTTTATATCCTTGATTTTTTACAAAAGTCATTAAATGTTCTGAAGGAACTACAACAGTATTATTTGCTTTTAAAGTAAAGTTTCTTAAAAGTTTCATTAACTCAATTTTGAGAGAATATTTATTTTCTTGAAATTGATCAAAATCCTCATCAATTTTATATTGTGTATAATACTTTTCCCAAATTGGATCTCCTACAATTTTTCTAATCGTATTTTTTCTTAGAAATAAATTTGCGATATATACTTCTAGCCATAGGCCATTAATAAATATAATATTTGCTTTTCTTCCGTTTTTAATAATCAATGTAACAGTCTTTAGAAAACGATAAATTTTATTTTGATTTCTTTTAATTCTCAATACTTCATAATCAAAATCATCGATATTATTCATTTCTTCACTGAGAGTGATTATTTCTATATTATGATTTTCTGATAGTTTATTACCTAAAAGAGGAACAAATTTTGCTGGACCTCCAACATCTGGAGGAAATATTCCAGTTGTTATAAGAATATCCACTGTTTATGAATTTTTTTTAAAATCTATTATGTTTTCAACCATAAAGTCAATCTTTTTTGTTGGTTTCATACCAGTGAACTCAATAATTTTATTTATATCCGGTGTTCGTCTTTTAGGGTCTTCAAAAGCTTTTCCAAAAACTTCTTCATGACTTTTATAAATAATTTTGGAATTGGAATTTGTTTTAGAAATAACAAGCTCAGCTAATTCTTTAATTGTAATTTCCTCTGTTTGTCCTATATTAAATATTTCTCCATATGCTTTAATTTCTGCAAGTTTAATCAAATAGTTCACCACATCATCAACCCAAGTAAATGATCTTGACTGTGATCCATCGCCATGAATTAAAATATCTTCATCAACTAGCGCAGCCTCAATAAACTTTGGTACCACCATTCCGTATTGGGATAATTGATTTGGACCAATTGTGTTAAATAATCTAACAATTATTGGAGAAATTTTTCCTTCTTCAAATAAAGATAATGCAATAAATTCATCTATCATTTTAGATGCTGCATAAGACCAACGTAATTTTGTTGTTGGCCCAATTAAGCTTTTAGATTCTTCAGTCCAGACCTCATCTTCTGCAACTCCGTAAACTTCCGATGTTGAAGTTAGCAAAATTGGAACATTGTTTTTTTGACAGGCCTCAAGTACTTGGTGAGTAGCTAAAATATTAGTCAAAAGTGAATTGCTTAAATTCTCCATGATGTACTGTACTCCAACTCCAGCTGCTAAATGGTAACAAAAGTCATAAGAACTAAATAAGTCATCTAGGTTGTCAATATCTTCAATTCTTGAGTTGATAAATTCAATTCTCTTATCATTTAGAACCGAGGATATATTTGATTTGCTTCCAGTTGATAAATCATCAATAATTAACAATTTCTCAACATCTTTCTCTAGGAGTACTCTTACAAGGTTAGAGCCTATGAATCCTGCTCCTCCGGTAATAATAATTTTTTTCATTTTAACTAATATATGTAAAGTCTTTTATTTTGTCTTGAAATGAAGAATACCACTCTATTGTTGCTTTAATACCATCTTCAATGTTTGTTTTTGGTTCCCAGTTAAGTATATTTTTGGACTTAGACAGACTTGGGAGAACAACATCTGGATCTCTAAAAGCCCTTGGTTCATTCACTATTTGTGCTTTTTTGTGTGAATAACTTTCAATTATTTTCACAACATCATTTATTGAAGAAGTTTTATTATTTCCTACATTAAATGTTTCATCATTGTCACAATTCTGTGCTTTAATTAGAAGATCAATCACATCCTCTATATATGTAAATGATCTTCTTTGCTCTCCATCACCAAAAATTCTTACCTCTTTATTTTCCATTATCCAATGTATAAATCTCAGTATTGACATATCAGGCCTTCCATATGGACCATAAACAGTAAAAAATCTTGTAATTATTAAATTCGTATCTTCTGATGACAGTATTGTTTTAGCTAACGTTTCGCCAGATAACTTTGTTGAAGCATATATGGAGGGGGGATTAATTTTTTCATCAATATCCTCAACCATTTTCTTTTCTCCACTATCTCCATATATTGATGAGGTAGAGGCCAGAATCATTTTTGGTATTGCATTATTCTTACAATAATTAGCAATATTAGTAGTAGCAATTGTGTTGTCTTTTATGTAACTAAGTGGATCTTTAAAACTTTGCCTCACGCCAGCTCTTGCACCCATGTGATAAACAATGTCAATATCAATGAGTTCATTAATAGAATCTTCATTTGATAAATCAGTATTTAAAAAATGAAAATTATTTTCTGATTTTAAGTTTTCAAGTCTTAATTCTTTAAATCTTTTGTCATAAGCATTATTGAGTGAGTCAACTCCATAAACATTGTATTCTTCCTTAATTAATGTTTTTGATAAATTAAAACCAATAAAACCAGCACAACCAGTAACAAGTACATTTTTAGTCATTTATATAATGCTAACAAAGAAAAAATCTATTAAACAAAAAAAATAAATACTAAGAATAAAATTAATAGAATGATAGTTTACTTATAGGAGTTAAATATTAAATTAAAGAACATTTTTCCATCAATTTTATTTTTTATTCCATTGATTCCGCATTTCGAAATTTACGGTCCTTATTTGCATACTGATGATTTGCCAATATTAATTTTTATACCAATAGCTTTAATTCATATAATAAAACATAAAATGTTTGTCTTAGATATGACTGGAAAATATATTTTTATATTTTTGATATTTTTAGTTTTGCAAAACCTATACATAAACCAAAGCTTTCTCTCTTCAGATATTTATAGGTTTGTATTTTATTTTATCTTGTATATTTATATGACTAGTTATGATGTAAAATTTCAATATTTTTATCTTCCATTAATCCTTTTTATATATCTTGCAGTCTTTGCAATTGGTGGATATATTTTCGAGATAAATTTAGGAAATGATGACTATCAAACTTGGAATATAGGATTTAATCCAAGCGATCTCAATTACTTAAAAGGTAGGATGAATGGTTTCCAAGCAGGAGGGCCAAATAGTTTTGCTGATTTAATTACTATTACTGCTGTCTATAGTTTATTCAGATATAAAAACTCTTATGCATTTCTAATTGCTCCAATAGCCCTTATTGCAGTAATATTTACTTACTCAAGATTTTCTTTAATTGTTCTTATAGTATTTACATTTTTGAAGTTCATAAAAGAAAAAATGTATACTCAATTACTTGTCTCGATATTGGTTTTGTCTATTTCTGCAATTTCATTAGGAGTTTATGAGAGATTTATGAATGATGATAACAATGGCATTAGTGATAGGCTCTTAATGTTAGAGGCATCTACCAGCTATTTTATTTCCAGCTCTTTAGAATCAAAATTAATAGGTATTGGATCAAATCAACTGATTTTTGAATCGGATAATATATATATCTATGATGAATTTGATAAAAATCCCTATAGCTATGGCCCACACAATTCTTTCATTTTTTATCTCATAAACTATGGAATAGTTGGGGTTTTATTATATTTATTAATATTTATACCGTTGTTGAAAAGAAAACTAATATTTGATTTTAATTTAATCACTATTGTCGTTTTTTTTGTTCTCTCATTTTCGACTGATTTATTACATAATCATTCTGTATCCTGGTTCTTATATTTTGTTTACTTTTCTTACCTTAAAAGTGAAAAATAAAAAAATATAAAATACTTTTTATATTCATATACTATTAAAAGTTATGGATATTTTAGTAGTAGGCGGTGCTGGCTACGTGGGTGGTGGCATTGTTGATTTACTTTCCAAAAAACATAACGTTACAGTTTACGACTCTTTAATTTATGAAAACTCTTTTAGAAAAGATGTAGATTTTATTTTTGGTGATATAAGAGATTATAAAAAACTAAATCCAATATTAAGTAATTATGATGGAGTAATATGGTTAGCAGCTTTGGTTGGTGATGGAGCTTGTGCAATAAATCCAACCTTAACACATGAAATTAATGCAGAGACTGTAAATAACCTAACTAAAAACTTTAAAGGAAAGATAGTCTTTTTATCAACTTGTTCTGTTTACGGGGCTCAAGATGGAATATTAAATGAGGATTCCTCAGTAAACCCTCTCTCTGAATATGCATCTTCTAAATTAATAGCTGAAAAATATCTAGAAGACTCAGACGCAATAATTTTTAGATTGGGAACGTTATTTGGTATAGGTGATCAATTTTCAAGAATAAGACTAGATTTAGTTGTAAATATTTTAACTACCAAGGCTCTTCAAGATAAAAAAATGAGTGTATTCGGAGGAGATCAATGGAGACCATTACTACATGTTAAAGATGTTGCAAATGCTATAGACAAAACTGTTCAAACAGATGTCAATGGTATTTTTAACTTACATCATAAAAATTATAAAATTATTGAGTTAGCTGAAAAAATTAAAGAAAAAATATCAGGTGTCGTAATTGAAACAACACCACTTCCTTTTCAGGATACGAGAAATTATCAAGTTTCTAGTGAAAAACTTAAAGTTGCAACAGGATTTGAAGCTTTAATAGAAATAGAACAAGGTATAAATGAAGTTTACGACTTAATTTCATCAAACAGAATAAAAGATATTAATGATCCTAGATAT
>Ga0310343_10000938_pt1 | contig 14566 bp, 14 predicted proteins | sample HC15DNA2025_MG_FD_203519 | JGI IMG/M metagenome (GOLD analysis project Ga0310343, IMG submission 203519) | Marine microbial communities from station ALOHA, North Pacific Subtropical Gyre - HC15-DNA-20-25_MG | ecosystem: Environmental > Aquatic > Marine > Oceanic | place: Pacific Ocean: North... | reverse complement strand
AAAATTCAAAGGGAATGATATAGGATCAATTTCAAAACAAAAAATAAGATGTGCTGAAATAATCAGTAAAACAGGCTCAAAAATTGGAGGTAAAGATATTGATCAATGGGTAGTTGATTATTTTCTTCCGAACAATAAATATTCAATAAATCTTTTAAAGGCAGAAGAAATAAAATGTAAACTGAGCGCATCTGAAATAAAATATGAAAAAAAATATCCAGTTAAATTTTTCATTGAAAGAGATGAAGAAGAAGAGTTCTTCCTAAGTAAAGAATTATTTGAGAAAATAATTATTGAAAATAATCTTCTAATTCACCTTGATTCCTTACTCAAAGATTTATTAAATGAAGCGAGAGGCAAATTCTGTACAATAGATGACCTAAGCGTAATTATTTTAGTTGGAGGGGGCTCTCAAATCCCATTAATTAAAGAATGGGTTAAAAAAAAGATTTCAAAAATCCAAATAAAGTCTCCACCTCCTATTGAATCAATTGCTTTGGGAGCTTTAGCAATGACCCCAGGGGTAAAAATTAAGGACATTTTAACTAAAGCTATTTCTATAAGATTATTTAATAGAAGGGAACAAAAACATTTCTGGCATCCTATTTTTTGGAAAGGTCAAACATGGCCAACTGAAAACCCACTTAAACTAATACTTCAAGCAAGTAATAATAATCAGAAAATATTTGAAATAATAATTGGAGAAACTACAAAAGAAAGAACATTTGATGTAATTTTTGAAAATGGATTACCAAAACTTTCGGAGGTCCAAAGAGATGAAGAAACAATACCTTGGGACCAAAAACCACTCAAAATAGAACTTAAAGACAAAACTAATATTGGGGAAGATAAATTAATACTTTTTTTCAAAATTTCTAAAAAAGCTGAATTATTCGTAGAGTGTTTCGATATTAAAGATGAACCTATAGGCGAATATAATTTAGGAAATATCCACTGAAAAAACACTATTCAAGGAAAATACCTTCTTCATTATCAATATCATTTAAACGTAAGCTAATTCTTTCATTTTTACTAGTTGGAACTTTCTTACCACAAAAATCTGGTTGAATTGGTAATTCTCTATGACCTCTATCTACCATTACTAATAACATCACTTTTTGAGGCCTACCCCATGAATGTAAAGCATCCATCGCAGCTCTAATTGTTCTACCTGTATAAATGACATCATCTACAAGAATAATTTCTTGTTTCTCAATAGGGGTTGGAATATCAGTTGCTTTTATCAGACGGGTCCCAACTCTATTTTGATCATCTCTATAAAAAGTTGGATCAATTATTCCTCTTTTTACTCTTACACCTGATTTAGATAATAATTCTTTTTCTAAAATTTCGGTCAAATCGATTCCTCTGGTAGGTATACCAACCAAGAGAATATTATCTAGATTCTTTACTTTTTCAATAATTTCAGAAGTTAAACGTGAAATGGTTTTTCTAAGCTCATCTTTAGAGAGAATTTTGACCCTTTTTGTTGTTTTATTGGACATGATTTATTGACAAAAATTTCCTACAATATTCTAATAAATTAGCAAAAGCTAACTATGTTAAATATAAATTGTTAAAGAGTAACGTTTAAAGCTAAATTTAATAGTGGATCACTTAATAATGAAATTGATCTAAATATGACAAAGATTAGCAGCAAAAATATAACTAAATTAAGTGTGCCTCAAAGCCCTGTGGTTCTTGCGATATTAGATGGATGGGGATATCGAGAAGACATGTCCGACAATGCTATAAAAAACGCCCACACACCAATAATGGATTCATTATGGCATGCATACCCTCATACCCTAATAAGCGCAAGTGGATCTGATGTGGGACTGCCTGAAGGTCAAATGGGTAATTCAGAGGTTGGTCACCTTACTATCGGCTCGGGTAGAATAATTCAACAAGAACTTGTTAGGATTTCAAATGTAGTAAAGAATAATCAATTTCATAAAGTTAATGAGTTAAAAGATATTGCTGATTCTTTAAAAAAAACTAATTCTACTTTGCATCTCACTGGATTATGTTCAGATGGAGGAGTGCATAGTCACATAGATCATTTATTAGGTTTATTACAGTGGGCATCTGATAATGACATCAAAAAAGTGGCAATTCATATCATTACTGATGGAAGAGATACTCCAGCAAAAAGTGCTTCTAAATATATAAATCAAATAGAATCTTTTATAAAAAAATTAAATATAGGGGAGATATCTTCTATATGCGGTAGATACTGGATAATGGATAGAAATCTTTTATGGGAAAGAACAGAAAAAGCATATGCTAATTTGACTGATCCAGATATTAAGGTAACTAATATTTCTGCCAAGGATTACATAAAAAAAAGTTATAACAAAAACATTACTGATGAATTTATTGAGCCCGTAAGAATGTCTGAAAACTATCTTAAAGATGGTGATAGTTTAATTTGCTTTAATTTCCGTCCAGACAGAGCCAGACAAATAATTAAATCTCTTGCAGAAAAAAAATTCTCAGATTTTGAAAGAAAAATAATCCCAAATATAAATATAGTTACATTTACTCAGTATGACATAAACTTACCAGTTAAAGTTGCATTTCCTCCTGAATCTCTTAATAATTTTATCGGTCAAATAGTTTCTGAGAACGGACTAAAACAATACAGAACTGCAGAAACAGAAAAATATCCTCACGTAACATATTTTTTCAATGGAGGGGTTGAAATTCCTTTACCAGGAGAAGAAAGACATTTAATTCCATCTCCTAGAGTCGCAACTTATGATATGCAGCCTGAGATGTCTGCGGAGGAATTAACTACTAGTTGCTCTAAAGCAATTAAAAGTGGAAACTATGCTTTTGTTGTAATCAATTTTGCTAATCCTGACATGGTAGGTCATACAGGTAATATGAATGCAACAATTAAAGCTATAGAAACAGTAGATAAATGTATAGGTCAAATTGTTAACGCTACAGGAGAAATGGGTGGGAGCATTCTCATAACAGCCGATCATGGTAACGCAGAAGTAATGAAAGGGCCTGCAGGAGAACCATGGACAGCACATACTATAAATAAAGTTCCGTTAATTTTTATTGAGGGTGAAAAAAGAAAAATCCCTAACATGGGGAACGATATTTATTTAAGGGATAATGCGGGTTTAGCTGATATTGCACCCACCTTACTACAGTTATTAAATCTTCCAATTCCAAAAGAAATGACAGGAAAATCTCTAATTAATGAGATCGAGTTAAAAGGTTATAATAAGGTCGTACAACACGTCTAAAAGTTCACAAAATTATTTAAGCAATGATTCAAATTATTAGTTGGATATGGGCATTTTCTGGAGTTCTTCTAATACTTTTAGTTTTACTTCATAGTCCCAAAGGTGATGGAATGGGAGGAATAGCTGCTAGTGGAAGCTCAATGTTCAATAGCGCAAGTAGTGCAGAGGCATCTCTAAACAAAATAACTTGGACATTTTTAATAATATTTTTGTCTCTTGCAGTAGTTCTTAGTGCTGGCTGGATTTTATAAAGTTTGAACAAAAAAGGGATCAATTTAATGATCCCTTAAGTTGAGGAATTAATTAATTAACTTTTATCTTAATAGTCAAAGTCACCACCCATTCCTGGAGCTCCTGCTGGCGCAGATGAATCTTTTTTCTCAGGTAAATCTGCAACTATACATTCAGTGGTTAGAACCATCCCTGCTATTGAGGCTGCATTTTGCAATCCTGAACGTGTAACTTTTGCAGGGTCAACTATACCAGCGGAGGACATATCTACATATTCTCCGGTAGCAGCGTTGAAGCCATCGTTGAATGGCTTAGATTTTACATTTTCGGCAATCACAGCACCATTAGAACCAGCATTTTCTGCAATTCTCATTAGGGGCGCTGTAAGTGAGGCTTCAACAATGTTGGCTCCTATTAATTCCTCTCCTTCTAAATTTTTATCCGCCCATTCTTTTAGAATTGGTGATAAATGAGCGAGAGTTGTTCCTCCACCGGGTACAATTCCTTCTTCAACTGCAGCCTTTGTAGCGTTGATTGCATCTTCGAGACGAAGTTTTTTATCTTTCATCTCAGTTTCAGTTGCAGCTCCAACTTTAATAACTGCTACTCCTCCAGCTAATTTTGCTAACCGTTCTTGAAGCTTTTCTTTATCGTATGAGGAATCTGTTTCATCCATTTGCTTCTTAATTTGATCGCATCTAGATTTAACTGCTTTTTCATTACCCTCGGCCACGATGGTCGTAGTCTCTTTATTGATAGTTATTCTTCTACCAGTTCCAAGCATATCCAAGGTAGCATTCTCTAATTTCAAGCCTGCATCCTCTGTAATAAGTTGGCCATTAGTTAAAACAGCCATATCTTCAAGCATTGCTTTTCTTCTATCACCAAATCCTGGTGCTTTGACTGCCGCAACATTTAAGACACCTCGTAGTCTATTAACGACAAGTGTAGCTAAAGCCTCTTTTTCAATATCTTCTGCGATAATCACTAATGGCTTACCAGTTTTGGCTATCTGTTCCAAAACAGGAACTAAATCTTGAACTAAGGCAATTTTTTTATCCGTTAACAGAATGTATGGTTCATCTAAAACCGCCTCCATCCTCTCAGTATCTGTAGCGAAGTAAGGTGAAATGTAGCCTTTATCAAAACGCATACCCTCAGTGACTTCCAACTCAGTAGTCATTGATTTTCCCTCTTCCAAGGAAATTACACCTTCTTTGCCGACTTTATCCATCGCATTGGCAATCATTTGACCAACCTCTTCGTCATTGCCAGCAGCGATAGTACCACATTGAGCAATAGCATTGCTATCGCTGATAGGTTTGGAATTCTCTTGGATTTTACCAACTAGGAATTCAGTGGCCTTATCTATCCCTTTTTTCAAGGTAATTGCATTAGCCCCAGCAGCAACGTTTCTCAACCCTGCTTTAACCATTGCATGCGCTAAAACAGTGGCTGTAGTAGTACCGTCCCCAGCTGCATCGTTTGTTTTTGATGCGGCTTGTCTGATTAAAGCAACACCTGTGTTTTCAATGTGGTCTTCTAGTTCAATCTCTTTAGCGATTGTCACACCATCATTAATAATTTGTGGAGCACCAAATTTTTTCTCTAGCACAACATTTCTTCCTTTTGGTCCAAGCGTTACAGCTACAGACTCAGCAAGGATATCGATTCCTCTCTCGAGCGCTCTACGAGCTTGCTCATTGTAAATAATTCTTTTAGCCATGATTAGGCAGTGATTTAATAATAAGTTTTAATAATTTTTGAAACAAATATTTTAGCCAACTACAGCTAAAATATCTTTTTCTGAGAGCAAGACGTATTCATCTCCTCCCAATTTAATGTCTGTTCCAGCGTATTTGCTGTATAAGACTTTATCGCCAATACTCACTTCAGGAGTTTGTCGAGAACCATCGTCGTTAAGTTTCCCAGGACCTACCTGAGCAACTTCTCCCACCTGTGGTTTTTCTTTGGCTGAATCAGGCAAAAGAATGCCCCCAGCAGTTTTTTCCTCAGATGCGGAAACTTTAATAAATATTCTATCTCCCAGTGGTTTAACTGTAGAGACTGTAAGTGAAACAGCTGCCATAGATTAATGGAGGATCATAGTTAGGACGCTTTGCGTCATGAAAAAAGGAAAGAGAATTTCTCTATCCGTAACATCAACAACATAATCCGCTAAGCAGTAATAAAACCATAGCTTACCTGTGCGGGTGGCCGAACCGATTTAACGAATCTACCCATAAGGTGGTAGTATTTTCGGATTATGAGCTGTTTAAAATCAGCTATTCATCACCAATCTATAAAAATGGTAGCAACTCCATCAACTTCTTCACAAACAAAAGGCGTAGTCCGTCAGGTAATTGGACCAGTTCTAGATGTAGAATTTCCAGCCGGAAAATTGCCTAAAATATTAAATGCTTTAAGGATTGAAGCAAAAAATCCTGCTGGACAAGAAATAGCGCTCACAGCAGAGGTTCAACAGCTACTTGGCGACCACAGAGTCAGAGCAGTGGCGATGAGTGGTACTGATGGCCTTGTAAGAGGCATGGAAGCAATTGACACAGGCGCGCCAATATCTGTACCAGTTGGAGAAGCAACTTTAGGAAGAATATTTAATGTTTTAGGTGAACCTGTAGATGAACAAGGTCCAGTAAAAACTACAGATACTGCACCAATTCATAGAGCTGCTCCAAAATTAACTGACTTAGAAACCAAGCCAAAAGTTTTTGAAACCGGAATTAAAGTTATTGATCTTTTGGCTCCCTACAGACAAGGAGGGAAAGTCGGATTGTTTGGAGGTGCTGGTGTTGGTAAAACAGTTCTAATTCAAGAGTTAATTAATAATATTGCAAAGGAACATGGTGGGGTTTCTGTTTTTGGGGGTGTAGGAGAAAGAACTAGAGAAGGAAACGATTTATATGAAGAATTTAAAGAATCAGGTGTTATTAATGCAGATGATTTAACTCAGTCAAAAGTAGCGTTATGTTTTGGACAGATGAATGAGCCACCTGGCGCAAGAATGAGAGTTGGCTTGTCTGCACTTACAATGGCTGAACATTTTCGAGATGTAAATAAACAGGACGTTTTACTTTTTGTTGATAACATTTTTAGATTTGTTCAAGCTGGCTCAGAAGTATCAGCTTTACTTGGAAGAATGCCTTCGGCTGTTGGATACCAACCAACACTTGGTACTGATGTTGGTGAATTGCAAGAGAGAATTACATCTACATTAGAAGGATCTATTACATCAATTCAGGCTGTTTATGTACCTGCTGACGACCTAACTGACCCTGCTCCAGCAACTACATTTGCACATTTAGATGCTACTACTGTACTTGCAAGAGCTCTTGCTGCTAAGGGGATTTATCCTGCAGTTGACCCATTAGACTCAACAAGCACTATGCTTCAGCCATCAGTTGTTGGCGATGAGCATTACAAAACTGCTAGAGCTGTTCAATCAACCTTACAAAGATACAAAGAACTACAAGATATTATTGCAATTCTTGGTTTAGATGAGCTTTCTGAAGAAGATAGATTAACAGTTGACAGAGCTAGAAAAATTGAAAAATTCCTTTCTCAACCTTTCTTTGTAGCAGAAATATTTACTGGAATGTCAGGTAAATACGTAAAACTAGAAGACACAATAGCTGGTTTCAATATGATTTTGTCAGGTGAATTAGATGATTTACCCGAACAGGCTTTTTACTTAGTAGGAAACATTGATGAAGTCAAAGCAAAAGCTGAAAAAATAAAATCAGAAAAATAAATATCTAAAATTTATTAAAATTTAACTCTTAAAAATATTAAATTAATGGCAATTTCTCTTAAAGTTTTAGCTCCTAACAAAAATGTTTATCAAGGCGAAGCTGAAGAAGTAATCCTTCCAAGTACTACTGGTCAAATCGGCGTACTTCCAGGACATATCTCTTTAGTTACAGCTATAGATATTGGCGTTTTAAGGCTAAGAATGAATTCTCAGTGGAAATCAATTGCTTTAATGGGCGGCTTTGCTGAAATTGAATCAGATGAAGTCATAGTACTGGTCAACAATGCCGAAATTGGATCTGAAATTAATGTTCAAAATGCTGAAGAAGATCTTAAAAAAGCAAAATTAACAGTCAGTAAATTCTCCGAAAGTGAAAAAGATCCTGAAAAAATCAAAGCTTTGAAAGAGATTTCAAAGGCTGAGGCTAAAATTCAAGCTGCAAAGAATTAATTCTTAAGCAGTTCCGCAAAAAGTTACTTCTGGAAACTTTAATTTGGCTTCTTCTAATTTCTTTGTTTTACCCTCTTCTTGCCAGTAATTTATTACTTCTGTAGCTTTATTCAATATTTCTACTCTTTCATTATCTGTAATCCAACCTTTATTTTCTAGTTCACTTTTTAATTTTTCCCACGCATCATCTCTTGGCCAGAAATAATAAGCAGTGAGCGGGCTTGGACCTCCCCCTACTATTTGATCAACAGCTAAAGCAACATTATCAGGTAACCACAAGACTTTAATGATGAATCTTCCTTCATCGGGTTTAGGAGTATAACCAGTTGGTACTCCATCTTCATCAATTGTGGCTGCAGCCAATACAGCTGTAGCACCCATCATTCCTGAATTAGGAGAGGAATTTTTAGCTTTTGTGTGATCAATGTTTTTTTCTTTTTTTTCTGTTGAATTTTGATTTAACTTATCTGATGATGTCATTCAATTATTTGTATCCACTAAATAATTTATCAGTTTATGGTCACATTTTGATTAATTTAATCAAAAATTCTTGATTTTAGTTATTGATGCTTTCAACCAGAATTTTCATCTATCATGAGAAACTTCATAAAAATCATAAATTGTAGCTTCCAATGAATCCCAAAGATCTTTAGGGATATCGTTTTCTTCTGCAAACATTCCAAGCTGACTGGCCAAGCCTCTTGCTTTAGAAAGCTTTGAATCATATGAATTTAAATTATTCATTTTAAAATTTAAGCTTCATAAAAAATAAATCTATTGACTAAATAAGTCAAATTTTAAAATTCTAAATCAGAAATTTCTTTAAGTGCAGAAATACTTAGAACTTCTGGCATTGTATCTTTGACCAGAATATCATCTTCAATCCTTATCCCAATCCCCTTCCATTTTTCATCAATTGTGGGTTGTCCCTCAGGAACAGGAATCCTGTCACTAATATAAATACCAGGTTCTACTGTAAGAATCATTCCACTCTTTAATGGCACTTCATAGTCTCCCATTCTGTATGCTCCAACATCATGAACATCTAAACCGAGCCAATGCCCAGTTCTATGCATATAAAGATGTTTATATAATTGATTCTGAATTATCTCCTCAGTACTGCCCGACAACAAACCAATTTCTTTTAATCCTTCTACTAAAATTGTTACGGCAACATTATGAACAGTACTAGCATTTGATCCAGACACAGCGCTTTTAATTGCCGTTTTCTGAGCATTCAACACAATTTCGTAAATAACTTTTTGCTCTTTAGAAAATTTACCGCTTATTGGAATTGTCCTTGTTATGTCTCCATTGTAGTAATCAATTAATGAGCAACCAGCATCTACTAACAATAAGTCTCCCTTTTTTAACGTGGAATTATTTAAAGTGTAATGCAAAATGCATGCATTATCCCCTGAAGCAACAATTGAGTTATATGCAGGTCCTCTCGCTCCTTTTTCCAAAAAGAATCCTTCCAAAAGACCCTGAATTTGTTTTTCATTTTTTTTTGATGAGATAGATTGTCTAACTAGTTCATGAGCTTCTGCTGAAATTTGTATCGCCTCTCTCATTCTCTTTATTTCAAATTCACTTTTAATTAATCTCATCTCGTTTAGAAATATTTCTGGAGATTTTATAGAATTTGCACCAATCCCTAATCTTGATCGATTTTCAAGTTGTTGTGAAAATATCTCAAGTACAATTTTTTCAATTAATGGGTGCTTGCCAATCGAAAAAACGAGTTCATCAGATCCACTTAAATAGCCTGGAAGTAAATCTCTCAGTTCATTTATTGAGTGTGCTTTATCAGCCTTAAATTCTTTTTCAGCTCCCTCTAAACCCCATCTAAAGCCATTCCAAACCTCGCTAATAACATCTTTAGGAGCAACAAACAAAATAAATCTCTCCCCCTTTGGCTTATGGGATAAAAATAGAGCGATTGCATCTGGCTCATCAAAACCTGTTAAATACCAAAAATTACTATCTTGTCTAAAAGGATATTCACAATCAGCATGGTGCTTTACAAGATTAGCTGCAGGGATAATAGCAGCTCTTCCACCTAGTCTTTCCAAAAAAATTTCTCTTCTTTCTTCAAAAACTTTATTGTTAGTTTTAGACATAAATAGCGTATTGGCGTGTTTTAAAAAAAAATGGAAGAATGAATTAAAACAGATTTAGTTTTTATCTATTTTAATGGAACCAAGTGTTTACGGTTTAATCTTACTCATACTTATAATTTTAGTGGGGTCGGCTTGTTGTTCGGGAGTAGAAGCAGCTTTTTTAGCCGTTAATTCAATAAGAGTTTTAGAGTTAGCTTCTAGACAGAAGCCTAAAAGTTCCGCCAATCAACTCCTTAAACTTAGGAAACATCTTGGGAGGACATTAACTGTAATCACAATAACTAATAATGGATTTAACATTATTGGAAGTCTTATTTTAGGTGTCTACGGAGCATTGGTAATAAATAGTAATTATGGCTTAACCCTTTTTTCAATTATTTTTTATGTATTAGTTGTTTTAGTTGGAGAAGTGTTACCCAAAGCTCTTGGTACGAAATTTTCAGTACAAATAGCATTATTTTCCGTTCCAATTTTGAGGATATTAAATACTTTAATGAGACCATTCCTAATCCTAATTGAGCAAATATTTCCAGTTATTACTGCAGAAAACGAAATTTCAACTGATGAAGAAGAAATTAGACAAATGGCAAAGATTGGAAGTCAGAAAGGTCTAATAGAAGATGATGAAGCAGCAATGATATTAAAGGTTTTCCAATTAAATGATTTAAAAGCTAAAGATTTAATGATCCCTAGGGTATCTGTACCTTGCCTTGACGGTTATTCGACTCTTTATGAAATTTCGACACTCATAATGTCAGATCACTCTACGTGGTGGGTTATTTTGGGAGATAAAGTTGACAAAATACAAGGAGTAGTTAAACGTGAGAATATACTAACAGAATTAATAAATGGGAAAAATAAAAAATTACTATCAGAAATTTGCGAACCTGTGGACTACATTCCCGAAATGATTAAAGCAGATCAACTATTAACAAGATTTGACAAGGATCATAAAGGGGTGAAAGTAGTAGTAGATGAATTCGGGGGATTCGTGGGAATTATCGGTGCAGAAGCAGTGTTATCTGTATTAGCTGGTTGGTGGAAAAAATAAATCATGAAAAAATTAAAAATAAACAAAAATTATTCACTTTTAAAAAGTTGGTGGGAGACTATGGACCTTACCAACTATGAAAAAAGTTTTTTTAATAAAGAAATAATTTCTTTTAATCAACAACTTTTTAGACTTAAAGAAGCAAAATTCAGAATTGGCGTATATGGGAAATCGGGCGTGGGTAAATCCTCTATTTTAAATTCTCTATTAAAAAAAAATATATTTAATACAGAGATCATAAATGGAACCACAAAAGAGATAAAAGAGGTTGAATGGACACTTAATGATCAAAAATTCAAAAAAATAAATTTACTAGATTCGCCAGGATTTGATTTTTGCAATATTAAATCTCCTGATAAAATCTATTATCAAATAAATCATTCAGATCTTATTTTATTTGTTGTTTCAGGAGATCTAAACAGAAATGAAGTAGGTGAAATCAGTTCCTTTATAAAGGATGGGAAAAAAATTTTTATAGTATTAAATAAAATCGATCTTTTAAAGAAAAATGAATTAAATGAAATCATAGAAAATATAAACTCTAAGCTACCAAAAGATTTAAACATTCCCATAATTATTAATTATGAAAATGATCTAGAAAATTACTTAAGAAAAACTATAAATCAATATGGAGAAATATTATTAATATTAAATTCCCTCCAATTAGCTGACAAACTGTTTCTACGGATAAAAGAGCAAAGATTAAAAAGAAGGCAGGAATTAGCTCAGTCAACAATTGGTAAATTTTCAACCATAAAAGCATCTGCAGTTGCACTTAATCCTTTTATTCTCTTTGATATTGCTGGAAGTTTTGCGCTAGATAATGCATTAATTGGTGAATTAAGCAAAATATATGGTTTAAATTTGAGGCGAGAATCTACAAGAAAAATATTCAAAAAAATATCTATTAATAATTTATTTTTAGGATTCACTCAAGTTGGCATTAATACATCTTTCAATATTATAAAGAAAGTAATTTTATTAACAGTACCTTTCACTCACGGGGTATCATTAATACCATATGGACCTATAGCAATCATTCAGGCAGCTATAGCAGTCTACTCTACAAAAATCATTGGGAAATTAGCTGCTAAAGAGATATTTATAAGAAGTAAAGTTTCTTATGTAGAACCTTTTATTATGATCCAAAATATAACTTTAAAAGAGGCCGAGATTTTTAATCACATTAATGTTTATTTATCAAAAAGGAATTTAAACAATAATTTTTTGAGTTTTCTCCCTTGAACTGAAAATGGTAAGAAGAATTGCTTTATTTGGTACTAGTGCAGATCCTCCTACTATTGGTCATAAAAAAATACTTGAAGAATTATCCAAAATTTATGCTTTAACTATTAGTTATGTAAGCAACAACCCCAAAAAAACACATAAAGAAAAAATTACGATTCGAAGCCATTTGTTAAAAACATTGATTGAAGATTTAGATAATCCTAAAATTTTATTTAATCAAAAAGTAAGCAGTCAATGGGCAGTAGAGTCGATTAAAAAATGTAAAAAAATTTATGAATTTGATAATTTAGATTTTGTTATTTGAAGTGACTTAATTCAAGAAATTTTCTACTGGAAAAATTTTGTAAAGATCCACAATGAGGTAAATTTTTTTATAATTAAAAGGGAGGGATATCCTGTTGAATCAAATACTCTTAAAATGTTAGATACTTATAAAGTGAAATTTAAGATTTCAACCATAAAAATCCCAAACATTTCAAGTTCTAAGTTCAGATCGAATTATAATTATTCTAATTTACCAACGTCATTAATAGATCTTGTTAAAAAGAATAATTTATATGAATCCACAAAATTAGTTGAATGAAGTTTTTATTGGCTCAAATAAATCCAGTTGTTGGAGATTTAGAGGGCAATGCAAAAAAAATACTTAATACTGCCTTTAAAGCAAGTTTAATTTCTGCTGATTTTGTTCTCACTCCAGAATTGTCATTATGGGGATATCCAGCAAATGACTTACTTCTAAAAAAAAATTTAATCGAAAATCAATATCAAATCCTTGATCAATTAGCCTTAGATATTTCTAAAAAATATGGGAACTTGAATATAACAGTTGGTATAGCGGAGATAATAAATGATTCTTTTTTCCCAAATCTATATAATTCTATTGCTTTACTTGAGGGTGGGGAATGGAAAATAATTGCTCGTAAAATTATTCTTCCCACTTATGAAGTATTTGATGAGAAAAGATATTTTAGATCAGAAGAAAAAGTTTCAATATTGATTAAAAAAATAAAAAATAAAACTTGGAGGCTAGGTTTTACTATCTGTGAGGATTTATGGGTCAATAAGGATATAGAAGGCAGAGGAATACATAAAAAAAATCCTATCATCGATCTAAAGAAAAAAAAGGTTGATATTTTAGTGAATTTATCTGCCTCCCCATATACCTTCAAAAAATTAGAGCTAAGATATAAAGTTTCAAGTTTTGCTGCTAATTATCTCCAAGCTCCCTTAATTTATGTAAACCAGATTGGTGCAAATGATAATTTAATTTTTGATGGAAGTAGTTTTATTCTCGATAAAAATGGATCTAAACTTAAGCAATTAAAATCTTTTTCAGAAGACCTCTCAAGTTGGGAAATTGATGAGACAAAACCTGAAAAGAATAAATTTGAAAACTCTGAGATGTCATCAATTTTTGATGCATTAGTACTCGGAGTTAGAGATTATGCAAAAAAATGCAAATTTAAAACAGCCTTAATTGGATTAAGTGGTGGCATTGATTCAGCACTCGTTTCAGCAATCGCCACAGCTGCTCTTGGAAGTAAAAATATTTATTGCGTCTCAATGCCATCTAAATGGAGCTCATCTCATTCAAAGAGTGATGCAAAAGATTTAGCTAGTAGATTAAAAATAAATTTCAACATCATCCCAATTGAAAATTTGATGACCTCTTTTGAAGAGTCTTTTATAAAAAACATAGATTTCGAGATGGCTGAAATAACAAATCAAAATATCCAGTCAAGGATCAGAGGCACTCTTCTAATGGCTTTAGCAAATCAAGAAAAGCATTTATTACTGTCAACAGGAAATAAATCAGAACTAGCTGTAGGATATTGCACACTTTATGGGGATATGAATGGAGGCTTATCTGTAATTGGGGATCTATATAAAACTAATGTTTTTAAATTATGCAATTGGCTTGATAGCAAAGATTCAATTAGTCATAGAGCATCGTATATGTTAGATACTAAATTAGATATAATTGGAAAAAATATTCGTACTAAATCTCCAAGTGCCGAATTGGGTCCTAATCAATTAGATACTGATTCTCTCCCGCCATATTCCATTTTAGATAATATTCTTCAAGGGATTATTGAAGATAAAAAAGATTTAAAACGACTGGAAGAAGATGGTTATAAAAAAGATTTAATTTTAAAAATTATCTCACTCATAAAGAAAGCCGAATTTAAAAGAAAGCAGGCTCCTCCAATTTTAAAATTAAGCAGTCAATCATTGGGTAGTGACTGGAGAGTCCCTATAGCAATATCTTATTAATCAATAAAAGAACAATGTTGGATTTTCTTCAAAGGCCGTTTAACTGAATCAAGGTTGATACCTTTTTTGATTGCAAGAATTATGCCTGCAGCTTCTAAATAATTATCCACTTCAAAAAGATTTGTATAATCATAAAACTCATTTGTCACTTTTA
>Ga0310343_10000937_pt1 | contig 14569 bp, 13 predicted proteins | sample HC15DNA2025_MG_FD_203519 | JGI IMG/M metagenome (GOLD analysis project Ga0310343, IMG submission 203519) | Marine microbial communities from station ALOHA, North Pacific Subtropical Gyre - HC15-DNA-20-25_MG | ecosystem: Environmental > Aquatic > Marine > Oceanic | place: Pacific Ocean: North... | reverse complement strand
TTATTGGGTAAATTTTGATAATGTTGCAATTTAAATCTATCGCCTCCTTAAGATCTTTTAAATTATTAATTCCAGGAATTAATAAATAATTTCTTGACTGCGCATAATTGTAAAGATCTTTATCCCAAAATTTCATCATCGAAAAATTTAATCCAATTTTTAAAGAATCTTCTATCGACTGCTTATTAACTATGGAGGCAGAGCCTAAATTAATTCTTGGATATTTAATTTTGATATCGGATACAAAATCGAACCAATTTTCGTGATTGGACCAACTTATTTCAATATTTTTTAATCCTAATTTTACTAAGTTTTCTAATTCTCCAAAAAATGAATTTCTTATAGAGGTATTTGAGTAAAAATTATCTGTAGGTTTTATAAGTAAAAAAAAAGACTCCATTTTCAGGAACTCCGAAAAAGAATCTTCTTTATTATTCATTAGAATTTTAATTTCTAAAACTAAATATAATTTGCTACTTTGACTTCCGAACGATTAAGCAAATCCTGAATATCTTCAGTATCTATAGTTTCTCTTTCGATTAGCATTTGAGCCATTTCGTCTAGAACAGTTCTGTTATCTGATAAAACTTTTGTAGCTCTTTTGTAGGCTATATCAACAAGCTCTGAAACCTCTACATCTATAGTCGCAGCAGTATCTTCAGAGAAGTCTCTTGTAGAACTCATATCTCTCCCAAGAAACATTCCACCTTGAGATTGACCTAAAGCAACTGGACCAATTTTGTCGCTCATGCCAAATTTAGTAATCATTTGTCTTGCTACATTCGCAACTTGCTGTAAATCATTTGAAGCTCCAGTTGTAACCTCTTCTTCTCCGTATACTATTTCTTCAGCAACTCTTCCACCAAGAGCTACAGCCATTTGATTTTGAAGATAAGAACGAGAGTAAAGACCTGATTCCATTCTTTCTTCACTTGGAGTAAAGAAAGTTAATCCTCCAGCTTGACCTCTAGGGATTATTGAAACTTTTGCAACAGGGTCATAATCAGGCATTAATGCTCCCACGAGTGCATGACCAGCTTCGTGGTAAGCAACTAATTCTTTTTTCTTATCACTAATCACTCTATCTTTCTTTTCTGGACCAGCCATAACTCTCTCTATAGCATCACTGACTTCATCATTACTTACTGTATCTAGATCTTTTCTAGCTGCTAGTATTGCAGCTTCATTTAACAGGTTAGCTAAATCTGCACCAGTAAATCCTGGTGTTCTTCTAGCTACTTTATCTAAATCAACGTCTTTTGAAAGAGTTTTATCTTTCGCATGAACGTTTAATATCTGTAATCTTCCAGCGTAATCTGGTCTATCCACTGTTACCTGTCTATCAAATCTTCCAGGACGCATTAAAGCTGAGTCTAAGACATCAGGTCTGTTGGTGGCAGCTACAATTATTATTCCTGAATTACCTTCGAAACCGTCCATTTCTGTTAGGAGTTGATTTAATGTTTGTTCTCTTTCATCATTTCCTCCTCCCATTCCAGCACCTCTTTGTCTTCCAACTGCATCTATTTCGTCAATGAAGACTATACAAGGTGCATTCTTTTTAGCTTGTTCAAAAAGATCTCTAACTCTGCTAGCACCAACTCCGACAAACATTTCTACAAATTCTGAACCTGATATTGAGAAAAAAGGTACGCCGGCCTCTCCAGCTACTGCTTTAGCTAGCAATGTTTTCCCTGTACCAGGAGGTCCAACAAGAAGAACACCTTTTGGAATTTTTGCTCCTACTGCAGTAAATCTATCCGGGCTCTTAAGAAAATCTACAACTTCAGTTAGTTCTAATTTCGCACCTTCAACTCCAGCAACATCTGAAAAAGTTACTTGTGTGGAAGGTTCCATTTGTAGTCTGGCTTTGCTCTTCCCAAAACTCATAGCAGGATTACCACCTCCGGCATTACCACTTTGAGATCTTCTGAAAAGAAAGAATAAGCCTCCAATTAAAAGTACTGGGAAAATTAAGCTACTTACTGCTTGTTGCCAAGGATTAGCTAATTTGGTAGGGGTTACTGCAATGTCTACATTGTTTTCAGTCAGGATTTTTAATAAATCTTTGTCTGGGGCTAAATTGACTTCGGATCTGCTTCCATCATTTTCAACAACTTGAGCTGTGGCGTTGTCTGGAGATATAAGGACTCTACTGATTTCTTTATCTTGAACTGCCTCTATAAAATCACTATACCTCAAGGTTTTTGTAGGATTTTCAATGCTAGGTTTATCAAATACAGAAGTACCAATGAAAATTACAGTAATAAAAGCTAGAACATAAAGTCCTACGTTTCTCCAACGTTTGTTCACGATAAATAATCTTTAATAAAACTATAATACTAATAATAAAACATTATTAAGAGCGTCTTAGAACATCTACTACACTTTTGAACGCAAACCATTCAGGAATTGGTTCGCCATTCCTTAATTTTTTTCTAAATTCAGTACCACTAAGTTTCATAATTTCAAAATTAAATTCTTTAGCTTCTTCAGCTGTAATATATCCTTTTTCCTTTGTATAAACTAAATTTTTTGAAGGAACAGTTTGCATCATCAATTCGTCTGCACATTTTTTTGCAAAATTCTGGGCGTCATATGGGCCATAAAAATCTTCACCAGTTGATGATGACTTGCAACCAGCCATATCTCTTCCGATAATAAAATGGGTACAGCCATAATTTCTCCTAATTATCATATGTTGAAGAGCTTCTCTTGGCCCTGCCATATGCATTGAATAAGGTAAAAAAGCCCACTTTATCCTTTTATCAGATATTTCTTCTTCCAATTCTTTATATGTCAAATATCTAACTTTCCCAGGAATATCATCTTGTTGCGTTGGCCCACAAGTTGGGTGCACTAAAACAACTGAATTAGAGGAGACATTATCTGAAAGTAAGGCATTAGTGAATAATTCATAATGTGCTCTATGAATTGGATTTCTACATTGAAATGCAACTACATCATAATTTGAAGGCAGCGTAGCTCTTACTTCTGCAGGAGTTTTGCAGGGAAACTCTCTAATTGGTAATTCGAATCCATAAACTCTTCCTCCTATATAAAACCTTCCCCTCTCATTAAAAATCATCTTAACAGCAGGATGATCTAAAGAATTAGTGCCGTAACAAAGTTCAGCTTCTAAAGCTTTATCAGGCTCCCATACAGAACTTACTTCTAAAACTGCTATTTTTTGATTTTTGTAGGTAAGCAGGATTTTTTCACCAGCTTTTACTTCTTCATTATCTGAATCAAATACAATCGGTAAGCCAAAAAGCAAACCGCTTGAATTTCTATTATTTTTAATAACCGATTTGTAGTTTTTTTCATCCATAAAACCTTCCAAGGGAGAAAAAGCACCAACCATCAAAAGTTCAACATCACATGCATTTCTCTCGCTACATTCAAACTCATAATTAGCTTTTGAGATAAGATTATTTTTAAGGTTATTATCTTTGATAATTAAATTTTTTAGTTCCCCTCCGTAAGGCGGTATTAGTCCATTAGGATCTGTTTTTGTTTTTGATTGTAATTTCATTTTTGAATTGATTAGGAAAAATTTTGAAAAAAAAAAGGGGGTATAACCCCTTTTTTTTCTTAACTAGGATTTATGCCTTTCTTCCGTATAGCTCTCCTATTATTTTTACGTCAAGTGGATCTTTTGAACCCATGTCTGTATCCGAAGGTTGGATAGCTTCAAAAGTACCAGCAAATTCGTCTGTGTCAGAATCTACATTATTTATTGAAAGAGTAATAACACCAGTACCATTTACATCAACTTTAATATTTTCTTTGGCAAGTTCTTCATCATCTCCTCCTAATGCGACTAAACCTTGAGCATATTCAACACCAGTATTTTTAGCTCTTGCTTTAGGATCTAGAAAATCACCAGTTCTGTAATTTGGTGTAAATGTTGAACCACTTACCTCAGTACCTGGCTCTATAGATGAAGGTAAATCAGCTGTAAGATCTTTTGCTGAGAATGCAAATGGCACCTCTAAACCACCAGGAGTTAATACAGTTATAAGTTGAAAATCAATACCACCTTTTTCGGTGAAAGTTCCTGAGTCTATATCTCCATAAACTTCAGTCACTGTGGTGTTATTTCGAGGACTAATAATTTTTGTAGAAACAAATTCTGAAGCTTTTCTTTTCGTCCCAGGCACTTTTACATAAACTTCTGTTGGATGCATGCATATTCCTTTGAGGCTATCTCCATTTCCTAGAGATATTGTTCCGACAAGAGATGAATCTAATGTAGGACAATCATTAGCTTTACCTGTGTTAACAACATCAGTAAATTGTGCATTTCCTCTTTCAGAAAAAGCAAATGTTTTAATAGGTACGAAAGCAAAAGTTATACAAATTGAAATAACAAAAGCTAAGAAAGAACGAATTCTCATAATTAAAGTTTCAGTAAAGTTCTGTGACGATTGATTAAAGGTCATCTGAATAGTTCAGTTCGGATATTACAAGGGAAAGGACCATAAAAGATAGGATTTTAAATCCTCGAAACAACCTGTAGCTTTTAAGATTTTTAAAAAACTGAAATTATTTTAAGCTATCACATTATTTTTGATGATTAAGATTACAAAAAAATACAAATTAAAAAATTTTTTATTTTTTTTATGAAATTATTTGAGTTATTAATTTATTTGCCAAATCAATTTTTGATGTTTTGTTAATGTAGTGTTCCATATCGTTTGTATCGAACAACCAACCTTCATTTTGCGCCAAAAAGCCAAATCCTTGACCTTCAAGATCAATTGGATTTGCGAATAGATAATCACAACCTTTCTGAACAATCTTTTCTTTAATTGTTACTCTTGCTTCTTCGATAGATCCTGTAAAAGCGCAAAAGCCTACAAAAACTTGGTTATCTTTTTTTGATTTACTAACTGTTTTTAAAATATCTGGTACTAGCTCAAAATTTTTTTTCAAATGATCTTTAATTTTACCTTTGGGTATTTTAGCTGAGGTATTGAAGTTTATCTTGAAATCAGATACTGCTGCATTCATGAAAAAATAATCGCAATTTGATATCTCATTATCAAGTGCCCTAATTAAATCAACACTAGTTTCAATTTCATATCTTTTTATTCCATCAGTAAGATTCTTATCGATTTTCAAAGGCCCATGGATATATTTTACTTGTGCTCCTCTGAACCTTGCTACTTGAGAGAGAAGTAGGCCCATAGCTCCAGAACTTTTGTTAGTTATGTTTCTCGCCGCATCAATTTTCTCTGATGTGCAACCTCCAGCTATTAAAATTTTTTTATTAAGTAAATCTTTGCGATATGCATTTTGTTTGTTTGAAGCTATGAATTCAAGAGCTAATTGAATAAGATCATTTGGAGTTATCTTACCTATTCCAGTAGCATCACACGCCAATAAGCCTTCGCTTGGCTGTAAAGACAAAACATTTTCGTAATTCTGTAAATTCTCAAAATTTTTTTGGACAGCTTTATTCAGCCACATTTGGGTATTCATTGCTGGTGCAACAATAATTGGCTTTACATTTGCTAATAAAATGCTTGGAATCAATCCCTCCGCATTTCCAGTTACCCATTTTGCTAATGTTGTTGCTGTTAAAGGGGCAATGATTAAAATATCAGCCCAATTACTTAGTTCTATGTGAAAAGGTGCTGATTGACTATTTAACCATTGATCATTTTCTAAAATGCAAGGGTTTCTGCTTAAGATAGAAAGAGAAAGTGGCTTTATTATTTGCTCTGCATTTTTAGATAAAACGCATTTTATTTCATAATTTTCTTTAGCTAATTGGCTAACTAATAGTGGAATTCTTACAGCAGCAATACTCCCAGTTATTAATAAAAGAACCTTTTTTTTTGAGTCCGTACTTTTAGTTTTCATCGAAAGGTTCCTGATCTAAGAGATGGACATAATTAGTTGTCAATTCAGGTCTATTGATTGCAAGAGCCCTTAGTAAGTGCCAGTCTTTTAAACCATCAAATGGAGTATTATAGTTATCTTCCTCTAGCCTTTTAGCGAGCTCAAGGGTCATTTCTTCATCAAAAGAATTTATTAGCTCCTCACTTATTTTATTTTCAGAAATGAATTTCATATTGAGTAAAGCCAATATACTCTAATAATAAAGCCTCAAGTAATTTATTTAAAATTGATATAAGTATTAATTACATATTTTCAATATTCATACTCTTTTCAAATTATTGTTAGTTCAATTATCTTCATTCTCAGTCATAAATATGCAAACCCTACTTTTCAAAAATATTCTCCCTTAAGATGTTATTGTCCAAATCCATATCATGCCACAAAACAAAAGAGAGCAAGTCATTTGTCACTTACGTTTTTTAAGACAAGAACTAAGAGAAATGCATTTGGATATAAGAGACGATGGTCTTTCTCCTGAACCAGGAGAACTTAGAGGATTAATGGCTCAATTGGAGGCTTTACTTGAATTAGTGGAGGGAAATAATAAAATTCAATCAAATTCTGAAGCGGCCTAGTAGAAAGCAAAATGGTTTTTAACCCTCAAAAAACAAAGTTTCAACTAAAGATTGTAGAAAATATTCAAACACTAAGTATTTGGGCTAATAATCCATGGCGAAGATATTCAATATGTATTATAACCCTTTTGGTTGGTTACTTTTTAGGAAGTTCTCTTGGTATGGTAAGTGCAGTTGTAGAACTAATGGATCCTGTAGCTGCTTTTTTATCGGTTATTTTTATTGAAATTTTAATTATTCTTAGAAGAAATTTTCGATTTCAAAGGAATAAGAAATTTATATTACTTTTACTAGATTCTTTAAGATTAGGTTTATTTTATGGTTTTTTTACTGAAAGCCTTAAGTTACTTTAAAATTTAATTTTTGTATTTCGATAAGAGATAAAGTAAAGCCATTCTTATCGGGATACCATTTGCAACTTGATTATTAATTAAGCAATTAGGATATTCATCTACTATTTTACTGCTTATTTCAATACCTCTATTTATGGGTCCAGGATGAAGAACTGGAATCTTTTTACTATTCAAAGATAACTTCTCTGGAGTTAAGCCATAATCTAAACTATATGAATCAATGCTGCTTAATAAGTTCTCCATCATTCTTTCCTTTTGGAGTCTTAAAACAATAATTGCATCTGCAATTTTTATGGACTCTTCCAACGATCTAGATATCGATATGGAGCCTCTTGATTTAACAGGATCTTCTATTTGATTTGGAACGGGATTTTTTAAGAAATTGTGAAATTCGTCAGGTATTAATGTTTTAGGACCACATAATATTATTTCTGCGCCAAATGCACTCAAGGCCCAAAGATTTGATCTTGCAACTCTAGAGTGATTAACATCTCCAATTATTAAAATTTTTTTTGAATTTATAACCTCTGGCAAAAATGATTTCTTGGAAAAGAATTTTATTAATGTATAAATATCGAGCAAACCTTGACTTGGGTGGCTATGCAATCCATCTCCCGCGTTAAGAACGGAGGTTTTGGAATTTATTGCATCAAGTTTTTTAGCAATCTCAAAGGTTATATAACTCGATGAATGTCTAATAACTAATGTATCTGCACCCATCGCTGAATAAGTTATCGCTGTATCGATAATTGTTTCGCCTTTTGTTAAAGAACTAGATGATGGAGCAAAGGTTTGAACATCAGCAGAAAGTCTTTTGGCTGCAAGTTCAAAGCTATTTTTTGTTCTTGTACTAGCCTCAAAAAACAAAGACGTTACCAAATTCCCTTGTAAGGCAGGTATTTTTTTTGTTCCTGCATTTTTTAGAGTATCAAATCTGTTAGCTAATTCGAATACTGATTTATAATCTTCAATTGAAAAACTAGCTAATGAATGGATATGTTTATGGGGCCAAATTTGCATTACGCTTACAAAGATAAATGATTATTTGATTTAGGTGTTCTGTCACCTTTCACTCTTTTACTTACACTTCTACTACTTTTAAGATACCATCGCCATTTTATATTTTTTGCCTTGGATATGCCAATTCTTGTGGTTTGAATGAGATCTATTTGTTTTATAGTAGATTCTCTTTGGGAAATCCATAAAGAATTGTTATTAAGAACTTCAAGTGAGTTGAATGATAAATCTATACCTAATGTCTTAGTAACTAAACCCGGTCCAGAAGCTAATCTCTCATTCATGTAATCTATATAAACGGCCCTAATTAATACCCCACTGGCAAAATTTTTTTTATCAGTAACTATATTTAAACAATGATGAATCCCATAAGATTTGTAAATATAAAATCTCCCTGGTTCGCCAAATAATGATTTATTTGATTCTGTTATTTTGCGATGGCCATGACAGGCTTCTTCTTCCTGGGAATAAGCTTCAGTTTCAACGATCATACCCTTAATTTGATCTCTCAAATTATTTTTCTTTATGAGGTAACAGCCTATTAAATCTGGTGCAACAAGTTTAGAGTGCCTATAAAAAAATTTTTTTGGAAATAAGTGTTTTTCTATTTTTCAATACTTATCTAATATCATTTTTAACTTATAAAAAAAATAAGGCTATTATTTGAAATCGAATTGATAAAAGATGTGATTACGCAGTGTTAATATTAATTTGAATTCAAGAGTTTATGAATAAATATATCCTAAATAAACTATTATTTAATTAATTAAGCGCTCAAACTATGCCAAAAATAACTAAAGATGAGGTAAAAAAAGTTGCTCAGTTAGCCAGATTGGAATTAAACGAGGGTGAAATTAATAATCATGCAGAACAACTTGAAAAAATATTAGGTTATATAGAGCAACTTGAAAAAATAAATACAGATAATGTGCCCTGTACAACGAGAGCTATTGAAGTTATCAACGTATTTAGAAAAGACGAAAAGTTAGATTCTGATTGTGTTGAAGAACTTTTAGAATTAGGACCATCCAGAGAAGATAAATATTTTAAGGTGCCAAAAATTATAAATGAATGAGTTAGTTGCTACCTATAAATGTTTTATTGACTATCTTTAATAAAAATTTTTTTATCCTAAAATTGGGGTACATGTTAATAATTCTTCTTACCTTTCCCCTCCTTTTGCTGTGGCTTCTAACACCTATCAAGAGATCATATAAAAAATTAAAAATATCCTCTTTACTTTCAAAAATACCAACTCTTTGAGGAGAGCCTTTGATATCCAATAATGGTTTCGTCTTTTCATAGGCTATTTTGTATTCAAACCAAGGAATCGAAGGCCAAAGATGATGAATAAGATGATAATTTTGGCCCATTATTAATAAATTCATAAATTTGCTTGGATAAACTCGAGAATTTATCCATTTGTTTCTGGATCGAAAAGGTCTGTGAGGTAAATAGTCAAAAAATATTCCTAAAGTAACTCCAACCATTAGTGCCGGCCCAAACCATAAATTGTAGATTAAATTCATAAAATCAAATTTTATACCTGCCAAAATTAATGTTATGAAAATCGATCTTTCAATTCCCCATTGAAGTAACTCATATTTTTTCCAAAGTTTTCTTTGAAAGAAAAACACCTCATGATAGAAAAATCTTGGGGCTATCAGCCAAATTGGGCCAAAAGTACTTACGATATGGTCAGGATCATTTTTGGGATGATTTACGTGAATATGATGTTGTAAATGCACTCTTGTAAAGACTGGGAAACTAAACCCTAAAAGAATTGCTGAACCATGCCCCATAGCTTGATTTATCCAAGGAACTGGATGTGCAGCTTTGTGACATGCATCATGAATTACAGTACCTTCAATATGCAATGCTAAAAAAGCTGTTGCCACAAGCAAAGGTAAAGGCCAAACTCCTTTGTACCATTGCCATATGCTGAGAAAAGCAAGAAAATAACCGGCAAAAAATAACCCTAATGTCGGATTCCAAAAATTTGGTGGATCAACATAATTTTTTATCTCCTTTTGCCAATTGAAAGATTTTGAAGAATTAGTAATTTTTATTTTATTTTTCTTGGTTAAGTTTGAAATTGTCTCTATTATTCTTTAAATAATATAACTAATATTCTACGTTGATTGCATGATCAAATAAAAAATTTTTTTGAAGAGATAATTATTTAAATTATTATGTGTCAAATTTATCATCTTCAGTTAAAAATATTTTTAAAATAAACAACCTTCTATTATTATTTACTTTAAGCGGTCGTGGCGGAATTGGTAGACGCGCGAGTTTTAGGTACTCGTATCTTCGGGTGTGGGAGTTCAAGTCTCCCCGACCGCATTTAAGGAAATTCTGATACTAAGTTTTTTTATTAAATATCAATACTTATAATCCAATAAATAAACCACAATAAACCAAATAATGCATAGTTACACATTATACTTAGGTTCAATATATGTATTTATAGGGACTGTTTTTTTATTTGTTCCTATAATTTATCTCGAACTAGGCAGACCAAAAGATTTAATAAAAGCTTTTTTAAATTTTTTAATTGGTTTTGTATTAATTATTAAAAATAGAACTATAAGCGAATTGTTTTTTGGAATTCTTCTCCTATTAACATTTCTAATAACTTTCTATGTAATCGAGATTTTTTTATCTAGATGGAATCAATTAACAGATAAGGAAAAAAATAAATTAACTACCTTTTTGGAATTCAAAAATAATCTTTCGAAAATACTAGAGGCTATTAAACTTGGATTTGGGAATTTTATAAAAGCTTTTAAAATTTTAAATTTTGATAAAAATAATCAAAATTTAGGCAAAAAAAAGTGGGTAAGAAATGATAATATAAAAATCTAAAAACGAATCAATTGTTCATTCGAAATATGCCAAAAAAACTAAAGTTTAATTAAGAAAGAATATAATGAATTTGATTATTTAAAAATTCTATTGATCACTAATATTTCTTATATCCTCGTATGAAAAATCAAAATAACAAAGAAAATAAATCAGACTTTTCTTACAAAGAGACTTTAAATTTACTTAAAACTGAATTCTCAATGCGTGCTAATTCAGTTGTGAGGGAACCAGAAATTCAGAATTTTTGGGCTACTAATAATATTGATTTCGTACTGGGTTCAGAAAACTCTGGAGCAACATTTACATTACATGATGGTCCACCCTATGCTAACGGGGCTCTTCATATGGGACATGCTCTTAACAAAGTTTTAAAAGACATCATAAACAAGTACAAAACTTTGAGAGGATTTAAAGTTCATTATGTTCCCGGTTGGGACTGTCATGGATTACCTATTGAATTAAAAGTACTTCAGAATTTGAAATCTGATGAAAGAAAGAATCTAGATACTTTGAACCTCAGAAAAAAAGCGACAGATTATGCTCATATGCAAATTAATAATCAAATGGAGGGTTTTAAAAGATGGGGTATTTGGGGAGATTGGGATAACCCTTACTTAACTCTTAAGAAAAGTTATGAATCTGCGCAGATTGGAGTTTTTGGGAAAATGTTTTTAAATGGATATATCTATAGAGGCCTTAAACCAGTACATTGGAGCCCAAGTTCAAGGACTGCACTTGCAGAAGCAGAATTGGAATATCCTGAAGAACACTTTTCAAAAAGTATTTATGTTTCATTAAAAATAACTAATGCACCTGAAGAAATCCTTTTGAAATTATGTGAAGAAAATCCTAAGTTTAACAAAGATTTTTTCCTAAAAAATTCTTTTATAACGATTTGGACAACTACACCCTGGACAATACCTGCCAATGAAGCAGTTGCAGTAAATCAAAAGATAAAATATGTTTTTGCTATTGATGAATGCCAACAAATATACCTTTTTGCAAAAGAATTATCTTCTGAAATTAGTGAGAAACTTAATAAAAAGTTTGAGACGATTTTAGAGGTTACTGGATCTTCTTTAGGAAATATTGAATATCAACATCCTACTAAAAACAAAAAGTGCAGAATTCTGATTGGAGGTGATTACATCACAACTGAATCAGGTACAGGACTTGTCCATACGGCACCAGGTCATGGTATTGATGATTTTAATTTGGGGCAAAAATATGGTCTACCTACAACTTGTGTTGTTGATGAAAAAGGGAATTTAAATGAATATTCAGGAATATTTAAAGATTCAAATGTTCTTAAAGATGCTAATGATTTAATTATTGAATATTTAAACAAAAATGATTTACTTCTTTTTCAAGAAAATTATAAGCATAGATATCCTTATGATTGGAGAACCAAAAAACCAACTATTTTTAGAGCAACAGAACAATGGTTTGCCTCTGTGGATGGTTTCAGGTCATCTGCATTAAAGGCAATCGAAGATGTTGAATGGATGCCAGCAACAGGAAAGAAAAGAATTTATTCCATGGTAGTTGGTAGAGGAGATTGGTGTATTTCTAGACAAAGATCATGGGGTGTTCCAATTCCAGTTTTTTATAAAAAGAATAGTAATGAAATTCTTTTAAATAGTGAGACAATAAACCATATTAAGAAACTTTTTAATGAACATGGAGCAGATATTTGGTGGGATTGGGAAGTTAAGAATCTTTTACCAAAAAATTATGTAAACGATTCTGATTTATGGGAAAAAGGAAAAGATACTATGGATGTTTGGTTTGATTCGGGATCGAGTTGGGCCGCAGTATGTGAACAAAGAAGTGAGTTGAAGTATCCAGCAGATCTTTATTTAGAGGGATCAGATCAACATCGAGGCTGGTTCCAGTCTTCTTTACTCACATCTGTAGCTGTTAATAATAAACCACCATATAAGAAGGTTTTAACTCATGGTTTTGCACTAGATGAAAATGGTAGAAAAATGAGCAAATCTTTAGGCAACGTTGTTGATCCAAATATAATTATCAATGGAGGAAATAATAAAAAGACTGAACCTGCCTATGGTGCTGATGTTTTAAGGCTATGGGTAAGCTCGGTAGATTATTCAGTAGATGTTCCAATTGGTTCAAATATACTTAAGCAGCTTTCAGACGTATATAGAAAAGTCCGTAATACAGCAAGATACCTTTTAGGTAACATTCATGATTATGAACCTTGTGTTGATAATTTTGAGATTGATCAATTGCCGCTGTTAGATCAATGGATGTTAGGCAGATTAGCTGAGGTCACTGATCAAATATCAATTGCTTATGAAAATTATGAATTTTCAAAATTTTTTCAAATTTTACAAAGTTTTTGTGTCGTAGATTTATCAAATTTCTATTTAGATATCGCAAAGGATAGGTTATATGTAAGTGCTAAATCACAATTCAGGAGAAGATCATGTCAGTTTGTCTTGTCTCGAGTTGTAGAAAATCTAGCTGTTCTTATTTCTCCAGTGCTATGTCATATGGCTGAAGATATTTGGCAAAATATCCCGTATGAAACTAAAGAAATATCTGTTTTTCAAAGAGGATGGCCAATTTTTGCAGACTCACGGAAAAATCAAAGTCTTAATGAGCACATTACAAATTTAAGAAATTTAAGAGTTGAAATTAATAAGGCTATTGAAGGATGTAGAAACAAACAATTAATTGGTGCAGCTTTGGAAACAGAAGTTAACTTCTTACCCAAAGATAAATCAGTAAAAGAATCTTTGAAATGGCTGAAAAAATTTGGTAATGAAGATGTAGATTTATTTAGGGATTGGCTTATAGTTTCGAAATTCGAAGTAGTATCAAATTTGGTTGAGAATTCTCTAATTATTGATAATAATGAACTTGGAAAAATTCAAATTCTTAAAGCTCATGGTAAAAAATGTGATAGATGTTGGCATTATCAAAACGAGACTTTTAGTGGTATCCAAAATACAACCTTATGTAAAAGGTGTTTAAGCATTATTAATCCTTAAGTTATTTAAATCCAGTTTTTATCTTTTAAGAAGAAAATTGCGTTATGATTTATTACTATAAAGTTTTCTTAACTTTCGGTTAAGGGTGACGCATAAAGTCTAGACTTCGTAAATATAAAATCAAATCCAAAGACTTTTTGTACTAAATTTATTTTAATTGGATCCTTAATAGAGCTGGTAAAACCTTTTAAAATAATTATTGTTAATTTTTCTTTGTGTGTTTTTTAAAAAATATATCCTTATATTTTAAAAATTTTACTATGGATCTTAGAACTTATTCTCTCTAGATTCGTTAATAAATCAATTTCTTCCATTGCCTGAAAAACATGAGTTTCTTCCACTTTTAGGAAATTTAAGGATTGACCATTGAATCAAGCCTAAAATATAAATTAAAAGTGAAAACAATCCTAAAAATTTTGCGACGGGTTTGGTAAAGTTAGCCCCAAAGAAAAAATTAAATATATTTTTGATAACTATATATAAATTTGAAGAGGGCTGAAGCCAAATTCCACAAGCATCTGAATTAATAAATGAAAAACAACTAAAGTTTTGAAAACTTTGAATTAAGAAATTTAGAGATATAAAAGTTAGCGACCATCTCCATATCTTTGTAGTCGTGTAAAGATAGTCAGAGAGATTAGAATCTTTTAATTCATCATTAATATCATTCCAAAACCATACTGAAATTGTCATTAATAATGTTGAAATATTTGTAATAATCAGTGCATAACTATAATTACCTATCAAAAGTAAAAGGCTTATAAAAAATAAAAGAGATATTTTCCAATAAATAGATAAAAGTTTATTGATAGCCTTATTCTTTTTTTTA
>Ga0310343_10000935_pt1 | contig 14574 bp, 15 predicted proteins | sample HC15DNA2025_MG_FD_203519 | JGI IMG/M metagenome (GOLD analysis project Ga0310343, IMG submission 203519) | Marine microbial communities from station ALOHA, North Pacific Subtropical Gyre - HC15-DNA-20-25_MG | ecosystem: Environmental > Aquatic > Marine > Oceanic | place: Pacific Ocean: North... | reverse complement strand
CGCTAACGTCTACTGCTGCTTTCCTACTTGTAAATCTATTTCTTTTTGGGTGCTCTCAAAATAATTCAGAAAAGGCTTTTTTGATACCTGTCGACGATTCAAACACGATGGCTGAAACTGTTGTAAATCCCAGTCCTCAAGAAGAGTCAGTCATCGTTACTGCCCCTACTCCGCAGCTAACGCCTACAACTGTTCCTATACCTACAGAAACGCCTACACCAACTTTAAATATCGGTTACGAGGGGTATACAGGAGAGCGCCCAACTGGGCTAGTCAAATCAAAATGTACTCCGCTTACAATCTACAATAAGGACGTCGAAGGTGTCCGAGAGCATATTGATAGATACGATGCCATGTGCCGTTCAGCAGAAGAGGATGGGATAATTTTTGAGGTCAGGAGCGCGTTTCGTAATTACTATGACCAACTAGATTACTATACGTCAGAAAGGTTCGGCCCCTCAGTTGCATTACACCCTGACGAGTCAATGCATGTAGCTGGTATGGCGATAGATCTAACAGCGAACTCAAAAAATTGGACCCATGAAATCGTAGGGTGCTACGACGAGGTCACAAATAATTTCAGTTATTTAGTCGAACCCGTACCGCACCTTACCTATGCTACCAAAGTTAGAAATGGAGAAATAAGTACACTATGTCAACAGTCACCAAGCATTATTCCCATTAAACGATCAATGCTTTTTGGTTTGACACCGGGATGTACTGTTCTGACAGAACCTGAATGGTGGGGAGACCCTGAGGTAATTGAATGTAGCTCAGCAACGCTAAAAGCGAATGGCATGATCCGCGAAGATTGGCATTTTGAGAACGCCGACCTTATCTCGGCATTTTTAGATGAATAAATATTGAAGGAAAATACTTGATTCGAATTACTGGATATCGTGCCGATAGGTTGATATTTCTTTTCGTAGTTATTGTTTTTTTTATAACAAGTTGTAGCTATGCGGAAAGTGAAGTCATTGCATCAGGCCACTTGGCAGAAGAACGACCTACTCCGGAGCCTAGGCCTACTCCCATACCTACCTCAAAGGAAACCCCTACTCCATTTCCAACTTTGACGCCCACGCCTGAACCTACCCCGACCATGATACGAGTTGACTCACCGTACGGCGAAAATGTTGAAAGATGGCGTGCTACAGTGCGAGGAGCTTTGGCCGAATATGGACTGAGCGACGAAGAAGACCGATTCATGAGAGTCATGTGGTGCGAAAGTAGGGGAGACCCAGATGCTATTAACGAAGAAAGTGGCGCGTCAGGTCTCATGCAACATATCCCAAGGTATTGGGACGATAGAGCACGGTCCGCTGGATTTCAGGGAGTCTCACCATTTAATCCAATAGCTAACATCTACGCTTCTGTATGGCTGCTCGATGTCGGAGGCTGGAGCCACTGGGAGTGTAAGTAGATTTCACAGACTAATTGAAAGCATCCGGTTAGACTGCGACCATGGTAAGAGACCAGTTAAATGAACTGTCAACGGCTGTCACGAAAGAGAAGGTAGAGGCATACCGTAGAGATGGACATGTCTGTATTCGAGGGTTGATTGATGCAGAAACAGTATCAAGCTACCGGCCCATAATTGAAGAAATTTCAACCTCTTGGAAATATGAAACTAGACCAATAGAAGAACGTGAAACATACGGAAAAGCCTTTCTTCAAGTCCATAATATTTGGCAGAAAAACAAACTTTGTAAAGAAATAGTTTTTGCCAAACGGTTTGCACATGCGGCATGTCAGTTGCTCGGGGTGGAAAGTGTGAGAATCTATCACGACCAAACTCTGTTTAAAGAACCAGGAGGTGGTCATACTCCTTGGCACCAAGACCAAACTTATTGGCCTTTAGAGTCTGATAGGACTATTACGATGTGGCTTCCGCTCGCAGAAATAACAGAAGAAGTTGGATCAATGTACTTTGTCTCAGGGTCACACGCAAGAGGTGAATTTGGTGCTGGTCCAATATCTGATTCGAGCCATCATAAGATTCAGGAATGGATCGAAGAAAACGACTCTCCTGTAAAAACTCATGGAGAAATGGCTGTTGGTGATGCAACTTTTCACTCTGGTTTCACCCTTCATAGTGCTAAAGCAAATCCAACTATGAAAACACGACCAATTCTTACAGTCATCTATGTCGCAGACCAAACACGAATTTTGGACCCCACTCCGATGCAAGAATTCGATTTGAAACTTTGGCTAGGAGGCCGACAACCAGGGGATGTCGTTGACAGTGAAATCAACCCTCAGCTCTACCCTTAATAGTTAAAATGGGCGTAGTTTGAATAAGCCAGTCGGAGCAGGATTTTCTGGCGAGGAAAATTGATTCTCAAACATAATATCATCACCTACTAATGGAGTAATCGCAGCAATAATTTCAGCTACAGCATATGTATCATCTAAAGCTTGGTGTGCATTAGCGATATCAATACCAAAAGCATCAGCAACATCCCCTAACTTCCTAGTCGGGGGAGTAGTCGGAGCATAAACCGACGCTTTTCGACTATCCCAATTCGGAAACAATAACCCTCGGGGAAGGCATCCACATCTGTCCATTTCAGCATAAAGAAAACCAAGATCAAAGCTAACGTTATGGGCGACAATGACGCTCCCGTGCAACTTAGAATAGATATCGCCGGCGACGTCCATGAAAGTTGGTGCATCAACGACCCACTCGCTATTAATTCCATGAATATGTTCTGCACCCATATCGCATTCAGGCCCTGGATTCAGCAATGAAGTCCAACTATCTCCGATCTCGCCATGCTGGACCTGAATAATAGCTAGCTCAATTGCCCTACTTGATTTAGGTGAAAAGCCAGTAGTTTCAAAATCAATGCAAGCAAATTTAGTATCTTCGAACCGCATGGGAAACTATTTTTCTTTCGTTATCTCAAGAGAGGATCTAATGTCACCCTCATTTTTGAACCACTTCTCACCCGAGGTAACTCTCTCCACTTGCTCATTAGCGTCAACCCATCCTGTAAAACCATGTTCGAGATGCGCAACGTTAGAGAAACCTAAGTTTTTCAGCGTGGATGTCACTAATGCTGAACGCCAACCTAGAGAACAAAAAACAATGTAACGTTTTCCAAAGGTGAATTCCGCTTTGTGGTAGGGACTATCGGGGTCAAACCACCATTCAATCATTCCCCTAGGGGCAGAAATGGCACCTGGTATAGTTCCCTCCAGCAAACGCTCCCGAAAGTCCCTGATATCAACTAGAACAGGCCCTTTCTCAGATATCTCATCTTTGAGTTCCTCCACAGATAGTTCTTCTATTTCTGATTTAGCTTTTTTGACTAGATCATTAATTGAGGTGCGTTGCATTGTAATAATGTAGCCGCAAGTTGAGGAAAGTCAGAATCAATGATGCTTGCCTGATTTGATTCCTTCCGGCGAACTAATAACCTCAGAATAGGAGGGGAATATGGCAACGTATGGACCAGATACAACTACAGAGGAAGTATTACGGGGGCATGATTTAAGCGGCAGGCATTTTATGGTGACAGGAGCTTCCAGTGGGCTTGGAGAGGAAAGCTCCAGAGCGCTCGCACAGGCAGGAGCTACAGTTACGATGCTGGCTCGTGACCCTAAGAAACTTGAAAATGCGATTGACCGAATTAAGTCCTCTAACCCGTCAGCTAATTTAAATACTGGAATAGCTGATCTTTCAGATCAGAGATCTATTCGAAACTATGCCGAAGAGTTTCTTGCAACAGGCGCATCAATTGATGTACTTATCAACAATGCAGGAGTTATGGTTTGCCCATTCAGCAAGACTGCCGATGGGATTGAAATGCAGTTCGGAACGAACCATATAGGTCACTTTTTATTGACTAACCTATTGCTGCCAGTAATTCTCATTGGTGATAATCCTAGAATCGTTAATTTATCTTCAGCGGGTCATACGCATTCAGATGTCAACCTAGAAGACCCCAATTTCGAAGAAAGTGAATATAATGCCTGGGAATCTTATGGGCGGAGCAAAAGCGCAAATGTCCACTTCACGCAGGAGATCGTTCGTCGCTATGGAGACCGTATTCAAAGCTTTGCAGTCCATCCAGGAGTAATCCTCACCGAACTTGGAAGGCACCTTACACCTGACCTAATGAACGAAATGACGGAACGAGTAAAATCTCGTTCATCGTCTTCTTCCGAAGCTAAAAAAACTGGGGCTTTGCCATTCAAATCCATACAAGCCGGAGCAGCAACACAAGTTTGGGCTGCAATCACGGGAGACCTCAAGGAGTATAATGGAGCGTACTTAGGGGATTGCCAAATAGGTATTGAAGGAGGTAATCCAAGTGAGTCTGGATACCTACCGTACATTTTTAATCGCAAAACAGCTGAGGCATTGTGGGTGTTAAGTGAAAACTTTGTGAATCAGAAGTTCCCCAAAGAGATTTCCTGATAATCACTGACCCTATTTTTCAGATTGGTGAACTCCAGAAGCTATTAGTACCTGATAACTTCCCTTACAACGATTTAGAGGATTAACATTAAAAAAACAATTAGGAGGTAAAAGTGCCGGGATTACTGCCAGATGTTGACCCCGATGGTTTGATAGAGTACTCAGTCGTTTATACCGACAGAGCAGTCAACCACATGTCTCTCAGTTTCCGAGAAGTCATGATTGATATTTCCGATACTTTAAAAGAGGTTTACAACGCCGATGGTGTTGCAGTAGTCCCAGGAAGCGGAACTTTCGGGATGGAAGCAGTGGCCCGACAATTCGCGACCGACCAAAACGTTATGGTTATTCGGAACGGCTGGTTCAGTTATCGGTGGACACAGATCCTTGAAATGGGATCTATCGCTTTATCCCATTCAATATGCATGGCAAATCCAGTAAGTGAAGAAGGCCAATCCGCTTTTGCCCCAGCTGATATTGAGCTAGTTCTTCAGAGAATCGATGAGGAAAGCCCTAAGGTTGTATTTGCTCCCCATGTAGAAACATCCGCAGGAATGCTATTGACAGATGAATATATAAGCAGAGTCGCCGATGCTACCCATCGAAATGGGGGAATAATGGTCCTTGACTGCATAGCGTCGGGAGCATTGTGGGTTGATATGAAAAAAACCGGAGTGGACGTAATCGTGAGCGCGCCACAAAAAGGGTGGAGTGGAACTCCCTGCTGCGCAATAGTGATGATGAGTCAATTAGCTCTAGACATGCTTGAGAATACTCAAAGTTCAAGTTTTGCTTGTGATCTAAAGAAATGGCGGGAAATCATGGAAGCCTATGAAAAAGGTGGACATGCGTATCACGCAACAATGCCTACCGATGGGTTAAAGAACTTCCGAAATGTGATGAAGGAAACTCAAGAACTTGGTTTTGATAAAATGAAAGAAGCCCAAATTGAGCTCGGTAATAGAATTCGAATAGTTCTTGAAAACCATGGGTACCAGTCTGTCGCAGCAGATGGTTTCAAGTCACCTGGAGTTATCGTCTCATACACTAATGATCCCGATATCAAATCTGGGGCAAAGTTCACCGCCGCAGGAATGCAAATTGCCGGCGGAGTTCCGCTCAAATGCGGAGAGCCTGAGAACTTCTCTACTTTCCGTATTGGCCTTTTTGGGTTAGATAAGCTAACCAACATTGACAGAACTGTTGAAACCTTTTCAGAAACACTTGCAGCTATTCAAGCGTAAAGAAGTCAGCGCGAGCCCGACGATTCTGATCATAGACAGGCTCGCTTAAATCACACCGAAATTTCCTATGGTTCGAATCTCTCCCTGATGTGCTTCTTATAAGATTGCCCATGTTGAAATAATTTTCGTGATCAAAATGCTGGTGTAGAGAATCGTAATTGTCCCAGATCTCAACAACGGCAATACGCTCTTCCTTGCAGGGGTCTGCTGAAAAAACATACATCTGGCAACCAGGCTCATCATTTCTTGTGGCTAGCTGCAGGGGAGCGGATTCAGCGAGAAGGTCACTCCTTTCGGAAGGGTCGTGGAGGTCAATATAGCCTGCAACAATTATTGGGTCTTCAGGTGACTGCTTGTCTTGGGAAAAGAAATCAGCTCTCGCACGAGGTGTTTCATCGTACACCGGCTCAAAAGCGGTAACTCGCCATTTTTTACTTTCAGCTCCTGCTAGTCCTATCTCTCCGAACATAGAACCCATATTGAAATAATTCTCGTGATCAAAATGAGCATGAAGACTATCTCTATCCTTCCATAGCTCATACACCGCTACCTTGCTTTCTTCCGCTGGGTCAGGCGAGAATACATAAGCTTCGCAACCTGGTTCAGTATCTCTTGTTGCTTGCTGAAGTGGTGTTGCCTTTTGAACTGCATCTGGCCTCGTGCTTGAATCTGCTAAAACGAATGTTGCTGTGATAATTATCATCCTGTCTCCAATTCTCTAGTAGAACTACTATTTGGATACTCTTGCATCCAAATATCACGAGGCTCTTCAATGAGGCTACTCTAACGATATGGATAAACAACTACGCATATCGATCATAAGCCTCACTTCATCAACCTCCCTAGGTTTTCTTCTAGCATTAGCACTGAGTTCGGGTAGTACGGAAGTCAACGGAATGCCAGTTTTTGCTATTTGCGCAATCCTTGCCTATGCCATCAATTACATAGTGTTCATTCCGTCCTTCATCGCTAGGACGGAACACTATTTTGATCTCGTAGGGTCAATAACAACAATTACATTGATCATCTACGCACTTATGGCCGGGACAGACCCGGATGCTCGATCTTACATTGTTGCTGCAATGGTTCTTGTGTGGGCTGCCCGTCTGGGTTCATTTCTATTTTTGCGAGCAAAGGAAACTGGGGGAGATGCTCGTTTTGACAGCGTAAAACATCGCTTTATCCCATTTCTATCGTGGTGGTCACTTCAAGGTCTATGGGTTTTGATGAACTTAGCTGGAGCACTCGTCGTCTTGACAACAACCAAACCTAAAAGCTTCGGAGCTTTTGCTGTCATCGGAATCTTCCTCTGGGTAATTGGTATCACTATTGAAATAGTCGCTGATCAACAAAAGAAAAAATTTCGACGCAATCACGAAAACGATGGGAATTTCATCTCAACAGGATTGTGGGCATGGTCAAGACACCCAAACTATTTCGGAGAAATCTTACTCTGGATAGGTATAACAGTTATAGGCCTTCCAGTTCTTTCAGGATGGCGATGGATTGCTTTAATCTCACCTGTTTTTGTTATCGTCTTGCTCACTAAAATAAGTGGCATTCCAATTCTTGAACATCGTGCTCAAAAGCGGTGGGGCGAAGACCCGAAGTACATTGAGTATGTTAAGAACACACCGATTCTCGTTATAAAGCCACCATCAACTAAGTTAAAGCAACATAAGGAGATGGAGATTTAAATGAAATTCGGTTTAGCATTCGCCAGCAGTATCGGAACAGAAGGAAACAGCGCAGTTGAGATATGCAAACTAGCTGAACAAGTCGGATTCGAATCAGTTTGGGGAGGGGAACATGTGATTTTTCCATCATCAATTGAATCCAAATATCCATATACAGCAGACGGGAAAGTACCCGCTACGAAAGACACCTGGATACCAGACCCCCTAATCTGGCTGGCATATATTTCGGCAGCAGCACCTACCCTCAGATTAGGAACATGTATCCTCATACTCCCTCAACGAAACCCGTTAATACTTGCCAAAGAAATAGCAACCCTTGATCATTTAACTAACGGGAAAGTTGAACTCGGCATAGGGGTCGGGTGGCTCAAAGAAGAATTCGAGGCTCTTGGCGTACCATGGGAAAGAAGAGGGAAACGAACCGATGAATATGTCGAAGCACTTCACGCAGTATGGTCCGGAACAGATATTGAATTCCATGGAGAATTCGTTGACTTTGATCCATTGACCTGCACACCAAGGCCCAAACAGGATAAAATTCCGATACTAGTGGGTGGTGATACCCCAGCAGCGATAAAAAGAGCGGCAAAACTCGCCGACGGTTATTATCCAGGCACAGGTGATTTTACCGAACTCCAGAAACTTATCTCTGAAGTGCATCAAGCAGCAGAGAATCACAATCGCGACCCTGCAGAAATTGAAATCAATGCACACTTCTCAGTCTTTGGTGGAGGAGACAGAATTGAAGGCGTTGAAAAGATGCGAGAAGCAGGAGTGGGCCGCATCATGGTCCCAGGCTTTATCTTCGGAGGGCCAGATGGGATGGAACGGTTACAAGAATTCGGAGAAAACGTCGTTTCAGCATTCAACACAAACTAAATTTCGTCTTCATCGCCGAAAATATTAACGTCTGTAACGGGAATTCCTCCAAAGGACTCGTGGTACTCTTCCCTGAACTCACCGAGGACAACGCCTAAAGCAACAATAGCTAGATTTAGCTCGTCAGGGTCAAGATGGTTTCCCATAAGACGATGATTTAAAATAAGATCGCAAAACCCTTCACGTTCACTCCAAGATGATGATGTAGCAAATATGGCTCCAAAAAGTGAATCACCATTCGTTCTCGCTAGGTGTTCAAAGAGTTCTTCTGAACAAGGAACATCAAATAAAATAATGCTTGAAATTTCAACCACAACGACGCTATCCCATTCATCCGTGAACCACTCAATTTCACGAATACGAAAGTATAAGTCCACGCCCTCATAGTCGACTATCCAACTGTGGTCTTCTTGCCCCTTAGATGCCTTCCAACGTCCACCAAGAAATTTCCCAACTTTTCTTTCAATACTAAGAAGATTACTCATAGATCCTTTCCGCTAATTTGTCTTCCTCAGTATCAAAAATAGCAGGAACCTGTGACAAGAAAATCTGATTATTTTACGGATCTTGAGCGAAATTTAAACAACGGAATTGCAACGCACACATGGTAAAAGAGCATCCCAGCGATAATGGGAAACCACATAACTGACTTCAAAAAGTAGAAAACTACTTTTCCCAATATCGTCTTAGTCGCTACAAGATAAGAAACGATTAGAAATACGAATAGTAAAGACCAATGTTGATCCCACAAATATGCCGAAGCGGCGAATAGTCCGAAACCAACTAATGCAAAAATAGCCGGGATTGATGGATCATCGTTATCATCAATCAGTTTGATGGGTATAAAAAGTTTCTCAATAGCATCTCGAAGTTCGCTCTTTGCTTGATCCCAATTCTCCACCTGCGCCATTGGGCAAGTATATGACCTCAGATTCTAAACCGAACAACCGCGAACTTGTGACAGTAATAATGTATGTAGGGTATATAACAAGAGGTGATCTGGTGGATATGAATGTTCATAAATCGTTGAAAGATGCTGGAGTGATATTTGAAGTGATTGATTGCGACCCATCATTTGCTGATACTGCAGAATTTTGCAACCACTATGGTTATCTACCTGAAGAATCAGCGAACGCAATACTGCTTGAAGGCAGGGCTGAAAAGTCTGTTTATGCTCTTTGCGTAGTCTTAGCCACAACGAGAATTAACGTAAATAAAGTTGCGCGTAAACGGCTTGGGACACGAAAAGCATCCTTTGCTCGCGCTGAAAAAACGAAAGAACTGACCGGAATGGAGATAGGAGGAGTCACACCGGTTGGTCTGCCAGAAGATATTCCTATCTGGATTGATGACTTAGTGATGAAAATTCCAAAAGTCATCATCGGGGGCGGTTCACGAAAAGCAAAGATTTATTTGGCTCCCGAGAGCCTTCTCAAATTTCCGAATACACATGTTGTAGAGGGTCTATCAATGCCAATCGTAATCAAGTAAATGTCGTAAGTCTCCCTAGCGACAATGAAGGAAGAATCTTAATCAATTCTTTCTTACATATCGCAAAACACGGGCTTTGCCCGTTAGAGTGCTACTAACTGAAGGGCGCTTAGCTCAGTTGGCTAGAGCATCTCGTTTACACCGAGAGGGTCGGGGGTTCGAGTCCCTCAGCGCCCACTAAAGTTCTTTAACCTAGCCCCTTTCAGCTAAGTCTGGTCAAAAGTCTCTCGTTCTTTGTAAACGTTTAATTTGAAAATTAATGTAACGACATGCCCGTATCCTCGAATTCGTCCCGTCGGCCAAACATTCTTTTGTTCACGCCCGATCAACTTCGAGCTGATGCTTTGGGGTGCTTTGGAAACTCTCAAGCAATGACGCCAAATTTTGACAGGTTAGCGAAGCAAGGAACAAAATTTAATTCTGCATGGTCCCAACACTCAGTCTGTGGGCCAAGCCGTATTTCCATAATGACTGGCTGGTATCCGCATACAGCAGGCCACCGCACCCTAGATAACCTGCTTAAGTCATGGGAACCGAACCTACTTAAATACCTAAAGGATGCTGGTTATGAGGTCGCACTTCCAGGCAATCGGGGAGATGTTTTCGCACAGGACGTCACAGAAATGAGCACAGATTTCTGTGGGAACCTAGTTAAACCATCATGGAACTGGAGTGATATTAACTTCAATGGCGACCAAAATGATTTACTTTACAACGCATTCTGGTTCGGGAAACAAGGAAACGAACCTCGGATAGATGGCGATGAGGCAACGATACAGACAGCAATCCAGTGGCTTGATCAAAGAACATCGGATAAACCTTGGGCTATGTGGGTTCCCTTGTTAGCGCCACACCCACCGTTCATGGTTGAGGATCCTTGGTTTTCACTTCACGATCGAGATTCTATGCCAAAGCCGATATCTGCGGAAGAAACAGTTGGGAAACCTCAGTTCATGAACGAACTGCGGAGAAGATATGGATGGGGAGATCTCTCACTTAAAAACCATGCTGAAATCACAGCTACTTACTACGGGATGGTAAGCAGAGTAGACGAACAACTGGGACGATTATTAACGGCCCTTGATCAATGCGGATATGCAAATAATACCTACATCTTCTGTTTCAGCGACCACGGAGAATATTTAGGCGACCATGGCTTAGTTGAGAAGTGGCCTTCCGGCCTTGATCCTTGCTTGGTCCGAAATCCATTTATAGTCACCGGACCAAAAATCGCTGAGGATGAAGTCTCCCACTCTGGCGTTGAGATGATTGATTTGCTTCCTACGTGTCTGGAAATTGCTGAAACTGAGGCAAGCCACACACACTTTGGAAAGAGTCTTATTCCTGTTCTTAACGATCCTCTAATTGAACACCGCGATGCTGTCTTCTGTGAAGGTGGCTTTAACCCAGAAGATAATCACTTGTTTGAGGTCGCTGGATGGATTTATAAACACAAATCAGAAATTCAACATGAGATGCCAGAACTAGTAGGTAAAGCCCAGTGCGTGAGGACACAGAAGTGGTCATTTATATTAAGGCAAAATGAACAGAACGAGTTATACGATAGAGAGAAGGATCCGCAAGAAAAAATAAATTTATTAGCGACATCTCAAAAAGATGATACTGATATTCAAGAGGTCGCTGAAGATCTTCAAGGCCGAATTCTTGAATGGCTGGTGCAAACAAGTGATGTTATTCCATGGCATCCTGATAACAGGTTCCCCTCGCTGGTCAATGGCTGGCGACAAGAACAAGAAAACGAGTAAACCTCTATTTCATTGCAGTAAGAATTGCACTGTGTAGTTCATTTGATCCTGCACAAACTAGTTGTCTCCGCTTTATATCTCTCACCCTACTCGGCTCAAAGGAAATAGGGTCACTTTGTGTATCTGTGATTTTTGCTCCAGCTTCTTCACATATTAGGGACGCACCTGCATAGTCCCAGATAGCTAGTCCCTCTCCTGCATCAACGAAAGCATCAAAGGATCCATCAGCAACCTTGCATAAATCTAACGCAGCTGAACCTAAAGCACGATATTGTCTCCATCCAAAATGCTTTGTTGGGAGATCATTAAATACTACTAAGGCATCTTCAATATCTGTAACTCCTGATACGAGGATCTTTCGGCCGTTCTTCTCAGCACCTGAACCAACTTCAGCAGAGAACGTTTCGCCCGTTACTAAATTTCTGACAAAAGAAGCAACGGCTTCTTCGTTATATACCAGGCACAGGCTCAGTGCATACCAAGGTAAGCTAAGACTCGCATTTGTAGAACCATCAATTGGGTCAACAATCGCGATGTAGGGCTTATCAAGGCCAATGGGAGTTGACTCCTCGCTTATAACACCCAGACCAGCGGCAATTAGTTGAGGCGTTGCTATCTCATCAGCGATAACGTCATGTTTGTATTGTCCCGGATGCCCATCAGCTTTCCCCCAATCATCAAGATGGTTAAGGCTATAAATAATTTCGTCACTGATATTTTCAGAAAGTTCAAAAAACCGAGATGAATCCATATGCCCAGACTAACCTCAAGAAACTTTAACGGCTCGTATCTGACCGCTCTATCACTGGCACTCATCTAGACGGATGAAAAACTTAAGTGTATGTTTCACAGATATGAGTAACCGAAGAGAAATGATACGAATGACCGAAGACGAGGTCAAAGAATTCATAGAATCTCAAAAGAGTCTTCAAGTAGCAACAATTAATAAAGACGGTACACCACATTTATCAACGCTTTGGTTTGATCTAGTAGATGAACAAATAGTGTTTGAAACGTTCACGAAATCGCAGAAGATCAAAAATCTACAACGAGATAGACGGATTAGTTGCCTGCTTGAAGATGGACTGGTCTATGAGAAACTAAGAGGTGTTCAGATTAATGGGGTAGCAGAACTCGTCGTTTCCCCTGAAGAAATCCATCAATTAGCGAAGGGAGTCATGGCACGCAACAATCCTGAAATTCCCTCTGAAGCATTAGATGAAGTTGCAAAGGCTATGTCAATAAAGCGAACAGCAGTAATCGTAAAAGCAGAAAAGATCGTTTCATGGGACCACCAGAAACTCGAGGGAGCCTACTAAAGACGTTAGTGACATCAGTCTTAGCGAATACAGCGCTACTTTTGTAGATGTGAGGCCACTAACCATTCTTTTCCGTTTAGCGATTACTCTTGCCCTAGCAGGACTCGTGGTAGGAATAGTCGCTGTTCTTTCTGGCCCCCAACTTAAAGAAATAGCAACTTCAGGCGAATGGTCTCATTCTCCAGTTGCTCTTGCCAGCACAGGTACCAGATCACTTATTTATGATCAGAATGGGGAACTAATGGCAACGTTCTTTGATGAGAACCGATCGCCTGTCCTGCTTGACCTCATACCTGAAGAAGTCCGAGAAGCTATATTAGCTATCGAAGACGCTAATTTCTATAGTCATCAAGGGGTTGATCTCAAAGCTACAGCTAGAGCGTTAATAGAAAATGTTGATGCCGGCGGTATCAGCCAAGGTGGTTCAACTATCACTCAGCAATTGATCAAAAACTTGGTTCTAACGCCCGAACAAACAGTTGAAAGAAAAGTTCAAGAAGCTGCCTTGGCTGTGCGGTTAGAAGACCAGTTAAGTAAAGACGAAATTTATGAAATATACCTAAACACAGTCTATTTTGGCGGTTCCGCTTATGGGATTAAAGCAGCAGCAGAAGTTTACTTTGGTCTGGATTTAGCAAATAAAGGCCCTGAAGAAATACAAGCGACACTTGAAGCTGGCTTAGGTTGGCCAGAAGCTGCCCTTCTAGCATCCTTAATCAGTAACCCCAGCGTCAACGACCCTACTGTCAACCCCCAAATAGCCACGTATCAACGCCGTATCGTTCTAGACCGACTTGCCGAGTTGGGTTACTTCACCAGCGCAGAAGCCGATCAATATGCTCAAACTCCTCTTCCTACAGAACGATTCCAGCCTTCTTTGCCATCAGCAGATGATTTCTTTGTCTCCGAAGTAAGAAGAAGTCTTCTAGAAGATCCGACATTTCTTGGTGGCGGACTCCAATCACGGTTGGAAGACCTTCTAGGAATAAATGGAGGTATAAGGGTCTATACAACCTTTAACCCAGCAACCCAGCAAATGGCAATTGAAGCTCGCAACGAGGTACTACGAGACAAGTGGGGCGTCGACCCTTTCTTTACCGTCTCAATAGCGGCTATGGACCCAGACAATGGTGCTGTGCGAGCAATGATTGGTGGCGAAAGTTTTGATAGCGAAAGTCAGTTTAATTTAGCTACGCAAGGAAGAAGACAACCAGGTTCTTCATTCAAAACATTTGTATTAGTGACTGCCTTACAAAGAGGAATCCAAACAAACGATAAGGTCAACGGAGAAGGGCCTTGCGAATTTCCAGAAGAAACAGAACCAGATGGAATATACGAAGCGAATAACTTTGCCAATGATGACGGAGAAATAGCGGAAATAAAAGATCTGCTTCTGTCCTCATCAAACTGTGGATTCCTTAAGCTAGGCCAAATCTCAGGACTTAACAACATCATCTCAACTGCCAGATCAATGGGCATACAATCTGACATGGACCCTGTTATCTCCTTGCCATTAGGTGTTGAAGAGGTAAGTCCAATGGAGATGGCAAACGCATATGGGACCTTAGCGTCCGGAGGTATTAGACGTGAACCGTATTTCATAGAACGGATAGAAAGACTCCAAGATGACGAATGGGTTTCAATCTACGAGCACAGTGAAGATGATAGGTATCTCCCAAAGCGGATCCTCACCGAGACAGTTGCTTGCCACGCAACAGACGCCTTATGGGCGAATGTGCGACAAGGAACAGG